>Ga0082335_1005434_pt1 | contig 17627 bp, 16 predicted proteins | sample Subgrocontami58m_FD_72375 | JGI IMG/M metagenome (GOLD analysis project Ga0082335, IMG submission 72375) | Subsurface groundwater microbial communities from S. Glens Falls, New York, USA - GMW37 contaminated, 5.8 m (SPADES assembly) (version 2) ... | reverse complement strand
GGAGTGGCGCGCCCCCAGCTAAGTCCTCACGGCTTGTCGACGCCCGTTACGGCGCACGGCGGCCCGCGGGTTCTGCGCCGACCAGGACGGCGGCGATCACGCAAGGCGCCTTGGTGCGCACGCTCCAGGAGTGATTGGTGCCTCTCTGGATCAGGACGTCGCCCTGTTTCAGGCGCTTCTCGCCCTTGTCCAGGATCGCGTAGATCTCGCCCTTCAGCACGATGATGTAATCGACGGTCGCTGTGGCGTGCATCATCGGATCGCTCGACGCGCGATCCGGTGCGGCGCCGGCGCCGATCGAGGCGAAAGCCGCCCTGGCGTTGGCCGTTTTGCGCCATGCGGCATCGGGCGGAATTTCGACGATGCGGAGGATGGTGCCGTTCGCCGGCGGTTCGAGCCTGATCTTTCCCGTCGCCGCGTCCCTGGTGCCGTGGTTGGAGGCGGGCGATGTCGTCGTGCGCCACAGATCGGTCAGGGCGACGCCGGGCATCGACTTCATTTCAAGAACGTTGGGTGCCTTGCCGTCGGAGATGAAGGCCGACTTGCCGTTCCGGTCGTGCCCGGTGACGACTCGGCGAATGCGCTGGACCATGCCGCTCTCCTGTCTCTCGGTGGCCTTCAGTGTCGGAAGCCCGGACGGCCAGCCTCACGGCTTGCCGAAGGTCGCAATGCGGTCGACGTTGCAGACGAACAGCACGCGCTTCTCGTCGATGGCGGGATCGCGCAATCCATAGGGCGGCGGGTTGCCGGTGTACTTCGTCCAGATCTTGTCGAGCTGCCGGGTGACGCGCTCGCCGCCGGGTGCTGCTTCGAGCTCCTCGTGCGCCACCGAGCATTTGAGCTGGACCCAGTGGTAGGCGTTGTCGGGATTGACGATCAGGATCGTGAACTTCCGACTCTTGCGGATCCAGCCGCACTTGGCGCGGTGCGAGGCGGTGTTCACCAGTACCTGGTCGCCCTCGTAGTCGAACCACATCGGCGTCATGCCGACGCTGCCGTCCGGCGTGATCAGGCCGAGGGTGACGGTGATCGGCCGGTCGAGCAGCGCCTTGTAGATCGGATCGAGATCCGACAGGCCCTTGATCTTGACACGCTCGCCCACGGCGAACTGGCCGGCCTGCAGGCCCCCGGAGACGTCCTTGAATTTCGCAACGGCGATGCTCGTCATGTTCCCTCCCGAACCTGTAATTCCGGTTGAACCGATCGATACGCACGACCACTATTATTGGCCGCCATAAGATGGAGGAAACAATGCCGTCCGTCACCGCCACCAAGAAGCCACCCCAGAGCAAGCCGCCCCAGATCAAGCCAGCCAAGACGTCATCCAGCCAGAAAGTCGCCCACGCTCGCGCCAGCGAACCCGTGCTGGTCAAGGGACGGCGCGATTTCTTCAAGTATCGTGACCTGGGCGTGGCCGATGCCAGCGCCGGGGCGTTGCGCGCCCAGGTGATGAGCTCGAGCCAGGGCATGAGCCGGCCGACCGGCTGGCACTATCACGAGTGCGACGGCCAGTTCATCTACATGATCAAGGGCTGGGTCGACCTGGAGTTCGAGGATGGCCGCACCCTCAGGGTGGAGGAGGGCGACTCGCTCTTCATCCCGGGCTACCTGCGCCACAACGAGATCCGCACGTCCGAAGCGATGGAGATCCTTGAAGTCTCGACCCCCGGCGTGATGGGCACCACGCCCTGCGACCCGCCCGAGGGATTTTCGTCGTAAGGTCGCCATGGACCCTTGACAGGAAACCGTCCGTTTCCTATGTTTCCTGTCGAGGAGGTCTCATGCGCTCTCTGCTGTCTTCGTTTTCCGGGTCGCGTTTGCCGCCGGAACGGAAAAGCCATTCCGGTCGACGCCCGAGTTTTCCGGGCACGAGGCGACACATGGCGAGGCGATAAAGAGTAGAGAGACCAAGGGCTTGAAGTCCGTTCCGGCGGACTCCCGACCTCCGCGGGTCGTGGAGGCCGGTGAGCGGCACTCAGGGGGGACGCTTAGGCGACAACGGGCGGGGAGCGAACAGGATCATGAAAATCGGCGCGGTGATGTTCTTCACGACGGACTCCATGCAGCCCGCGGCGCTGGGGCGGGCGCTGGAGGAGCGCGGTTTCGAATCGCTGTGGGTGCCCGAGCACACGCACATCCCGTCGTCGCGCAAGACGCAGTATCCGGCGGGCGGCGGCCTGATCCGGCCCTACTACGAGATCATGGATCCGTTCCTGGCGCTCAACACGGCGGCCACGGTGACGACCAGGCTCAAGGTCGGGACCGGCATCGCACTCGTGATCCAGCGCGACCCCATTGTCACCGCCAAGATGGTCTCGACCATCGACCGGCTGAGCGGCGGCCGCTTCCTGTTCGGCGTCGGCAACGGCTGGAACCAGGACGAGATCGAAAACCACGGCACCGTGTTCAAGACGCGCCACAAGCTGGCGCGCGAGCGCATCGAGGCGATGAAGGCGATCTGGGCGGAGGAGGAACCCGAGTATCACGGCGAGTTCGTGAACTTCGACCCGATGAAGCAATGGCCCAAGCCGGTGCAGAAGCCGCATCCGCCGATCATCGTCGGCGGTGGCTTCCCGCATGCCGCGCGGCGCGCCATCCGCTACGGCGACGGCTGGATTCCGCGCGACGACTGGCTGGAGCGCGACGGCATGGGCGTGATCGAGCAGTTCCGCACCATGGCGCGGGAGGGCGGGCGCGATCCCGCCCACCTGCCGATCAGCATCTTCCGCGTGCCCGACAATCTCGAGCGCCTGCAGCTCTGCGAGCGGATCGGCATCGACCGCGTCGTGTTCTCGCTCCCGGCGGAGAAGGAGGACAAGATCCTGCCCATCCTCGACCGCTGGGCTGGGCTCAAGCGGCAACTTGAAGCATGAGGCTGATCGGCCGCTACGATTCACCGTTCGTGCGGCGCGTCGGGATTTCGCTTCACTTGCTCGGGCTGCTGTTCAAGCAGGTGCCGCTGTCGGTGTTCTCGGACGCGGCCGAGGTGAGGAAATTCAGTCCGCTCGGGCGCGTGCCGGTGCTGGTGCTGGCGGACGGCGAGGTCCTGGTCGACAGTGCCGCCATCCTCGATCACCTCGACGAGGTGGCGGGGCCCGGGCGGCGGCTGATCCCGGCCGAGGGAGCTGCGCGGCGGCGGGTCCTGCGCACCGTCGTCACGGCGACGGGGGCAGCCGACAAGGCGATTGCGATCAGCTACGAGCGCCGTCGCCCGGCCGCGCAGCAATCGGCCGGCTGGGTCGACCGATGCCGCGTGCAGATCGAGGCAGCGCTTGGCGAACTCGAGGCGGGCTGGTCGACTGCAACGAAAACGACACAGGCCGACATCACCACAGCGACGATGCTGGCCTATGCCCGAAGAGTAGAGCCCGCGATCGCAGCTGAAGGTCGTTATCCCCGGCTCGACCGGATGGCGGCCGATTGTGAGAGTCTCGAAGCGTTTCGTGCGTGTCCGCCGCCGGAGAGAACTTCTCCGCAGATCATCGATGTGGAGAAACGCGCATGACGAGCAGGGCCGCAACCATCGTCAATGCCGTCCTGTCGAACTTCGTCCATTTGTTCCGGACGTCGGCGCCGCTCGCGGTACATCTGCACTATGCGACGACGCTGGCGAGATACTTCCAGATCAAGAAGAGGTATCGCGCCGAGGAGAACGGCTTTCGCGAGGCGATGAAGGCGGGCCGTTTCTCGACCGACTGGTTCAGCGCCAAGATTCCCTTCTGGCTCCATACCTTCCAGAGCCTCGGTTTGTTCGAGAAGGATCTGGACATTCTCGAGATCGGAAGCTGGGAGGGCATGAGCAGCTGCTTCATCCTGAGGACATTGCCCAACGCCCGCCTGACCTGTGTCGACACCTGGCAGGGCAGCCACGAACACGTGGGCCTCGAGGCGCTTGAATCGATCGAAGCGAAGTTCGACGGCAATACGGCGCCATACAAGGACCGGGTCACGAAGCGCAAGCAGTCGTCACTGGCCTTCTTCGGCGAAACTCCCTTGCAACCGCGGTTCGACCTCATCCATGTCGATGGTTCGCATCACTGCGACGACGTGCTGGCAGACGCGGTGCAAAGCTATGCACGCCTCAAGGTCGGCGGCATCATGATCCTCGATGACTTCTTCTGGCGCGACTACGCGAACCGGCACGACAATCCTGCCGCGGCCATCAACGCCTTCCTGCGATTGAAGGCGGGAACCTACGAGTTCGTGCTCGTCTACTACCAGGTCATCCTGCGCAAGCTCGCCTAGAGGGCCTTCAGCGCCGCAGCCACCTCGGCCACATGGCCCGCGACCTTGACCTTGTGCCAGACGTTGCGGACCACGCCGTCCTTGTCGATCAGGAAGGTGGCGCGGTCGATGCCCATGTACTTGCGGCCATAGAGGCTCTTCTCGATCCAGGTGCCGTACTTCTCGCAGATCTTGCCGTCCTCGTCGGACACCAGCGGGAAGTTGAGCTCGTACTTGGCCTTGAACTTGTCGTGGCGGGCGACGCTGTCCTTGGAGACGCCGACCACCTGGGCCTTCAGCTTCTTGAAGTCGGGGGCGGCGTCACGGAAGCCGCAGGCCTCGGTCGTGCAGCCCGGTGTGTCGTCCTTGGGATAGAAGTAGAGCACGACCGGCTTGCCGCGCAGGTCCGAGAGCTTGAGCTTCTTGCCGCCGTCGGTGGACGCGATGAAATCCGGCGCCTTCTTGCCTGCCTCGACACTCATGATCCACTCCTGGGTTTCCAACCGCCCGCGCGGGCCGGCTCCTCGACGATGCGCTCATATATAGCACGCGCGCCGGCGGCCTCCTCGGCGATCCGGGCCTTGAGATCGCCGAGGTCGGCGGCATCCTCGGTGGCCGCGATCAGACGACGTTGGCCTTCGGGAGCGGCGGCCTCGTCGAAGGCCGCCTCGTCGCCGTCGAGGGTGAGGCGCAGCAGGCTCTGCACGTCCGACAGCAGCGTGCGGGTGGCGCGCAGCCGATCGGCGTCGGCGTCGGCGATCAGGCCGGCCGCTGCGGTCCGGCGCAGCATCTCCGACGGATGGGGATCGAGCAGGTCGGGCCGCGCCGCGGCGTGGCGCAGGGCCAGGTATTGCGCCACGAAGTCGATGTCGAACAGGCCGCCCGGCAGGTGCTTGAAGTCCCAGACGCTCTTGGCCGGAGCGTGACGGGCGATGCGGTCACGCATGTCGGCCACGTCGCGCACCAGCGCGTCAGGATCGCGCGGCCGGCAGAGCGTCGTCTTGACGATGTCGGCCAGGCGATCGACCAGGCCCGGCGGGCCGTGGATCACGCGGGCGCGGGTGAGTGCCATGTGCTCCCACGTCCAGGCCGATTGGGCGTGATAGGTCTCGAAGCCTTCGAGCGAATTGGCGAGCGGGCCGGCGCGGCCCGACGGGCGCAGCCGCATATCGACCTCGTAGAGCGCACCTTCGTTGGTGTGGGCGGTGAGCGCCGTCACGATCTTCTGGCTCAGCCGCGTGTAATACTGGATCGGCGAGAGCGGCTGCGGGCCGTCCGACGCTTCGAGATCGGGCGGGATGTCGTAGACGAAGATGAGATCGAGGTCGGAGGTCGCCGACATCTCTCGGCTGCCGAGCTTGCCCAGGCCCAGCACCGCCAGGCGCTGGCCGCGAAAGCCGCCGTGGACGTCGGCGAAGCGCTGCTCGACCCGGTCGCAGAGTGCCGAGATGGTGGCGGCGGCGACGTCGGAGTAGGCGAGGCCCGCCTGCGCCGGCTGCGAGATGTGTTTCAGCTGCTGCACGCCGATCTGAAAGCGCCGGTCGTTGGCCCAGCGACGCGCCAGATCGAGAATATCCTGCTCGTGATCGACGCGGCCCAGCACGCCGGCCAGATCCGCTGTCATCTCCGCGGCCGAGGGCAGCGGGCGATAGAAGTCGGGCGACAGCACCGAATCGAGCAGGATGGTGCGGCGTGCGAGGTGGGCCGCGAGGCCGGGGGCGCTGCCCATGATGGCCGCCACCAGCTCGAGCAGCGCGGGGTTGGCCTTGAACAGGGAGAAGAGTTGTACGCCGGCCGGCAGGTTCTGCAGGAAGAGGTCGAGGTTCAGCAGCGCGTGGTCGGGCGCAGCCGTCGCCCCCAGCTCCTTCAGGAGACCCGGCATCAGCTCGGTCAGCAGTTCGCGCGCCCGGGCCGTCGCCGTGGCGCGATAGCGGCCATGGTGCCAGCGCCGGACGATGCCGGCCGCCGCCGACGGATCGCGGAAGCCCATGGCACTCAGCGACTCGAGCGTGCCCGGATCGTCGTCGGTGCCGGTGAAGACCAGGTTGCCGCCCGGGCCGGCCAGGCTCGGCGCCTCCTCGAACAGGTGGGCATAATGGCCTTCGACGCAGCGCAGCCGCTGGAGCAGGGCCTGCTGGAACGCAGCCGAATCGGGATAGCCCAGGAAGGTGGCGATCGCGGCCACGCCGGCCTCGTCGGCCGGCAGGCTGTGGGTCTGGCGGTCGTCGACCATCTGCAGGCGATGCTCGACGCGGCGCAGGAAGCCGTAGGCCTCGATCAGCTCTTCGGCGGCGGTGGCGCTGACATGGCCGGTCACCGACAGCGCCCGGATGGTCTCACAGGTGCCGCGCAGCCGGAGCGACGGATCGCGGCCGCCGAAAATGAGTTGCTGGGTCTGGGCGAAGAACTCGATCTCGCGGATGCCGCCACGCCCGAGCTTCACATTGTGGCCGAAGACCTTGACCGTGCCGCCGCCGCGGTGGGCGTCGATCTGGCGCTTGATGGAATGGATGTCGTGGATGGCTGCGAAGTCGAGATGCTTGCGCCAGATATAGGGACGCAGGTCGGCCAGAAAGGCCTCGCCCACGGCCCGGTTTCCGGCCACCGGATGGGCCTTGATCATCGCCGCCCGTTCCCAGTTCTGCCCGACGCTCTCGTAGTAGAGTTCGGCGGCCTGGGCCGACATGGCAAGCGGCGTCGAGCCGGGGTCGGGGCGCAGCCGGAGATCGGTGCGGAAGATGTAGCCGTCGGCCGAGGTCTCCGACATCAGCTGCACGAGCAGGCGGGCACCGCGCACGAAGTGACGCAAGACCTGATCGTTGCCGGCAAGTGCGGGTGCGTCGCGATCGTAGAGCAGGATGAGGTCGATGTCGCTCGAGTAGTTGAGCTCACCGGCGCCGAGCTTGCCCATGCCGAGGACGGTGAAGGCGGCGGCTTCGGGGTCTTTGCCGATGGCGAGCTGACCGTCGCGCGCAAGCTGGAGCAGGATCGAATCGGTCAGCGCATCGAGGCAGCCCGAGGCGAAGTCGCTGAGCGCGCCGGTGACCTTCTCGAGCGGCCAGACTTCGGCGACGTCGGCGACGGCGACCACCAGCGCCACGCGGCGCTTGAGGCGGCGCAATGAGGTCGCGATGGCGCCTGGCAGCGCGCCTTCGAGCGCCGTCGCGCGCACGGCGCTAAGCTCGACGGCCAGGCCGGCGAGGATGGGTTCCGGACCCTGCCGCCATAGATCGGTCATAAAAATCGGGTTTTGTAGGGCTGTTTCCGTCAGGTACGGGCTGTTGCCGAACAGGGCATCCAGCAATGCTGCTGCCCCGGGATCGTGGGGCCGTTCGGCTTTCTCCCGCCACCGGGCCCACGCTACGGCCCGCCGCTCCAGATCATGCGGACGTGGCAGGCGAGCGGTCGAAAGCCAAGACATATGTTGCGGGGGTCGGGTAAGTTGTCGGAACGCTGCGGCACGCTTGCCTGCGGCCGCTGTCGTCGTCAAGAACCTGGAAGTATCGATCGTTGCTCAGAAGAGTCTACCGCGTGGCTTTGCGTATCGCCGCTGGTTTCGTCATCGGCGTGGGAGTGCTTGTTGCCGTCGCAGCGCTTCGCCTGATGGCCGGGCCGGTCGATCTCGACTTTCTCAAGTCGCGCCTGGCGCAGGACTTCAATCTCCCCGATGCCAAGGTGACGATCCACGCCGACCGAATCTATGCCGAGTGGGGCAGCCTCCGCGAACCCATACGGCTGGTGTTGAGTGGCCTCAAGCTGAGCAGTGCCACAGGGGAAACCATCGCCACGGCGCCCAGCGTGGCACTCTCCTTCGAGCCGCGCAGCGTCATCCGCGGCAAGCTGTTGCCGACATCGATCATCGTCGACCAGCCAACCCTCGATGCCGACGTCTCCCGCGAAGGCGGCATGCTGCGTCGTATCCTGGCCAATCCGGAAACGCATTCCCAGGGCGAGGTCGTCGACCTGCTCATCGATCAGCTCCTGGCCGAGCCGAACCAGAATTCGCTGCTCGGCCAGCTCGACACGGTGCTGGTCCAGCGCGCGCGCGTGTCGGTGCGCGACGTGGAGAGCGGGGTGTCGTGGACGGCGCCGGCCGCCACCGCCCGACTCACGCGGGATGCGAGCGGCGTCGTCATCGTCGCCAGTGCCCGCTTCGACAGCGGCGGCGAGCCGATCGACGTTTCATTGTCGGGCTTCTACTCGCGCGATCGCAGCCGCGTCTTCGTCGAGGCCAACCTCGAAGGGCTGAAGCCGTCGATGTTCGCCGACCTGTCGCCCGATGCCACCGTGCTGCGCGGCATCGACATCTCGCTGTCGGGCCGGCTGCGGATCGAGGCCAGCGGCGGCGGTGAGATCAAGACCGTCGAAGTCGACATCAACGGCGGCAACGGCAAGGTCACCCTTCCGGGCGTGCTGGCAGCCTCTCATGCGGTGCGTTCGGTCACTGCCCGGGTCATGGTGGACGCCGCGTCGCATACCGCAAAAATCGAGAAGATCGAGTTCGATTTCGGCGCGGCCACGGTCTTGGTCAGCGGTGTCGGCATCAAGAAGCCGGAGGGACAGACGTTCACCGGGCGCGTCGATGTCCGGAAGATCCCCGTTAGTCGCCTGGTCGACTATTGGCCGTTGGAGTTCTCCCCGGGCGGCCGGCAATGGGCGCTCACCAATCTGAGCAACGGCGAAGTCGACGTCGCCGCCGAGTTTGCGCTGAGCGCGCCCGGCAACGAGATTTCCGACCTCAAGATCGATCGACTGGTTGGCCTCATGGACTACCGCGGCATGACCGTTCGCTACATGCCACACATGCCTGAATTGCAGGCCGTATCGGGCAAGGCCCGTTTCGAGGGCGACACGCTGCATTTCGACGTGGCCGGCGGCAACGCCGTGGGCCTGCGCATGACCGCCGGCACGATCGACCTGGTGGGCCTCGATCGACCTGAAGCACCCCAGGCCAAGATACGGTTCAATGTCGCCGGGCCGGCGGCCAGGGTCGCCCAGTTCCTGGCGCGTGCCGCGCTCGGGCTGCCGAAGGACGTGCTCTACGACTACAGGCGGGTCGGCGGCGAAGTCACGGCCGAAATCGGACTTACCTTCCCAGTGGTGGATGCGCTCGTCGTCGCGGACATCGACGTCAGGGTCGACGCCCAGCTTCGCGCCTTCTCGCTCAAGAATGCGCTGGGAGATGTCGACCTGAGCGATGCCGTCGCGCACGTGAAGTATGGCGGCTCGGAACTCAGCGTGTCGGGGACCGGCAAGTTCGACGGCAATGCCGTGGAGATCGGATGGCGTGAGCTCTACGCCGCCAAGGCTCCCTTCCGCCGCCGCTACGAGTTAAAGGGCACGGTGCCGGCAACCCTCGTAGGCAAGGCGGGATTTCCCTCGCCGGAACCCTACGTGACGGGACCGGTCGGCATTGCGCTCCAGTATCAGGTGGCGCCGAATGGCACTGGGGAGGTGACCGGCCGCTTCGATCTGAAGCCGTCCAAGCTCACGATACAGCCATTGCTCTGGTCGAAGAATCCGGGGACCGATGCCCAACTCACGATGGCGCTGAAGCTTGCAGTCGGCGGCAAGCTCGTGACGGCCGATTTCGATGGTCGTGGCAACGGCCTGCAGGGCAAGGGTCAGGTGAAGTTTTCCGGCGACAACGCCATGCAACAGGTCACCCTGCAGCAGTTCAAGATCGGTCAGACCGACATCGCGCTCGACTGGCAGCGTGGCCCGGGCGGCGTCACAGTGAACCTCAGCGGCAAGGCTGTGGAACTGCAACGCGTGCGTGACATGTTCAAGGCACGGGACGAAATCGCCAAGAAGGACCCGGCCAGCGCAGCGGCGGCTGCGCACGCCAGCACCAAGATCACGGTGAAGCTCGATCAGATTCTGGTGAAGCACGGCACGCTCGGCTATCTCAACGGGCGCATGGAGTTGGCGGGCGACCGCATCGGTACGGCGGACATGACCCTGGGGGGCGGCAAGGGCTCGACCTTCCGCGTCACCCCGGCGGGCAAGAACCGGCACCTCCTCTTTTATGTCGCCGACTTCGGGCAGCTGCTGAAGGACGCCGGCTGGATTGACGGGCTGGTCGGCGGATATCTCCACGTCGAGGGCCAATTCAACGACCTGTGGGCCGATCCGCCCTTCGAGGGCTTCCTGAAGATGGGAACCTACCACCTCCAGGTAGTGACGCCCCGCGCCGGGGTCGGCACGCTTAATTCCGCTGTCGAAGGGCTCAGTCGCGCCGGCGATGCCACCCAGCAGTTCGACAACCTGGAAGCCAAGCTCACCAAGGTTGCCGACCGCGTCAACGTGAAGGACGGCCGGACCAGCGGCCGCTCGATCGGCCTCACGACCAATGGCTGGCTCGATCTCGGCAGTGAGACGGCGCAGCTGCGCGGCGTGGTGGTGCCGGCATTCGCTCTCAACAATCTGCTGTCGAACGTGCCGCTGCTCGGGCCGCTACTCACCGGCGGCAAGGACGGCGGCCTGTTTGCGATTTCCTATAGCCTCGAAGGTCCGTTCGAGGACCTCAAGAGCAACGTCAGCATGATGTCGGCCGTGACCCCGGGCGTGCTGCGCGAGATATTCAATGCGCAACCGGACGGCGGCGCGCCGGCGCCGCCGAACAAGGAAATGCAACGCGCACCCTAGACGGCGCGGACCAGCACATGCCGTTTGCGGCCGGCCGACAGCTTCAGTGTGCCCGACCCGTCGAGGTCGCTCTCACCGACCAGCGCCGCGTCGCCGGCGATGGGCTTGTCGTTGAGGCGCCCGCCGCCGCCCTTGATCAGCTTGCGCCCTTCGTTGCGGCTCTCGACGAGCCCCGCCTCATGCAGCAGCTCGAAAGCGGGGACGCCGGCGGCAAGCCGCGCGCGGGGCACATCGATCGTCGGCAGGGCGTCGGCCTTGGCGCCTTCCTCGAACGTGCGCCGCGCGGTCTCGGCGGCAAGCTCGGCTGCCGCGGCGCCATGCGCCAGACGCGTAACCTCGGTCGCGAGGATCTTCTTCGCCTCGTTGACGTCTTGGCCCTTCAGCGCCTCGAGCCGGGCGATCTCGGGCAGAGGCAGCTCGGTGAAGAGCTTGAGGAAGCGGATGACGTCGGCGTCTTCGGTGTTGCGCCAGTATTGCCAGAAGTCATAGGCCGACACGCGTTCGGCGTTCAGCCAGACGGCACCGGCCATGGTCTTGCCCATCTTCGCCCCGGACGATGTGGCGATGAGCGGCGTCGTCAGCGCAAACAGTTCGGCACCTTCCATCCGGCGGCCAAGGTCGGCGCCCATGACGATGTTGCCCCATTGGTCGGAGCCGCCCATCTGCACGATGCAGTTGTGGCGCTTGTGCAGTTCGACGAAGTCGTAGGACTGCAGGATCATGTAGTTGAACTCGAGGAAGGTCAGCGGCTGGTCGCGCTCCAGCCGCAGCTTCACGGAATCCATCGTCAGCATGCGATTGACCGAGAAGTGGCGGCCGACGTCGCGCAGCAGCGGAATGTAGAGCAGATTGTCCAGCCAGTCGGCGTTGTTGACCATGACCGCGTCGGTCTGCCCGGTGCCGAACGTCAGATACTTCGAGAACACGCTCCTGATGCCCAGCATGTTTGTGTCGATCTGCTCGTCGGTAAGCAGGGGGCGTGCTTCGTCGCGGAAAGAAGGGTCGCCGACCTTGGTGGTGCCACCGCCCATCAGAGCGATCACCTTGTGGCCGGTCTTCTGCCACCAGCGCAGCATCATGATCTGCAGCAAGGACCCGACGTGCAGCGAATCGGCCGTGCAGTCGAAGCCGATGTAGGCCGTACGCGTGCCGCTCGACAGCATCTCGTCAAGGCGCGCGGCATCGCTGCACTGATGCACCATGCCGCGCTCGTGCACGATCCGCATGAAATCAGACTTGAAGTTCGTCATCTCGCTGCTCGGCGGTTTGTCCGTGTGGGGCGCGGGTGTAACATGAGGCCGCCTGTGCCTCAACGGAGCGAAATTTGGCGAACCTGATTGTGGAACGAGTGGAATTGGCGCGACGCGGGCAGAACCAATACGTGATTTGCCGGATGAAGTCGGGCTGGCTGGTGGTGGGCGACGTTCAGCCGCTGCCCGGCTACTGCGTGCTGCTGGCCGATCCGGTGGTCGAAAGCATCAACAACCTCGATCGGGCAAGGCGCGTCCAATATTCGCTGGACGTGATCCAGGCCGGCGATGCCCTGCTTGCCACGACCGACGCCTACCGGATCAACTACGAAACCCTCTGCAACAGCGAACCCGCGCTGCACACCCACATCATTCCGCGCTATGGGACGGAACCCGACGAAAAGCGCGGACGCGTGGCCTGGAACGTCTACGATTGGGCAACGGCCCGGCGGTTCGATCCAGACAGGGACGGGCCGCTCGTCGAGCGTATGCGCACGCATTTGAACGCCGGCGCCCCGGCATGATGCGTGCGCTCGGCCTGATGAGCGGTACCTCGGTCGATGGAATTGACGTGGCGCTGATCGAGACCGACGGCCAGCGTGTGGCATCCTTCGGACCGAGCATCACGGTTCCTTACGCAGACGAGCTGCGGCGATCGATACGCGCGACTTTCGGCGCCGAACAGCCATCCGACGCGACCCGAGCCGCCGAGCACGCAGTGACCGAGGCGCACATGGCGGCCGTTCAGCGCTGGTCGGCGGAAAAAGGCATCGCGCTGTCGACCATCGACGTCGTGGGTTTCCACGGTCAGACCATCACCCACCGGCCGGAGAAGCGCTTCACCTGGCAAATCGGCGACGGCGCGGCGCTGGCGCGTGTGTTGGGCGTGCGTGTCGTCAACGACCTGCGCGCCGCGGATGTGTCGGCCGGCGGACAGGGCGCGCCGCTGGTACCGGTCTATCATGCAGCCATCGTGCGCGATCTGCCGCGACCGCTGGCCGTGGTGAATGTCGGCGGCGTGGCGAACGTTACGTGGGTGGGCGCCGACGATTCGCTCCTGGCGTTCGACACCGGGCCGGGCAACGGCCCGATCGACGATTGGTGTGCGCGCCACGCCGGGCAGCGCTACGACACCGATGGCATGCTTGCCGCGCAGGGTACCGTCGACGGCACGCGACTGGAACGTTTCAGCGAGCACCGGTTCTTCGCGAAGACGCCGCCCAAGTCGCTTGATCGCGGGGACTTCAGCGATGGCTGGGCGGAAGGGCTGGCGGTCGCCGACGGTGCGGCCACGCTGACGGCCGGCACGGCGCGCGCGTTGGCGCTCGCGGCCCGGCATTTCCCGGCTCCTGTGGTTCAGTGGGTGATCTGCGGCGGTGGCGCGCGCAACCCGACGCTGCTGCGGGCGATCGCGGCGGAAACGTGCGGCAAGGTCACGACTGGGTCCGATCTCGGATGGGACAGCGATGCGCTGGAAGCGCAGGCGTTCGCCTTCCTCGCGGTGCGCTCGCTGCGTGGCCTGCCGCTCACCTTTCCGACGACGACAGGCGGCCCCCGGCCGCTGACCGGCGGGCGGCTGCACCAACCCTAGACGGTCAGGGTTCCTTGTTGCTCGTCGCGCGGCCCGGCGGGTTGATCAGGCTCTTGGCGACATACTTGTCGACATCGACCGCGAGCTTGTCGAGGGAGTCGTGGAAGAAGTGGTTGGCGCCCTTCACAGTCTGCGACTCGACAGTGATTCCCTTCTGCATCGACAGCCGATCCACCAGCCTCTTGATGTCGGCGAGCGGGACCACTTCGTCTTTCTCAGCGCCCACGATCAGCCCGGAGGCCGGGCAGGGGGCGAGGAAGGTGAAGTCGTAGGAGTTAGCCGGCGGAGCCACGGAGACGAAACAGTCGATCTCGGGGCGGCGCATGAGAAGCTGCATGCCGATCCAGGCGCCGAACGAGTAGCCGGCGATCCAGCACGACTTGGCGTCGGCATTCATGCTCTGCAGCCAGTCGAGGGCGGCGGCGGCATCGCTCAGCTCGCCCATGCCGTTGTCGAAGCGACCCTGGCTGCGGCCCACGCCCCGGGTATTGAACCGCAGCACCGAAAAGCCCCGGTTCACGAAGACGTGGAACAGCGAAAAGACGACCTTGTGGTTCATCGTCCCGCCGTATTGCGGGTGGGGATGGAGGATCAGTGCAATCGGGGCGTGCTCTTCCTTGCTCTGGTGATAGCGGCCCTCAAGGCGACCCTCGGGGCCGGTAAACATCACATCAGGCATTGAGGCTCCGGTCCTTCACCAATATGGGCCGCCGTCGGCGCCGAAAGGTGCACTGAATTGGGGGAATCTTGATACTTGACCAAACTACTCGGGTTTACTAAATCCTACCTTACGAGTTGGTTTTTTCCCAGATCCCATAACGGGGCTTGGAATATCTTAGTAATGCCTTGGTTTTCAAGACCTTTAGGCATTCGGTAATGACGGCCGGCAGGCGCCGGCACGAGGAGGATGCTGTGAAGCTCAGCACCAAAGGACGTTACGCCGTCATGGCGATGGTTGATTTGGCCCGACATGCACAGGCCAAACCCGTTTCCTTGTCGGATATCGCGGCCCGGCAGGAGATCTCTTTGTCATATCTGGAACAGCTCTTTGCCCGGTTGCGGCGTGCCGGCCTGGTGAAGAGCGTGCGCGGTCCGGGCGGCGGCTATCGCCTCGCCCACGGATCTGCCGAGACCAGGGTGTCCGAAATTATCCTGGCCGTCGACGAGCCCATCAGTGCCACGCGCTGCACCGAAATGGGCGCGACCGGCTGCCGGGCCGATCGCAGTAAGTGTCTCACCCACGACCTGTGGGAGGAGCTTGGCAACCAGATCCACGCCTTCCTGAGTTCGGTGACATTGCTGGACGTGCTGGAACGCCGTCTCGCGTCGCGCCTCAGCGAGGCTCCTGGTCCGGTCAAGTCCGACTCGATGGCCGCCGCCAGCTAGCAAGGCCTGTTCGATGCCTTCCGCCTTTACCTACCTGGATCACAACGCCACCAGCCCGCTTCGGCCGGCGGCGCTCGACGCCATGGTGGAAGCCCTGCAGGCGGGCGGCAATCCTTCGTCGGTGCATCGTGTCGGCCGCGCGGCGCGGGCGCGCGTCGACGCGGCGCGCCGGCAGGTGGCGTCCCTGGTGGGTGCGCAGCCGTCGGAAGTCGTGTTCACCTCGGGTGGCACGGAAGCCAACAACGCAGCCCTCGCGGGCGTCGGCCGCAAGCGCGTGCTGGTCTCTGCTGTCGAGCATGACAGCGTGCTGAAGGCAGCCACCGGCATGGAAATCATGCCGGTCCAAGGCAACGGCATCATCGACCTTGGCGTTCTGGAAAAGAGCCTGGCGGCATCCGCCGAGCCGGCACTGGTGTCGGTGATGTTCGCCAACAACGAAACCGGCGTATTGCAGCCGATCGCCGATGTCGTGCGTATGGCGCATGCCGCGGGCGCACTGGTGCATTGTGATGCCGTACAGGGCGCGGGCAGGGTGTCCGTCGATCTGCACGACCTCGGCGTCGATTATCTCAGCCTGTCGGCCCACAAGTTCGGTGGCCCGTCTGGGGTCGGCGCGCTGGTTGTCCGCGGTGGTGCGCCATTCTTGCCTGACCGTCTCGGGGGCGGCCAGGAATCCAATCGCCGCGCCGGGACGGAGAACGTGGCAGGCATCGCGGGCTTCGGCGTCGCGGCGACGGAAGCAAGGGACGGTTTGGCGACGATCGAATGGCGGGACCATCTCGAGGCGGCGCTGCTCAGGATCGCACCAGCGGCGCGTGTCTATGGCGCGTCGGCGGATCGGTTGCCCAATACGACCTGTATTTCCATGCCGGGTGTGCGGGCGGAAACCCAGGTCATGGCCCTCGATCTGGCGGGCATTTGCGTGTCGGCCGGAGCGGCCTGTTCCTCGGGCAAAGTGACGCGCTCGGCCGTGCTCCTGGCCATGGGCGTGGAACCTGCCGAAGCTGAGACGGCGCTCAGAATAAGCTTCGGCTGGAATAGCTGTTTCGACGATATTGAACGCTTGATCGCCGCGTGGCGGGACTTATATATCCGAGTGGCACGCTCGGATATAGGTCGCGCCCGGGCGGCCTAGGATTTTCAAGGGGTTAGCATGAACGCCATTGCCCAGATTAGGCGTAACGACCAGCCGATCTACCTCGATTACCAGGCCACGACGCCGATGGACCCGCGCGTCCTCGAAGCGATGATGCCGTACTTTACCTACAAGTTCGGTAATCCCGGCTCGCGCAGCCATTCCTACGGCTGGGAAGCCGAAGAAGGCGTGGAGAAGGCGCGAAGCCAGGTCGCCAAACTGATCGGTGCCGACGAAAAGGAAGTGATTTTCACCTCCGGCGCCACCGAATCGAACAATCTGGCGATCAAGGGCGTGGCCGAGTTCTACAAGGATCGGCGCAATCACATCGTCACCACGGTGACCGAGCACAAGTGCGTGCTCGATACCTGCCGCCACCTCGAGCAGCAGGGCTTCGACGTCACCTATCTGCCGGTGCAGCAGAACGGTCTCGTCGATCTCGAGCAGCTTCGCGCGGCGGTCACCGACAAGACCGTCCTAGTTTCGATCATGGCTGTGAACAACGAGATCGGCGTCATTCAGCCGCTTGCCGAGATCGGCAAGATCTGCCGCGAGAAGGGCGCCTTCTTCCATACCGATGCCGCCCAGGCTGCCGGCAAGATCCCGCTCGACGTCGAGGCTATGAACGTCGACCTGATGAGCATATCGGGCCACAAGATCTATGGACCCAAGGGCATCGGCGCGCTCTACGTCCGCCGCAAGCCGCGCGTGCGCCTGGTCGCGATGATCGTGGGCGGCGGCCAGGAGCGCGGCTTCCGTTCAGGCACGCTGCCGACGCCGCTCTGCGTGGGACTGGGCGAGGCGGCCGAGATCTGCATGAAGGAAATGGACGGGGAGGCCGTGCGCCTCACCAAGCTTCGGGATCGCATGCTGAAGGGGCTGAATGCCAAGCTGACGGAGATCTACGTCAACGGCGACCTGGAACACCGCATCCCCGGCAATCTCAACATCAGCTTTGCCCACGTCGAGGGCGAGTCGCTGATGATGGGCATCAAGAACCTGTCGGTATCGTCCGGTTCCGCCTGCACCTCTGCCTCGCTCGAGCCCAGCTATGTGCTACGCGCGCTCGGCGTCGAAGAGGAAATGGCGCACACGTCGCTGCGCATCGGGCTCGGGCGCTTCACGACCGAGCATGAAGTCGATACCGCCGTCGAAGAGCTGGTGCACCACGTCACCAAGCTGCGCGAAATGAGTCCGCTCTGGGAAATGTCCCAGGAAGGCATCGATATCAAGTCGATCGAATGGGCTGCCCACTAGGCCTGTCGAAAGCTTGAAGGAAGATCTGAGGAGAGTGTCATGGCCTACAGCGAAAAGCTTCTCGACCACTACGAGAACCCCCGCAACATCGGCTCGCTCGACAAGAACGCCGAGGATGTCGGCACCGGTCTGGTCG
>Ga0082335_1005433_pt1 | contig 17628 bp, 12 predicted proteins | sample Subgrocontami58m_FD_72375 | JGI IMG/M metagenome (GOLD analysis project Ga0082335, IMG submission 72375) | Subsurface groundwater microbial communities from S. Glens Falls, New York, USA - GMW37 contaminated, 5.8 m (SPADES assembly) (version 2) ... | reverse complement strand
TTTAATAACTGTCATGCCCGAATGCTTCTATCGGGCATCCAGTGTTTTTTGCGATACTGGCGAAAACAAAAAGACTCTGGATTCCCGCTTAAAGACCGCGGGAATGACAATCTTAATCAAAGAGGTATTTTCAGGTGAAAATTCCTATACAATTTAAATTAAGCATTCGGTAACTATCCCATACAGAGCGAAGCGGCGCCTCGCTCTACAAACACAACATTAAAATTACATACTGGCTAATGTAAAGAACTCAGGAGGGTATAGAGAGTGAAATTAAAGGTGCTTTGTGCTATCATAATGACGTTCGCCCTGTCCTGGAACGAAGGGTTTGGCGAAGGGGTAGAGGAACTGCATGGAAATAAAATTATGGACAATTCCTTCCTGATTGAGGAGGCGTATAACCAGGAAGCAGGCGTTATCCAGCACATTCAAACGTTTCGTTATCTGGAAGAGGGCAGGAACTGGGAATATACGTTTACCCAGGAATGGCCGGCGCCGGGACAGAAGCACCAGCTTTCATACACAATTCCGGTTGTGTATCAGAACGACCCGGTAAACGAAACGAATATCAGTGATATCGCATTGAATTATCGCTACCAGCTCCTATTACAGGAGGCGCTGGCCCTTGCGCCCCGGTTTTCAATGCTTTTCCCCACGGGTGATCGCGAGGAAGGATTTGGAAGCGGCGCCCTTGGGTATCAGGTGAACATCCCGCTGAGCCTCGAATTTGGCCGTAACCTGGTGAACCACTGGAATGCGGGAACGACCATTACGCCGGGAAGCAAGGAATCAGGCGGCGCAGACGCGGATACCTTCGGATACCACTTTGGAACAAGTCTTATCTGGCTCGTAACGGAAAATTTTAACCTCGTATGCGAGACGTTGTGGAATTCCCCTGAGTCCGTCCAGTTTGACGGCACAAAGGCAAGGAACGATTCGCTGTTTATTAACCCCGGCGCCAGGTTTGCCATTAACTGTAAATCCGGACTACAGATTGTGCCCGGCATTGCATTCCCCATCGGCGTGGGACCTTCGAAAGACGAGTACGGGGTATTCCTGTATCTTTCACTGGAACATCCCGCGTTTTAACGGCTGTCTAAAAACGGTGATACTATGGGCAATGGTTTTGACATAACGTCTTTTATTCCAAAGTTTGCGGATGAGAACAGGGACAGGCTGCAAAGACTGAATCAGGCAGTCCTCGCCTTTGAAAAGGATGCGTCTAACCTTGAATTGCTGAAAGAAATTATGAGAGAGGTGCATACCCTGAAGGGTACGGCAAGGATGATGGGATTTGGCGACATCGTGACCCTGTCTCATAAAGTGGAAGACGTGTTTGTGAAAATTAAAGAGGGCGGTTTGCAGCCCGCAAGGGAATCGTATGACACGATATTTCATGCAATGGATATCCTTGCAAATATGGTGGAGACAAAACTCAGGGATGCAAAAACACCGATAAACGTGGATGAAATCTGCAGCCGGTTGGAATCCTTTTTAGGTACGCCTGCAAAAGAGAAAGCGGTACCTGAGCCGCGGCAACCGGCAGCGCAGGAAGGCGGCGGCAAAGAAGGTGTAAGCGAAACAGTACCGGCGTCAGCGGATAAAAAAACAATACGCATGGGCGTGGATAAGGTTGACACCTTATACAATCATCTGGTGGAACTGATGACGACGCAGATGATATTTCACCAGAGACGAGAGGACGTAAGAAAGATAAATCAATACGCAAAACAGTTGAGCGCCGTAACGGTTGGGATTGACGACGGTTCGTTTTTAAGAAAACCGGAAGGTAAAGCATCACGGGAGATTATTGCAAAACATACGGATACAGAAAAATATTTCCTGAAAAAACTTTCCGAATATATGGACGCCTATGAAGCGGATATGGTTAAGCTGGATGCGATTACCGAGGGATTCCGCAATCAGATTATGTCTATGCGCATGCAGCCCATCTCTGCTGCATTCAGCCTGGCAGCCCGCCTGGTGAGAGATCTTTCACGGCAATTTAATAAAGAGGCCAACCTGGTGATTTCGGGCGCAGAGGTTGAGTTGGACAATAACATCATAGAAATGCTAAAAGACCCGATGGTTCATTTATTGAGAAACGCCGTAGACCACGGCATGGAAACGCCCGCTGCCCGCATTTCAATGGGTAAGAAGAGGGAAGGAACGATACGATTATCTGCCCAGCAGGAAGGAAGCGACGTTTTAATTACCATCGAAGACGACGGAAAAGGCATTGACAGGGAGCAGATAAAGGCAACGGCTGTGCGGAAGGGATTACTGAGCGAGGCAGAGGCAAAAAAAATATCACAGGAAGAGATTTATGAATTTATCATGAAACCGGGTTTCACCACGAGCAAAATTATCACCGATACCTCAGGGCGCGGCGTGGGGATGGACGTGGTAAAGAGCATGGTGGACAGGCTGAATGGCTCTTTGATTGTTGAATCAAATGAAGGACAGGGCACAAAATTTGTTTTGAAAATACCGGCGACAATCTCCATAATTAATACGCTAGTTATCCGCGTTGGCAGCATGACCTTTGCGGTTCCTTCATCGGGTATTGAACGCATAGCGCAGATTTTAAGGAGGGACATACGAACACTTGAGGGACGTCCTTCTGTTTACGTTGAAGGCCAGACCATTCCCCTGATTTACATGGCGGATATCTTCATGCTGGCAAAGGAAACGGAAAAAAATGGCGAGAGTATCCCCGTCATTGTCTTCAGGTCAGAGGGAAAAAAGGTGGGCTTTATTGTTGATGAGTTTTTGTATGAAAAAGAGATTGTGTTTAAAGAGTTTAAAGGTTACTTAAAAAGACCTCGGAATTTTTCCGGCATTACCACGCTTGGAACGGGACAGGTGGTGCCGATATTGAATGCGCAGGAAATGGTGAAGGCGGAAAATCTGGCGGGCAGGCCGCCGTCGGGTGAAATTTTAACGGCAGGAAAACCGACAACGCAGAAACACGCGATACTGGTTGTCGAAGATTCGATGATAACGGCGGAACTGGAGAAGAATATCCTTGCAAACGCAGGCTACGACGTTGATACCGCGATTGACGGCATTGATGCGGTAGACAAACTGAGCGTAAAAAAATACGATCTCTTGGTAACGGATATTGATATGCCCAAGATGAACGGATTCGAATTGACGCTAAAAGTGCGGGCGGACAAGAGATGGAAGGATATGCCCGTCATTGTGGTAAGCGCGCGTCAGAAAGACGAAGACAGGCGGAAGGGCATAGAGTCGGGAGCGGACGCGTACATTTTGAAAAAAGAGTTTGACCAGAGCAACCTGTTAGATACGATACAAAGGCTGATAGGATAAGTATGACTGAAGAAATCCGGGTATTGATTGTTGACGACTCGAATATCACAAGAGATATTTTAAAGAAGCTCTTGGAAAATGACTCCGCAATTCGTGTCGTTGGAATGGCGGAGAATGGCAAAAAGGCCATAGAACTGACCCGGACGTTAAAGCCAGGCGTTATCATCATGGATATCAACATGCCCGTGATGAACGGTTTTGAAGCGACGGAACAGATTATGGCGTACTATCCGACTCCCATATTAATTCTCTCTTCAGTTATTGATAAAGAAGGGATTTATACGACGTTTAATGCCCTGGCCGCCGGAGCGATTGATGTAATGGAGAAACCGTCGCTACTGCCAAACGCATCCTGGAACGGAATTAGCGATATGCTTGTCAGGAAGTTAAAGTTTATTTCGAGGGTGAAGGTGGTGACGCACATAAAGGGAAAGGTAAAAGAGCTCTACAGACGTCCTGCGCCTGTCTCTCCGATTAAGCCAAATGCGCACGAAATCATTGGCATCGGGGCGTCTACGGGGGGACCTTCGGTAGTAATGAATATATTGAAAAGCATACCGCAGGACTATGAGCAGGGGGTCATTGTCGTTCAACACATGGCGGAGGGATTTATCAGTGGTTTTGCCGAATGGCTGAGGAGCGCCTGCAAGGTTAAGGTAAAACTGGCCAGGGACGGCGAAAAAATTGAAAAAGGGCAGGTGCTGGTCGCCCCTGATGGATTTCATGCCGTAGTTCGCCATAAAAAGACCGTTGGATTAATTCCGGGAAATCCGGTGAACGGCGTGAAACCTTCCATAGACATCCTGTTCGATTCTATTGCCGATGTGTACGGCGAAAACGCAGTCGGCGTTTTACTGACGGGCATGGGCGCTGACGGCGCTGAAGGCTTAAAACGTATCAAAGACAAGGGCGGCGTCACCATCGCCCAGTCAGAAAATACCTGCGCTGTTTTTGGCATGCCAAGGGTTGCCATAGAAAAAGGGGCTGCAAGCAAGGTGCTGTCGGTTGACGAGATCATCCATACACTAAATACACTGCATAATGCAGAATGAGGGAATAATCATGGGAAAGGGAAATATTCTGGTCGTAGATGATAGTCCGCTGGTAGTAGACGTTATCAGCAAGTATTTGAGCGCTAATGGATTTGACATCATTACCGCAAACGACGGCATTGAGGCGATAGAAAAGGCGTTCAGGGAATTGCCGGATTTGATCATCCTGGACGTCATGATGCCCAGGATGAATGGCTACCAGACGTGCCGGTTGTTGAAATCAGACCACGAAACCAGCGACATCCCCATCGTCATGCTGACGGTGAAAGACCAGACAAGCAATAAGTACTGGGGTATTCAGACGGGCGCCGACGCCTATTTGTCTAAAGAATTTGAACAAGCCGCGTTGTTGAAAACAGTAGAAGATCTCATCCAAAAAAGACTAAAACGCCCTGCGCCAAAATCGCTTATCAGAGGAACGAGTTTAATCAGCGCAGTGGATATCGTTTCCAAGGTAAATGAACAACTCGATAAAAAACTGTTTGAAGCAACCGTATTAAACGAAATGAGCTCATTGGTTGAAAAAAGGATAGAAAATTTTGAGGATACGGTAACCGTCGTCATGGAGACCCTGGCAAAGGTATTGGAACATAACGTGGGAGTAATCGTTACCATAAAAGAGAGCGGAGTCGAGTGCTTTTTCAAAATCCGCCACGCAGTTAGCGAGCAGCGTCTTAAAGAAATCCAGGAATATACGCGGAGCTACCTGAAGTCACATAACGTCTGTTTAACTCCGGCCTCTGTAATGGAAATTCTTGGCAGTGATAAAATACAACCGTCTCATGACGCGGAAGAACGAAAGGCCTCGTACTTTGTAGTGCCGATACATTACGGCAGCAACATAGGCGGCGTGGTCATCCTGGCGCATGATGTTTCAGAAGCAATAGACAGTAAAGAAGTGGAGTTTTTCAAGGTTGTAATCAGGCAGGCATACGTCATCATAGAAAACTCATGGCTTTACAATAAGGTGAAAAATCTTGCGATTACGGACAGCCTGACGGGCATCTATAATCATGGGTTTCTCTACGAATGTCTGTGCAAGGAATATGCGCGGACGGAAAGGTACAGGCTGCCGCTTTCCTTTTTAATGATAGACGTAGATCACTTTAAAAAAATAAACGATACGTACGGCCATCCTGTGGGAGACGATGTATTGCACAAGCTGTCCCTGATTTTTAAAAATAATATCCGGTCGTGCGATACCCTTGGGCGCTATGGCGGCGAGGAATTTTCGATCATCCTGCCGGAGGCAAAAATGGAAGACGGCGTAAATCTGGCGGAACGGATGAGAAAGGAAGTCGAACAGCATAATTTTGGCGGCGCGGACAGGACCATCAGGTGTACCGTAAGTATTGGTATTTCCAGTTATCCTGACCTGGGCGTAAAAAACGTGGAAGACCTGATCCAGAAGGCGGACAAAGCGCTTTACCATGCAAAGGCCGAGGGCAGAAATCGGGTGTGTATTGTCTAATTTACTGCACGTATGTTCATGAAAGAAACAAAACGAACCCTTTCCAGGTCAAATTTTGATAAATTTCGTCAACGCATAGAAGAACGCTCCGGCATCTATATTGACGATAGCAAGCTGAACTCGTTTAAAATAAGCATGGACGCCCGTATGGATGCTTTGGGTTTAGACGACTATAATGTTTACTATTCGTTGATGCTGTCGGGTACCGGCGGAAAGCAGGAATTCGACGAATTACTAAGACTTATACTGATTAAGGAGACCTACTTTTCCCGCGACGAAAGGCAATTGCAGGTATTGACGGGAAAAATCCTGCCGGAACTGGCAGAAAGAAAGAAGGGCGCAGAGATAAAAATATGGAGCGCAGGATGCGCGACGGGGGAGGAACCCTATTCCATCGCAATAGCGATTATGGAAAGTGGTTTCTCCGGCGGCGCCGTTTCCCTCTACGCTACGGATATTAGCGAAGACGCCCTGAGAAAGGCGCAGGAGGGGGTTTACAGCAAAAGCAGCATACGCGCGATTGACAGGGCAATTTTGAACAAATATTTCACGCAAAAAGATGGGTTATACTATTTGGCTAACCAGGTAAAACAGAGGGTACTTTTTAGCGCGCTCAATCTTAATGACCCCTGCTACCCCATGGGGAAGGGCAGTTTTGATATTATTTTTTGCAAGAATGTAATCATTTATTTCCGGTTGGAAACGGTGAAAACGGTTATCCAAAGATTTTATGATACGCTTGCAGCGGGCGGGTATTTGTTTGTCGGTCATTCCGAGTCCCTCTGGCAGATATCGGATGATTTTGAGTTAGATGAAATCTCCGGCGTGTTCTTATATCGGAAAAACGAAAGGAGTAACGTCCTGCCGGCAACAAACCTGTTGCCTCAAAAGGGAAGAGCAGAGAAAGCAACGCGCGGCATCGGCCAGGAAGCGCCGCATACTGTAAAAAAAACGGGCGCCCGGCATAGCGCATTTACGGATCGGGCGGTAAAGAAAGAAACACTGATGCAGCACAAACCCGGCGGACTAGCGCGAAAAAAAGATTCGCCTGTACGGGCAAAAAAATGGACCATGCCCTCCGATGACAACTATGACGCTGTTTTAGAGGAAATTGAAGAGACATTGCTGACAGACCCAAAGAATATTGACGCCCACCTCCTGGCGGGAAAGATTTATACTAGTTTAGGTTTATATGACAAGGCGTTAAAAAAAGGCATGGATGCACTTGAGGTTGACGACTTGTCGGTGGATGCTTACGTGCTGACAGGAAGCGTCTACTATAAAACCGGTGAAAAGGAAAAAGCCATTTCCGCATTTAAAAAGGCCATTTATCTGGACGCCGATTCCGTAGTGTCGCACTATTACCTTGGAAATTTGTACAAGGATACGAAGTATATAGAACAGGCAGTAAAAGAGTACAACAATGTGATTCGTATTTTTGAGACAAAGCCGGAGTGCAGGGAACGGCTGGTGGGAGAGATTTTTACCGCAAAGCAGCTAAAAGAGATATGTGAAAGAAACATTGAGGTACTGACGTCAAATCAGCGAAAAGAGGACAGAGGCTTGTTGCCTCTGCATGCTCAAAAGGTATGAAGCAAACGTTATCAGACAGATTCCTTTTTCGTGATCTTCTATGGTTTGTACTAAGGAGAATATAGAATGGATGAAAATAAAGAACATGCGGAACTGAAGGTATTGATAGTAGATGACAGCTCGCTTGTGTGTGAGATGTTCAGTAACACCTTAAGCAAAAAAAACTATAAAACAGAGTCTGTTTATGACGGGGAGTCGGCGCTGAAAAAACTGATATCCGAAAACTTTCAGGTCATGCTGTTAGACCTTGTCTTGCCGGGACTGAACGGGCTGGACGTGCTGCGTGAATGCAGGAAAAACGACCAGGAGATATGTATCATCGTGGTAACAAGCTATGGCAGCGAATCAACGGCCGTGGAGGCGATCCAGGAAGGCGCTGACGATTACGTGGTGAAAGATTTTATGCTGATGAGCGACGCCAGGAGCCTGGATATTGTGATAAGCCGGGGAGTGGAAAGGAGAAGACTCGCCGTGGAAAACCTCAATCTGAACAAGCAACTCAAGGACCTCAATGCGACATTGCAATCCGCTTATTCCCGGGTAAAAGACGAGAAGGATTACATCCGTAATTTGTTCGGCAGCACGGCATTTGCCGTGGTTTTATCAAAGGAAGATGGAAGCATCCTTGGCTTCAACGACGCCCTGGTAAAGATGACGGAGATACCGGAGAGAGAGCTTTGCACTGCGTGTGCGTTTGATTTGGTCGGAAGCGAGTTTCGGAATGGCGTGGTATCGTTGTTTAAAAATGCACGGTCTGGCGCAGCGATGGGGATAAAGGCTAAGATTATCTCAAAAACGCAAAAAGACGTAGAGGTTACCATAACTGCAATCCCCTTTAAAATGGCCAGAGAACGATTGATCTTGTTAACCTTGGTTGCGCACATGGTAAAAAATACGGCCTCGTCCCCTACGGTAGGAGTTGAATAAGACGACATGAAAGACACAAAAACAAAGACGCAGTTTGATCAGATTATATCGGCGCTGGCGCTCATCATGGACCAGTTTGGGCAACACAATGTGTTGCATTCGCGACGCGTTGCCGTGCTCGCAACAGCCCTTGCGGAAATCGTTATGCCGGAAAAGAGAGATATCATATTTTATGCAAGCCTGCTTCACGATGTGGGCGCTGTTATCTTTGGCGAACATCCCCTGATGTTCCCAACGGTTCACGAGCAAAAGCGGATACCGCATATTTTTGATCACCCCACCGTGGGTTCACATATTATATCCAGGATAAGCGCGATGGAAGAATCACGGGCGTACATCCAGGACCACCACGAGTGGTACGACGGAAGCGGTTACCCCAGCGGGAAAAAGGGCGATGAAATCTTTCTGGGGGCACAACTGATCCGGATTGCGGATACGATAGACCAAAAGATACATGCGTATGGCGGGAATTATCCGGATACGGAAATTTACAACTATCTGCGGCTGCATAAGGGACGAGAGTTCAGCCCGGATTTATGGAACGCCGTAATGGATTTGAAGAATAAGGACGCCGGGGCTTTTTGTTCGAAGATAACCGATAATAGGGGTATCCAGTGGATGTTTTCCGAGGCTATCCAATCGGTTAGTCCTCACTGGATTATATCCACGCCAGGAATGGATGAATACATGAAGGTTATTTTACATACCTTTGCCGACGTTATTGACGCCAAGCATCGTTACACAAAAAACCATTCCGAACGGGTTGCATTTCTCAGCGAAAAGATAGCGGCTGTCCTGGAGCTGCCTGAGGCGGAAATTCTTCAGGTCAAATACGCCGCCCATCTGCACGATATCGGAAAGGTATTTGTGCCGCATGAAATTCTGGACAAACCGGGACACCTTTCTGACCGGGAAGTAGATATTATAAGAAAGCACGCAATTATTACCATGGAGATACTGGATGAAATTGAGGCATTCAGGGATTTGTCGCCCATTGCCGGATTCCACCAGGAACGGTATGACGGCAAAGGTTATCCGGACGGGCTTATGGGTGAAGACATACCCTTTGGCGCAAGGATACTGGGCGTGGCTGATTCCGTTGACGCCATGATGTCGGACAGGGCATATCGGAATGGGATGGGAGTAAGCAATACTATTATCCAACTCCAGCGGTGCTCGGGAACGCAGTTTGACCCCACCGTAGCCAGCGTCACAATAGGATTATTGAGTGATAAAGAATTCGTGAATGAGCTGCGGAAGGCGGAATAAACGTCACCCGCCAGCCCCTCGTACACCAGTATCCTCCAGAAGTTGACATTTCCTACATCCTTCGCAGGGTCATACCGATAGAGTAGTTTAGAATTGACACCTTAATAAAATATGAGTAATATTTATTTTTCGTTTTGTGGTCACAGATTTCGCCTATAGGCGTGCTTCCAATGTTGGTGCGTTCTCACTCAGATTTGGGAACGTAATTTTGTGTTATGGATACAATACACATAGATACTGATATTTTGATTGTCGGCGGCGGGGCGGCAGGATGCTTTGCCGCCGTGGAGATATACAAAAAATCTCCTGGCTGCCGTGTCGTTATTATGGAGAAGGCTCATATTGAGCGCAGCGGCTGCCTTGCTATGGGTTTGAACGCCATCAATGCCTATCTCCATGCGGGACAGTCCCCCGAATCTTACGTTTCGTATGTAGAGCGCGAGTTTGAAGGCGTAATACGAAAAGACCTCGTTTACACCATAGCGCAAGGACTGAATGCGGCGGTTAAGGACGTGGAAGAAATGGGGCTTCCTATCGAGAAGAACGAAGACGGCGCCTACAAGAAGCGGGGGAAGCGCAGCATCCGCATCTTTGGTGAACGGTTAAAGCCCATCCTGGCTGAGGCTGTGGCAAAAACCCCAGCGCAGGTGTTAAATCGCGTTGTAGCGACGAATTTTATCTACAACGGGAAACGTGTCTGCGGGACGTATGGATACGGCGCAAGAAACAACGCGTTTTACGTGGTTCGCGCCAGGGCCGTTATCATCGCCACGGGCGGGGCTTCGGGCATATACAGGCCAAACAATCCCGGCGAGGCTCGAAACCTGATGTGGTATTGTCCGTGGAACGCCGGAACGGGCTATGCAATGGGAATTCGCGCCGGGGCGGAGATGACCAGTTTCGAGAACCGGTTTATCGCCCTGCGCGTTAAGGACGTACATGCGCCAACGGGCACTATCGCCGTTGGAGCGCATTCACGACAAATCAACGCGCGCGGGGAAGACTATCTCGAATTATATTATAAACACCTGGGGGGAAATAAGTGCCTCACGCAGCACAGACTTTTAGCTACCATTGAGGAAACAAAGGCAGGGAGAGGTCCGTGTTATTTAAATACGACAACCCTCAATGGGGAAGATGAGCGACGGCTGAAAGAGGATTTTCTGAATATGAATCCGCAGATCATCCTCCTGTGGGCAGGCGAGGGCATGGATCCGAGGGAGAAGCCTGTGGAAATTCAGGGAACGGAGCCTTTTATCGTGGGAGGACACTGCCAGGCGGGATACTGGATTGATAAAGAAAGAAGGACAACCGTAAAGGGTCTCTATGCAGCCGGGGAGGTGGCGGGCGGCGCGCCCAAAAAATATGTAAGCGGAAGCTGGGTAGAGGCGCGTATTGCCGCAACAACAGCATTGGAAGAGATAAAAGAAACGACACTGGAAGATATAGACACGGGTCTCATCCACCATGAAAAAACAAGGGTTTTCAGCCCTCTGACGAAAAAGGCCGGGATATCGCCTGTGGAAGTGCGTGAACGGCTACAGAAGATCATGGACGAATATGCCGGCGGTATCTCCATGAATTATGCCCTCCACGAGGAGCGGCTGCTGGAGGCAAGACGGCTATTGCAACGCCTTAAGGGACGCATGAAGGACATTACAGCCGTGGGAAATTATAATCTCGTTGAGGCGCTGGAATGTTTTGACAGGGTTGATGTCGCGAGGGTGCTGGTAGAACACCTCATCTACCGCAAGGAGACGAGATGGGCATGCTATCAGACGCGATTAGACCATCCGGAGAAAGACGATGGTCGGTGGCTTGCGTTTGTTAATTCTGTTTATCATGCAGAAATGGATGAGGTTGAAATGATAGAGAGACCCTTGCGTTAGTTTTTTACAATCGCCAGGAACCGAATACATCCTTATAACAAAATGTTTTGGTTCAGGTTACAAACCTGAACCCGCCGTAGTGTGTTTGATGCACAAAGTGCAATTTTTGAAAGTGGCGTGTGATGAGTATTTTTATTGACGAAAATATCTGCAACGGCTGCAAGGGGCTGCCGGAGGCGCGGTGTGAACGCATCTGTCCGGGCGACCTGTGCTACCGCAAGGAAAACAGGAAGGCGGCCATTCGCGATCAGTCCGCATGCTGGACGTGCGCCTGCTGCGTAAAGGAGTGCCCTGTACAGGCGATTGAACTGAGATTGCCTTTTCAGGCGTCCAGCAATGGCGCTTCATTAAAGGCAAGGTTGAAGCGCGATAAAACGATTTGGACAGTTTGGGATGCCGATGGGCGTCAGGAAGAATTTATTATTCAGGCAAGGTGTTTGAAAGGAGATTGATGGAAAATGGTTAAAAATATTGACCCTCATGGGGGTAAGCTTATAAACAGGATTGTCTCAACAGAGGAGCGGGAATCCTTGCTGGACAAGGCCACCCACTATGACATGAAAAAAATCCAGCTTAACGCGCGGGAGATGTCAGACCTCGATATGATTGCGGTTGGCGCAATGAGCCCTCTGGAAGGATTTATGTGCAAGGCGGACTATGATAACGTGGTGGACAATATGCGGTTATCCAGCGGCCTGCCGTGGTCTATCCCGATTGTGCTCTCGGCAACCAAAGAAAAGAGAGAAGGTCTCAAGCCGGGAAAGGACGTCGCACTGCTGGATCAGGCGAACGAGGTGGTTGCGATACTGCACCTGGAAGAAATTTTCCATCATGACAAACCAAAGGAGTCCCTGGAGGTCTACGGAACCGATGATCAAAAACACCCCGGCGTGGACTACGTTTCCAAGATGGGTGAATACCTGCTCGGCGGCAGGGTGAGTGTGGTAAACAGGGCAAAACCCGGCAATTTCCTGGCGTACCGGCTGGATCCGGCAGAAACCAGGGAGTTGTTTGTAAAAAAGGGATGGAGGCGGGTGGTGGGCTTTCAGACCAGGAATCCCGTGCACCGCGCCCACGAATATATCCAGAAGTGCGCCCTGGAGATTGTGGACGCCATACTTTTACACCCGCTGGTAGGAGAGACAAAAAGCGACGACATCCCTGCAGACGTAAGAATTAAGAGCTATGAAATCCTGTTGGAAAAATACTATCCAAAAGACCGGGCAATGTTGTCAGTCTTTCCGGCGGCCATGAGGTATGCCGGGCCGAGAGAGGCGATATTCCACGCCCTGGTGAGGAAGAACTACGGCTGCACGCATTTTATCGTGGGCAGAGACCATGCAGGGGTCGGCAGTTACTACGGGACGTTTGATGCGCATTATATCTTTGATGAATTTGACCCGCAGGAAATCGGGATTACGCCACTCTTTTTCGACCACACGTTCTACTGTAAATCCTGTAACGGCATGGCCTCTTACAAGACGTGTCCTCACGATTCATCCAACCACGTAATTTTGAGCGGAACGGAAGTGCGCAGGATGTTGAGCGCCGGAGAGGCGCCGCCGCCTACCTTCACACGGGCAGAAGTGGCAAAGGTGTTGAGCGAGTATTACCAGAAATTAAAATAGACCGTAACGTAGCTACTCCGCGACGAAAGAACCCCATTCCCTCCCCCTTGATGAGGGAGGCAGGATGGGGGTGAAAGAGAAACTGCGGCGGGTTCAGGGTTTGCAAACCTGAACCCGTACGTTTATGTAAATAGCGGTGCTGTGAGGAATCAATGGCGAAATGGAAAACATAAAATGTGCGGTTCAAGTTGCAAACTTGATTGTATAGGAATTTTTATTTTGTTTAAGCGCGTACAGGTTAGCATGGATTATTCCCCTCTTGGGAGGGGTAAGGGGTGGGTACGTTTTCCCCGTTTTCACAAGGACAAGGATTGTGAAATCTCAATGAATATTCCGTGAAGTTACCAACTTACCCACCCCTTATATCCCCTCCCAAGAGGGGACTTTTTAAGTTTAACCCGCAAATGACCCGCAAAGGGTGTGTTTGTAGAGCGAAGTAGCTCTTCGCTCTACAGGGGAAAATTCAATGCTTGTTTACGGCGCTTTTGCAACAGTTATAGGCCGCGTCGCCACAAAAGATTTGTAGGTAATCATGTCATGGTCGTCACGCGCAACAATCGTCACCACATTCGGACCTTCCTTAAGAGGGACGTCGGTATTGATTTCAAGCCTGGTTAGTTCCTTGGATGTTGCAGCCTTATTGGACTTGTAATAGACCTTGTCGTTATTGATGAGGATATAAACGTGCTTTACGCATACATCGTCTTCTATAACGGCGGTCAGCGGCAGACGGTCGTTTCCATATAAGATACTCGATAGTGACTTACCCAGGGTGATTGACGGTGGAATCCTTTGCACAAAAGGTTCCAGGGGCATTTGCTTATTTTCCGTACCGTTCAATTCAACGGCGTCTTTTCCGGAGACCCAGCCGTGCCGGTTGTCAGGCAGCGCGATGCGAAACCAGTCCGCATTTTTCGAGTCGGACGCGAGCACGGTACCCTCTTTCATCATGGATAATACCGTAGAGTCAAAGGACATGCCGCCGTAAAGCGGCGTGTGATTCCTGTTGACCTTCAGGACGCTGGCAGATGGCGTTGTTTTTGATTTACCGGCAACGATAGGAAAGGTAATCTTGTTAGACAGAAACGTGCCGAAGATTGAGTCCGAAATAAGCATATCCATGGTAAATTTGTCCGACGTTATCGTTTCTTTTACAAAGAAGGACAGTTTCACCTCTTTTGTTTCCCCGGGATTTAAAAGCCCGATTTCTGCCCTGCCGTTTTTTATAAAGATGTCCTTATTGCTCAGATTTTTTAAAGTAATCACATTCTTTTCCGCAGGGCCATCACCGGTGTTTTTTACGAACACCAGCAGCTCTACGTCCTCTCCCGTCTGAATCAACCCGTCTCCGTTACCTTTTGAAGAGTTCTTCGCGTTGTCAAGAATCTGGTAGGAATATGCAAAAAGCGGACGCGGCAGCGCGTGGGTAACAATGTTAAATTTGATGTCCTTCGGATTGCTGTTGTTCAATTCTTCAAACTTAATGGTTATCTCGTCCTGTCTATCCAGGGAATTTTTTGGGATTTCAACGGTGGCTGAGTACGATTTTGTCGCCCCTTTGTCCAGCTTTCCGAGAATGAATTCAAGCTTGTCAAACACTGCATTTTTACTCGAGGAAATTCCCCGCACCTGATAGAGCGGAGTTTCTCCGGTATTGGTTACCTGTATCGTAAGGACAATCTTCTCGCCGGCCTTGACCTGTCCGTTTGTCGGATTGGTGGAATACGAGGCCGTGGATTTCGAATTCCCGCTTCCAGCGCCGGCAGACCAGTCAATGCCCAGCTTTTGAAGCGCTTGAGCGATTTTTTCATTCTCCAGCCGGGTCGTTTCCTCGATGATGGGGAGGGCGCTCTGGAGAAAGGCCTCCCTTTCCGGAGTCGCGGTGTTCAGCAGCAATTTTTTGGCGAAGAGGACGTGAAAGTCCTTGTTAAAATCGGGCAATTTATATGGATCTTCCGCCTCTACCTCTGCCTCCGCCTCCTCGGCAGTTTTTTCCTTTGCCTTCGCTTCCGAGAAATATTTTAAAATTGCAAACGAGGTTTCGCCTTTCGGGTGTTCGTCGAGATGCTGTTTAAGGTCTTCCTCGCGCAGGGCGACTATACCGCGGAACAGATTGATATTATCGTTTACTACCGTCGCCGGAATGAGCTTGATGTCCGGGGTAATACCAACCGACTGTATGTCGGTAGACAGAGGGGTAAGGTATTTTGCGATAGTCAGCTTTAGCGCCGAACCGTCCATCAGTTCAATAAGTTGCTGCACAGAACCCTTGCCAAAACTTCTGTCTCCCACAATTATTGCGCGATTGTTTTCCTTGAGCGCGCCGGCGACAATTTCCGCCCCGGAGGCGCTTCCTGCGTCAACCAGCACAACAATGGGATACGGCTCCTCGTCCGCATCGGTCTTTCTGGATTCCTGTATCTCCCGCGGATGCCCGCTGGGACCTACCGTTACGACTATCGGGCCTTTCTCAAGAAACTTGTCCGCAACTTCAATGGCCTGATCCAGCAGCCCGCCCGAATTGTTACGCAAGTCAACAATGAGCCCCTTTAGGCTGTTTCCTGAGGTTCTCAGCCGTTTCAGATGTTCGTTGAGACACTGGGAGGTATCGTCCTGAAAGTTTCTTATTTTTATATACCCCAGGCCATTATCCAAGGTGGCAGATTCAACGGTGGGGATGTTAATGATCTCACGTTTCAAACTGACAACCTTTGGCTGCACTGCTTTTTCAGTCAAAACGGAGAGAGAAACCGCCGTTCCTGGATCTCCGCGTAATTTTCCCACAGATTCAGTCAGATTCATGTTGACGGTGGATTCCCCATCAATTTCAATAATCTTGTCGCCCGCCTTCATGCCGGCGCGCGCAGCCGGTGTGCCCTCAATAGGCGAGATTACCGTCAGTATGCCTTCCCGCATACCCACAACCATCCCCAGTCCTCCGAATTTTCCCGTCGTGCCGATCTTGAATTCATTGAACTCTTTCGGTGGCAGGATAATTGAGTGGGGGTCGAGGTGGGTGAGCATACCGTTAATGGCGGTGTATTCGATATCATTTGCGGTGGTTGCTTCGTTGGGCTGCCGGTATGTATTGATAAACGTGAGTGCATCCTGAAGAATTTCAACCATGTCTTTGGTGCGGCGAATTTTGGAAAAGTCGTACGTCTTTGATACATCATCAACGGTTACCGTTTCCGTGTTGGTGCTTTCCGTAAAGTCGGTTAGTACTTCGGGGATGATCCGTTCCTCCCAGGAAAGCGCCTCCTTGAGCATTTCGACGGTTTTTATGCGTTCGGGGTCAACATAGAGCCTGTTTACGTAGGAACTGACAATCCCCGGCAGGCGAAATTTATAGGTGGAATCCTCCTTCTCTGATCGCTTTTCGAAGTGCGGTTCGAGGCCAAATGTCTTGTTAAGCAGGAGAGAGAGGCAGGCGACAGAAAATAAGGAGGTGAATGTAATCAGCAAAAATCTCGATGTAGAATTTGATTTCATGCGCTAATCCTTTTGATTAAAGATGATACCGCCAAAATGAGACAGAAAACACGAACCACCTTCAAGACATTTTCATATAGAGAAGAAGTGGATTTTTGGATGTTTTTCCTAAAACTGCATGGTTTGTTTCTCCGTACAAGTATAAAAAGATATGAAATATTTATCAAGAAAATAGTCAATGGGGAGACCGTGCGTTTTTACCCGTTTTTGAACTCTTATCAACCATGAAAAAATGCGATTGTTTCGATTCAGTCGAGGACGATTGAACCAGCAAAAGCGTTGGAAAAAAATCAATTTAAAGAAAAGTGGTAACAGTTTAGTTTTTTGAAAACACACAGAAAAAAATGCCTTCGTGTCCGTAGGTAGGGGTAATTCATGAATTACCCCTACAGGTACGATAATCCACCGTTGCAGGGATTTTTCAGAAAACTAAACTGTTACGAAAATGTTATTTGCCGGGGATAATCTTTCCCATGATAACGGCCTCCCGTGCGCCGGTAACGTTGGGTATATTGTTCGGATTTCCTGAAATTGTCTCGTTTGCAAGGATGGCAAAGGCAAGGGCTTCCTTGGTGTTTGGCGAGATACCGAATTTCTCAAGGGAATGTATCTTAATCGTTGGGTCGAGATATTGTCGCAGAAATTTTACGAGGGTGTTGTTGTAGCCGCCGCCCCCTGAAAGTATTATCTCGGATAGGTTATGTTTGGGTAAAATCCATGTTTTATAACTATCTGCTATGGCGCGGGCAGTAAAGGCTGTAACGGTAGCTAAAATATCTCTATCCGCAATCCCGGCATGTACGGCGTTTTCCCAGAGATTATCAGCGAAAAATTTCCCGAATTCTTCGCGTCCCGTGGTCTTCGGCGGCGGTTTTGACAGGTAGGGGTGTGAAAGGAGAGATGCCAGAAGACCATCGTGCACCTTTCCCTGCGCGGCAAGTTTACCGCCCACATCGAAATGATGCGTATTCCTG
>Ga0082335_1005431_pt1 | contig 17642 bp, 21 predicted proteins | sample Subgrocontami58m_FD_72375 | JGI IMG/M metagenome (GOLD analysis project Ga0082335, IMG submission 72375) | Subsurface groundwater microbial communities from S. Glens Falls, New York, USA - GMW37 contaminated, 5.8 m (SPADES assembly) (version 2) ... | reverse complement strand
CGCTGGAAAAGCGGGCCAAGGGCAACGACAAGGAAGCCAAGGAGTCGCTCGATCTCATCACGCGCGCGCTCAAGCTGTTGCGCGAGGGCAAGCCGGCGCGGCTGTTGGAGCGCAAGGCGGAGGAAGAGAAAGCCTTCCGCATGCTCGGGCTGCTCACGTCCAAGCCGGTGCTTTATGTGTGCAACGTGGATGAGGCGTCCGCCGCCGCCGGCAACGCATTCTCCCGCAAGGTGGAGCAGCGCGCGAAGGAGGAGGGCGAGGGCGCGGTGGTGATTTCAGCCAAGATCGAGGCGGAGATCGCGGTGCTCGCGCGCGCGGAGCGGGAGGACTATCTCGCCGCGGTCGGGCTGCACGAGGCGGGGCTCGACCGCCTGATCCGCGCCGGCTACGAGCTGCTGCACCTCGTCACCTTCTTCACGGCGGGGCCGAAGGAGGCGCGCGCCTGGACAGTGACGCGCGGCACCAGGGCGCCGCAGGCGGCGGGCGTGATCCATACCGATTTCGAGCGCGGCTTTATCCGCGCCGAGACCATCGCCTATGACGACTACGTCGCGCTCGGCGGCGAGGCGGGCGCGCGCGACGCCGGCAAATTACGTTTGGAAGGCAAGGACTACGTCGTCGCCGACGGCGACGTGATGCATTTCCGGTTTGCGACTTAGCTTCTCTTACCTCCCCCTGAAAGGGGGAGGTCGGCGCGCGTTAGCGCGTCGGGTGGGGGTCAAACAAATTCGCGCTGAAAAATGATCCCTCCCCGGATCGCCTTCGGCGATCCGACCCTCCCTTTTCAAGGGAGGGGTCGCTCAATGCCTCACCCCTCCCCGCGTTGCCGGATGGCGCCGAGATGCTCGCTGATGCGGAAGACGATGAGGATGAACTCGGCCGCGATGCGCGCGAAGATCACGCCGATCACCACGCCGATCAGGCTGGCCAGCACCATGATGAAGCCGACGAAGGGATTGATGACCATCATGGCGAGTCCCGAGCCGATGCCGGACAGCCCGAACAGCACCGCGACCGCCACGGTGAGCCAATAAAACACCTTGATGATGGAGGGCGTGATGAACCGCTCCCACTGGAACAGGTCATTGAAATCGAACATTGGCTTCTCCTGTTGACGAAAAGCGCATGCTCCGCGCGAGTCGCAAAGACTGCACCGCGCGCGGGAACGGGTCAATCAACGGCGCGCCCTGTGGTTGACGGCGTTTGCAGCGGGGCCTAGGCCGTCGGCATGAGCATTTCCGGGGAAGCCGCGACCCCTGAACCGGCGGATGCGAGAATCAGCAAGGGCGAAGAGCGCCGCGCCGCGGGGGTGGCCTGCGGCGCCCATGCACTGCACGACGGCTATACCGACCTGATCTACGTGCTGCTGCCGGTGTGGCAGGCGGAATTCGGCCTGGCCTACGCGCAGCTCGGGCTGCTGCGCGGGATTTTCACCGGCGCCATGGCGGCCTTGCAGATCCCCGCCGGCTGGCTGGCCGCGCGGCTCGGCAGCGCGCCGCTGCTGGCGGCGGGCACGGCGCTGGTCGGCGCGGGATTTTGCCTTGCGGGCTTAAGCTCCGGCGTCGCCATGCTGGCCGTGGCCTTATTGATCGGCGGCATCGGGGCGAGCACGCAGCATCCGCTTGCCGCCGCGCTGGTGGCGCGCGCCTTTGCCGGATCGCGCTCGCTGAAGGCGCTCGGCACCTACAATTTCGCCGGCGACATCGGCAAGATGACGCTGCCCGCGGTCGCCGGTTTAATGCTGGTGGCGATGCCATGGCGGCCGACCGTGGCATTGCTGGGCGCGATGGGCATTGGCGCGGCCGTCCTGATCCTCACGCTCACGCCGCGCTTTGCGGCGAGGCACAGTGGGACAGCCCCCGCCGCCGCTTCGGCCGCCAGCGGTCATCCGCGCACGCGCTTCGGCTTTCCGATCCTATTGTCGATCGGCGTGTTCGACAGCAGCACGCGCATGGCCTTTCTGACTTTCCTGCCATTCCTGCTGGTGGCGAAGGGCGCGAGCGTGACCACGGTCGGCTTTGCACTCACGCTGGTCTTCGCCGGCGGTGCCGCGGGCAAGCTCATTTGCGCCTTCATCGGCGCGCGCCTGGGCGTGATCCCAACCGTCTGGCTTACGGAGGGGATGACCACGCTGTCCATCGTGGCGCTGTTGCCGCTGCCGCTGGAAGGCGCGCTGATTTTGCTGCCAGTCGTCGGCGTCGCGCTCAACGGCACGTCGTCAGTGCTCTATGGATCGGTGCCGCAACTGGTTGAGCCTTCGCGCCACACGCAAGCCTTCGGCATCTTCTACACCGGCACCATCGGCGCGGGCGCGATCGCGCCTGCGATCTACGGTCTGCTCGGCGACGCCTTCGGGATCACCGCCGCGCTCATCATCGTCGCATGCACCGTGCTCGTCACCTTGCCGCTGGCGGCGGCGCTGCGGCCCGCCTTCGCGTCGCCGCACTCGTGACGGCCGAGCTGCCCGCGTAAGCCAAGCTAAGGGAGATTGCCCTTGACCTGCCGGGTCACGGCCGCCGGCAGTACTTCGAGATAGGGGCCCATGAAGAAAGCTTCGCCGGAGCCATCGCCGTAAAGGCGGTTGTGGGCGTCGATCATGGCGCGCATGGGCACGATGCAGACGGCCATGGACGCAACGATCAGGACGTTGATGTCCCCCGGCGGCATCGAAGTTTTGAAATTCGGGTCGGCCGCGACGGCGCGCACGATGCAGTCGGTGGCCGAGCGCATCAGCGGCCCGATTACCGCATCCTTTTGCTGCGACGACATGTGCAGACGCGCGGCGGTGGTTACCAAAGGAGCCTGGAAGGGCTCGACCGCCGCGGCAATCACCAGCGACAATCCGACAACCGACCCCGCAAGCATCCCCGCCCTCCGTATCCGGCAAATCTCAGACCCTCGCAGGCCTAGCGCGGCGAGGCCGGCGCGACACGCCGAAAGTGCACGGAAACACGCCACGGCGGTGCTCTATCCACTGTTTTTCCTGCGTGCTGTGCATAATTGCCGCGCGCCGCGTTGATCCGCGGCAAATTCAGGGAACCGCGTCGGCGGCACGGAACCGAAGGCGGCAAGCTGCGTTTGTACCGGTAGACCGTTTCGGCACGGCGTGGAGGCCATAGACGGACAGCAGCGGCGGGTTGAATCATGGCGGACAAGACAAGTCTCGGATTTCTCGGCTTCTTTTTCGCCGGCGTTACCATGGCGGTGACGGTCATCGCATTTGTCGTGGTGCGCGATCATGTGGAAGGCCGCCTCATTCTCGACGGCACGGCGATGGCCCAGCAACTGGTTTCCATCCCCGTCCGCTGATCGCCGGTAGCTAGTGTCTGATCCGATTAGATTGAATCGGATCAGACTCTAGATTCCTTAGTTTATCGCGCAATCTTGCGGCGAACCGGTTCCCACCCCGGATCAAGTCCGGGGCAGGCTTTCGCCGGATTGCGCTCTAGAAGAGCGGCGCTGAAGCATTGGCGCCAAGTACAGAGGAGTTGGTCATGGCGGATGAGAGCGGCGGTATGGGCTTTCTCGGCTTCATTCTTGGCGGCGTTGTCGTGGTGGTGGCGATCATCGCCTTCGTCGTCTATGGCGGCCAAGGCACCGGCCCCGGCAAGACCGTGAATATCGAAAAGACCGTGAATATCGAATTGCCGAAGCCTTCGGCGCCGAAGTAACGCGCGCCGAGCCGGTGCTTTTGCTGCACAAATCATAAATGCGACTGAAAAGAGGGGGCTGCCCGCTGTGGTCCTCGCGTCGCTATCGTGGGCCGGCGAGGCTCGTTTTTGCCGAATTCATGCTTATATATAGGTTATCGTTTGGACGATCGTGTTTCCAAATGATGCCTTAACCATTTTTGGGGTCGCCGGTCGGCGACGACCCCTTTTTGTATGTTGCCGAAGCCGCAGTGCGCTTCGGCGATTTGATCAGGAGATAGCCCATGTCGGAGCAGCCAGCCCTTCAGCCCATGCGCGCGCATTTGCGCGAACTCGGCGTCATCGACTACAGCGCGCCCGCGGAGTTGTTTCCCAGCCGCAGCCGCAAGGCCAAGCGTCCGATGAGCTACCGGCGATTTGATACCGCGGCGGAGGCGGTCCGTTTTGCTATCGAGGAGCTTCCCGCGCCGCTTCTTCTCGGCGCTTTCCTGGAAGTCAATGAGGTCCGGTTCAGCGGCGACGACATTCGCCGCCTCTACGACCGCGCCGATTATCCGCTGCCCCGCGCCGTGAGCGCTAACTAAAGTCTGATCCGGTTAGATTGAATCGGATCAGACTCTAGATTCCTTAGTTTGTCGCGCAATCTTGCGGCGAACCGGTTCCCACCCCGGATCAAGTCTGGGGGCAGGCTTTTTCGGGATCATGCATCTAGGCCGCTTTCGCCCACGTCAAATCCAGGCCGGCGCAGAAAAGTCAGCGCAGAAAAAACCCGTCAATCTGACGAAGCCTGCCGCGGGAGAGCCTATGGGCCCTTCTTTGCGAACGGGTTGGCGCTGAATGGATTGTTGTTCTGCCCCGTGAATGATGAGCTGGGAGCGGCGGCGCCTTTTTTCTTGTTTTTGTCCTGCTTCGGTTTCTTCTTCTCTTTGTTGCTTCTCATTTGACCCTTGGCCATGACGGTTCTCCCTGGCTGGCCGATGCGGTGGAATTGAGCGCAAATCGGCAACCCGCATTTTGCGCCTTTGCGCGGCGGGAGCAAGAGGGGTGAACGGCATGCTCGCCGTGCCGGGCGCCCCGCAGGATACGCAGGACGAGCTGGCAAAATTCTCCGCCAAGAACGATGCGATCAACAAGACCCCGATCATGGCCTATCCGCCGCCTCTGGCCGATGAGCAGAAGCGGGCGATCGATCAGCGCGTCGCGTATCCGCGGCGCGCGTTGGCTTTTGTGTAGGCCGCGTCAGGCCGTGAGCACGGCGAACAGATAGACAACCACCACCGCCCAGCCGACCGCGAAGGCGGCCGTGCGCGTGCCCCAGGTATTCGACATGGCGGCGATGGGATGCGCCACGCGCGCCCAGAAGAAGATCGCGGCACAGGCCGCCGTGGTGGCGGTATGCACGTTGCGGAACTCGCCCGCCAGAACGGCGACGGCGAACAGCGGAATATTCTCGACCAGATTATGATGCGCGCGCTTGAGCCGGGCCGCCCAGGCCGGCATCTCGGTTTTATCCGGATAGCTCAGCGCCGTGACCAGGCCCACCTGCGCGATGTGCGCAAGAATGTAGGGCACCCAGATGAAGGCCATGATGGTGGCGACATAGATCAGGTAACGCAGTTCGATCGACAGCGCTCGCATGCTCGTTCCCCCTTGGTTCGGTGAGTTATTTGATGACGATCTTGCCCTTCATGCTCGGATGAAGGCCGCAGATGTAATCATAACTGCCGGCCTCGGCGATTTTCAACTCCGCGCTTTGGCCCTTGTTGAGCACCGGCGTCTTCAGGTTTTTGGCGCTGACCACGACCTGATGCGGCGCGCTGTCGTTGTTGGTCCAGGTGATCGCCGCGTTGGGCGCGACCGTCACTGTCTCCGGCGCGAACTTGAAACTAGCGATGCTCACCGCGCCGGCGCCTTGCGCCACCACCTGCGGCGATAGCGCGACGCCGGCCAGCGCGCCGAGCGATGCCGCAATGACGGCCTGCTTGAAGTGGGTCATGGCTACGTCTCCCTTGCCTATTGAAGGCGGCATTATGTGGCGAGTGCCGGAGGATTGATAGGGGTGCCGGCACCGTCTGCTCTTCCACCAATCGCGTCGGCCGACGAGGTTTAGCGGGCGGCCCGCGCTCAGCGCGCCGTGGATGCTTTTAATTTCTCGGCGGTGCATTTCTCCACCAGCGGCAAGCGCTGATCGAGACTCAGCCCGCGCCCTTCCTTCTCGTATTTCATCCAGCAGTCCGTGCTGGCTTTTTCCCGCGTCATCGGCCCTGCCGGCGCAGGGGAGGCTGCCGCCGCCACGACCGGGAGGCTCGTGGTCTGGGGCGCAGAGGAGCTTGCCGTGGTTTCCGGCGCAGGCTGCTGCTTCAGCGCAGTCTCCATAGAGGCGCAGCCGGATAGCGCCGCGACGATGGCCAGAACGGCAAGACTCCGAAAAGCGCTGATTTTTTGCCGCTTGGGCATCGACGGCTTCCCCCCTGATCGGCCGGGCATTCGCGATGCTGAACGCCACGGCAGCCTGTGGAGGTAATGAAGCGCATTCGCGCGGGATTGTCACGGGCGCGGCGGCCGGGAGAGCGATGTTGTTGTGACCGCGCTGAGTTCGCTCTTTCTTACCTCCCCCTGAAAGGGGGGGGTCGCCCGCCCAACGGGTCCGGCCGAAGGCCGGCCCGATGGTAAACTCCGCCCGAAGGGCGAAGGCGTGGCGGGTGGGGGGTCAACGAACGACCCCCCACGCTGCCATGCTGCCGCTTCTTCTATGGGCGCTTCCGCAGCCGCACGCCCGGTGCATCGCCATCCAGGAACTCGACGCCGGCTTTTTCCAGGGCGCGTTGGATTTTTGCGATCGTTTTGGCGTATCCGCCGGATCGTCCTGTCTCAAGACGCGAGATGGTCATTGGCGCGACCTTTGCCATTTTGGCCAGCTCGCGAATGCCGATCCGCAACGCGGCGCGGGCCATGCGGATATGGTCACCGTTTATCACGAAATATCTAACCTTGTTGACTTTGTATTAATCTTCTGCTTGAATACACGGTATTCGATTCTCCTGTTGGGGAACAATGCCATGCTGCGCAGCAAACGTGCGCCGGGCAAGCACCCGCGCGCGAAGGCCGATGCCATCCTGGCAAAAGTTGTCCGCATCGCGCTGGACATGGAAGAGCCGCTGAACGACGCCGACCGCTTCCTGCGCGCATTGCGCCTCATCGGCCACGGCATGCTGATGGATGATGATAATGATGGCGGCGCGATCGTCGCCATTGCTGCGGAGGCGGCGGGCCGGCTCGAAGCGCTGAGAGACACGTGGGACGGAATGCTTGAGGCCGCGCAAAGAGGGAAGGCTCACGCGGAGACTGTGAGGACGCAATGAAGCCTCGGCCCTCAGCCGCGAAACCGTAGGTTATCGCGAGGATTTTTTACGAGCGATCTTCGGCTTGTAAAGCTTTTTCGCGTCCACTTTCTCAGGCATGTGGACGCGATAGCGGCGCTTGTCGGCCGTCCCGTCGAGATAGGCGCGAGCCTGATCGAGCCCTTCCATGATCTTGTCGAATGCACGCTTCGTCATCGCCGATCTTCGACGCGCTATCTAGCATAGAAGCATTGTCATCATCCGCGAAAGCGAATGATCCAGTAAAAAGTTCACCGCTTCTTTCCCTTCCGCCCACCGTGCATGCCGGGGCGGCCGAGGGATGAGCGCGGGCTGGTGGATGAGGCGGGGACGGACTCCACGCCCGCCTTCGCGCTCTGCGCTTCGGCGGGCAAGCCGGGACCCATGTCGTCGAGGGTGGGTTTGCGAGCGCGTGATTGCTCCACGCCGCCCGCCTTCGCCAAAGGCTTCGGCGGGCCGCCCGCTCCTTTAGTGTGAAAGGTCGGTGCGTGTGAGCGGGCCGTCGGATCGTCCACCACCGCCAGCTCGGTCTGCCGCAGGCGCTTGATCTCGTCGCGCAGGCGGGCGGCTTCCTCGAAGTCGAGATCGCCCGCCGCCTTGCGCATGCGCGCCTCCAGGTCGCCCAGCACCGCCTCGAAATTATGCCCGATGGTGATGGCTTCGCCGGTGGCGCTGTCGGCGCCGGTCTCGATCAGCACATGGTCGCGCTCGTAGACGCTCGACATGATGTCGCCGATGGATTTCTTGATGCTCTCCGGCGTGATGCCGTGGGCCGCGTTGTATTCCACCTGCTTCTCGCGCCTCCGGTTGGTCTCCTCGATCGCGCGCCGCATGGAGCCGGTGACCCGGTCGGCATAGAGCACCACCTTGCCCTCGATGTTGCGCGCGGCGCGGCCGATGGTCTGGATCAGCGAGGTCTCGCTGCGCAGAAAACCTTCCTTGTCGGCGTCGAGGATGGCGACCAGCGCGCATTCGGGAATGTCGAGGCCCTCGCGCAGCAGGTTGATGCCGACCAGCACGTCGAAGGCGCCAAGCCGCAGGTCGCGGATGATCTCGATGCGCTCCAGGGTGTCGATGTCGGAATGCATGTAGCGCACGCGGATGCCCTGCTCGTGCAGGTATTCGGTCAGGTCCTCGGCCATGCGCTTGGTCAGCACGGTGACCAGCGTGCGATAGCCGGCCAGCGCGCACTGCCGCACCTCGCCGACCAGATCGTCCACCTGCGTGCGCGCCGGGCGTATTTCCACCGGCGGGTCGATCAGGCCGGTGGGGCGGATCACCTGCTCGACGAAGACGCCGCGCGCCTCGTTCATCTCCCAATGGCCGGGCGTGGCGGAAACCGCCATGCTCTGCGGGCGCATGGCGTCCCATTCCTCGAAACGCAGCGGGCGGTTGTCCATGCAGGACGGCAGGCGGAAGCCGTATTCCGCCAGCGTCGCCTTGCGGCGGAAGTCGCCGCGATACATGCCGCCGAGCTGCGGAATGGTGACGTGGCTCTCGTCCACGAACACCAGCGCGTTGTCGGGCACATATTCGAACAGCGTGGGCGGCGGCTCGCCCGGCTTGCGGCCGGTGAGATAGCGGGAATAATTCTCGATGCCGGCGCAGGAGCCGGTGGCTTCCATCATCTCCAGGTCGAAGGTGCAGCGCTGCTCCAGCCGCTGCGCTTCCAAGAGGCGGCCGGCGCGGTTGAGTTCCTCCAGCCGCCCGCGCAGCTCCTGCTTGATGGATTGCATGGCCTGGATCAGCGTCGGGCGCGGCGTGACATAGTGCGAGTTGGCGTAGACCTTTACGAATTCCAGCGCGTCGGTGTTGGCGCCGGTGAGCGGATCGAACTCGTGAATGGCTTCGATCTCGTCGCCGAACAGCGACACGCGCCAGGCGCGGTCCTCATAGTGGGCGGGGAAGATTTCGATGCTGTCGCCGCGCACGCGAAAGGTGCCGCGGGAGAAATCGCCGCCGGTGCGCTTGTATTGCAGCGCCACCAGATCGGCGATCAGCCGGCGCTGGTCGATCTTCTCGCCTTGCTTGAGCGCGAAGGTCATGGCCGAATAGGTTTCCACCGAGCCGATACCGTAGATGCAGGAGACCGAGGCGACGATCACCACGTCGTCGCGCTCGAGCAGCGACCGCGTCGCCGAGTGGCGCATGCGGTCGATCTGCTCGTTGATGGAGGAATCCTTCTCGATATAGGTGTCGGTGCGCGGGATATAGGCTTCCGGCTGGTAATAGTCGTAATAGCTGACGAAATATTCCACCGCGTTGCCGGGAAAAAAATTCCTAAACTCGCCGTAGAGCTGGGCCGCCAGCGTCTTGTTGGGCGCGAGGATCAGCGCGGGGCGCTGCGTCGCCTCGATCACCTTGGCCATGGTGAAGGTTTTTCCCGAGCCGGTGACGCCGAGCAGCACTTGGGTGCGGTCGTGGCGCTTGACGCCTTCCACCAATTCCTTGATGGCGAGCGGCTGGTCGCCCTTCGGCTCGAAGTCCGACTGGATGACGAGCGGCTTCCCGCCTTCGGATTTCTCCGGCCGCGGCGGCCGGTGCGGCAGCCACGGCGTCGTGGCGAATTCCTTGCGGCCTTCGCGCAGCAGGGCTTCCAGCGCCTGCACCGTAGCGGTGACGCCGGAGGAGCGCAGGCCGGTGATCTCGTCTTCCTTGTAGCCGAGCGCTTCCGCCATCTCCTTGTTGATGTCCAGCGGCGCCGGTTCTTTGCCGACGTAGCCTGCTTGCGACGCCTCGCTAAAACCCTTCGGCGTGGACTTGCGCGCGGTATGCGCCTTGGCGAAGTCGGCGCGGCGGTCGAAGGAATTATCCGCCGGCGGCTGCAATCCCGTCTGCGAACCCAGGCCGGCGGTGCCCTGATTCAGGCCGGGGTTCAGAAGTTCAGCAAACGCGGGCGCGAGCGGCGGCAAATGCTCCACCGCCGCCTTGGCGCGCGTCGGGCGCGCGGGGTCTTTCGGCTTTTTCGGCTTGGCGGGAGGCTTTCGCATCGCCGGAATATGGCGTCATCGCCGCGGCGATGGAAGGGGAGCTTTTTGTTTGAGCATGATCTTTTCCGACCTTCCTTCGCCCGCCGAAGCGGGCTTCGCGAAGGCGGGAAACCGGTTCCCACTTTTCGGAATCATGCTCTATGCAGCGGCAATCGAAGTTTCAGCGCATGCCCTCGGCGCGCGTTGTCCCGCAAATTACGGCGGGATCGCCCGGGCCGCGCGCCAGCATGGCAACATTGATGCGCAGCGGCGCCGGAAATTCGTCGACGATGATCCCGCGCTTGTCAAAGGCGGCGCTGACCGCAGCGCGCACCTTCATGTCGAGCGGGGTGGAGAAGGTTATGGCGGCGGCATTGAGCTTGTCATGATCGCAGCCGCCCGGGCCGCAACCCATCATGTCGTGCCAGGCCTGAGCATAGGCGCTGACCATCGCGACCAGATTCGCTTTCACCGCCCCATCGCAGGGCGACATCGCATAGGCGTTGCTCGCCTGGATGGCCGCGAGCCTCAGCTTGTCGAGCACAGGGTCGCCGTCCCTCGAATTTAAGTCGGGCTCCGGCAAAAGCGCGACGGCAACCTGGCCCCGTGCAGCGGGGAGAGCCGCGACGCGCGCCTCTTGCGTGAACCAACCGGCGGACAAAGCGGGAAGCGGCGCCCCCGCCATGGTCCAGGCGACGCCGCTATAGGAGAGAACAAAGAGCGCTCCCGCGAGCGCGGCCAAACGAGAATGCTCCACCATGTCCGCCATGACTGTCGCCGGCCCCTGCTGTGAGTAAGGGCATTAGTTTATCAAAGCGGCGCTGGGCGCGGACCGAAAAAGCAAGCTTCGGTTAATTGCCGCGCGTTTGGTTACCGGGAATGGGTAACAGGCAAAATCAAAAGTGAATGCCGCTGCTTGCGGCTAGAGCCTTATCCGTTCTGATTGAATCAGAACCGGGCTCTAGCTTTTTGTTTGAGCATGATCTTTTCCGAAAACCGGTTTCCACTTTTCGGGATCATGCTCTAGGCCGCGCGGATATTGTCGAGGAAGCCGCTGACCTCGGCGCGCAGCGCCTCGGCCTGCCGGTTAAGATCAATGGCCGCCTCGACCACCTGATTGGCGGCGGACCCGGTCGACTCCATGCTGCTGCTCACGCTCTCGGCATTCGCGGTCACCTGGGCCGTGGAGATTGCGACCTGGCTGGTATTCGCCGCGATCTCGCTGGTTGCCACGCTCTGGTTTTCCATGGTCGTCGCCACGAAAGTGGATATCTCGCGCATTTCGCCGATCGTGCTGCGCACGCCTTGGATGGCCTGCACCGCCTGCTCCGTCGCGCTTTGAATGGCGCTGATGCGCGCCGCGATGTCCGCCGTCGCCTTTGCGGTCTGGCCGGCGAGATGCTTGACTTCGCCGGCAACCACGCCGAATCCGCGCCCGGCCTCGCCTGCGCGCGCGGCCTCGATGGTGGCATTGAGCGCCAAGAGGTTGGTCTGATTGGCGATGTCCTCGATCATGCGGACGACTTCGCCGATCTCCGAGGCGGTGGATTGCAGCTCCTGCACGACGGAGCCGGCGCGGTTGGTTTCATCGGCGGCCTTGTTGGCGATCTGCGCCGAATGTAGCACGCGCGTGTTGATTTGCGCGGTGCCGGCGGACAATTCCTCGGTCGCCGCGGCGACGGTCTGCACGTTGGCGTTCGCCTCGTTCGACGCATTGGCCGCGGCCATCGCCTGATCGCCGGTTTCCTGCACGATGGCGAACATAGTCTGCGAGGTAGAGCGCATGTCGGTCGCTGAGCTGTTGAGCGCGCGCAGCAAGCCGGTGATCGAGCGCTCATGCGCGGTGCAAAGCTCGGTCACGCGCTGGGTGCGCTCTTCCTTCACCGCCTGCTCGCGTTCCCGCTCCTCGATCAGGCCGCGCGCGGTGATGGCGTTGTCCTTGAACACCTGCAGCGCGCCCGCCATGTCGCCGATCTCGTCGGACCGTGCGCGCGAAGGCACCGAGACATCCAGGCCGCCGGCGGCGAGCTCGGTCATCGCCGCGGTCATCCGCTGAATCGGGGCGACGATGCGTTTGGTGAAAACCAGGCTGAACACGAGCCCGATGAGCACGCCGGCGGCGACAATGGATCCGATCAGGCCGAGCGCCTGCTCGACCACCTTAGCCGCGCGCGCCTTGGCGACTTCATTATGCTGCTCGACAACCTGGCGGGCTTCTTCTAGCGAGCCGATATAACGCCCCTCGGTGGCCGCGAGCGCGTTCTGCATCGCGACCATTTTGCTCGTCACCTTCAGGTATTCGCGATGGGCGGCAAACAGCCCGTCGTTACCCATCAATCGTTTCTGCAAGCCTTCGAGGCCGGAACTGAATTTCGTGACGTAGCCTTGCCCTTCCGTCGTTTGCAGGCGGCCGGCCAGGCGTTCGACGACCTCGCCCGTGTTGGCGAAAGTCAGCGCGGCGCGGCGTTCCACTGCCGGTAGAGACTCCGGCTGCGCGATGTTGATGTAGGACGTCGCCGCTTCCTGCAGGGTCACGGCATCGCGCGTCAGCTTGTAGAGGCCCTGCACCAACGGATAGTCCTCGTTCAGCGTGGTCGAGAACAGATCGTTTAATCCGTCGACCGTCGCGGTGCCGGCGGAAACGTGCAGCGCGGCCTGATCCCGGTTCTGCGACATTACAGCTTCGCCGCGGGCGGTGATGGTGCGGAGCATGGCGTCGAAGTCCCGCCGGTCGGCCTCGAACTGGGTCAAGCGGTTCTGTACGGTGACTAGCGCAATCTGTTGCTGCCTGTGTGCCGTCAGCAGGGTGAGGAGAACTTGGGTAAATTCGTTCTGCGAATTCCGGATTTCGTTCACGCGCACGGGCAGATTGGCCTGACTCAACAGCTGCCGCAGCTTTTCCATGCGCTGGCCTGCGGCTACGCCGAGGTCGCCAAGCCTCTCGCTGGCCCCCACGAACGTGCTGTTGTCGTTCTTGTTGATTGCATCGAGAAACACAGTGCGCATCCGCTGGGCATTCTCGGCGAGCAAGAGAGTCTGGCCGAGCAGGGGCGAGGTTAAGTCCGCGAAAACCGAGACGGTGGCGCCGATGCCATGGACGAAGACGAGGCCGGTGGCGCCGCAGATGCCGATCAGGGTGGAGAGACAGAGAAAGGCCAAGGTGAGCTTGGCGCGCAGTTTCATGCGGTCCAGGAGCGCGATGTGGATATGGCGAGGCATGCGTGATTTCATCCGGCCGCGGACAAGCCTTCCAGCATGGGGCCAATATGCTTAAAAAAGGCTGACGATGGGGGCGGTAACGGACCCAGGGCGCGCACTCTCGCAGGTGATCCCCTTCCGTCCGAAAAGCGAAATACTGCAAGGGTTTAAGCCTGCCTTCGGCGGCTTCGCGCCCGGCCTTATCACTCCGCAGCGGAGGCGCTGGCCGCCTCTTCCGGCGCGGCGTCGATGAAGCCGCCCGACTGGCGCTTCCACAGCGCGGCGTAATGGCCGCCGAGCCGCAGCAGTTCCTCGTGACTTCCCTGCTCCACGATATGGCCGCGGTCGAGCACCACCAGCCGGTCCATGCGGGCGATGGTGGAGAGGCGGTGGGCAATGGCGATCACGGTCTTGCCGGCCATCAGGGTGTCTAGGCTGGTCTGGATCGCGGCCTCCACCTCGCTGTCGAGCGCCGAGGTGGCTTCGTCCAGCACCAGGATCGGCGCGTTCTTCAGGATCACCCGCGCGATGGCGATGCGCTGGCGCTGCCCGCCGGAAAGTTTGACGCCGCGCTCGCCGACATGCGCGTCATAGCCTTTGTTGCCGCGCCAATCCTGCTGCTGATGGATGAATTCGTCGGCATGCGCCAGCCGCGCCGCCGTCACGACCTCTTCCTCACTCGCGGTGCGGCGGCCATAGCGGATATTGGCGCGGATCGAGCGGTGCAGCAGGGAGGTGTCCTGCGTCACGACGGAAATCTGCGAGCGCAGCGACTCCTGCGTCGCCAGCGAGATGTCCTGGCCGTCAATCAGGATGCGGCCCCCTTCGAGATCGAAGAAGCGCAGCAGCAGATTGACCACGGTGGACTTGCCAGCGCCGGAGCGGCCGACCAGGCCGACCCGCTCGCCGGGCCGCACCCGCAGCGTAAAGCCGTCGAGCACGCCAGTCTCGCGGCCGTAGCCAAAGCGCACATCCTCGAAATCGATGCGGCCTTCCTTCACTACCAGCGGCTTGGCATCGGGCCGGTCGATGAGCTGCAACGGCCGCGCGATGCTCATCATGCCTTCCTGCACCACCCCGATTTCCTCGAAGATGTCGGCGATCTGAACGGCGATCTGACGCGATATGTTGGTGAGCTGGAAAGTGAGCGGCAGGACCATGGCAATAGCGCCCACCTCGACCGCTCCGCGCTGCCAGAGCACAATGGCCAAGGCGCCCGCGCCGGTGATGAGCGCGGCATTCAGCACCGCCAGCAAGGTTCCGAAAGCCGTCATCAGCCGCTGCGAGGCGAGAAACATGCCGGTGTGGTGGTCGATGGCGTCGCGTACATAATTGTCCTCGTCGGATGCCCGGGCAAACAGCTTCACTGTCAGGATGTTGGTGTAGCTGTCGACGATGCGGCCCGTCAGCGCCGAGCGCGCCTCCGAGCTTTTCTTCGAGCGGTCGCGCATGCGCGGGACGAAATAGATCAGCAGCGCCACATAGCCGGCGAACCACAGCAGGATCGGAATCGTCAGCCAGGCGTCGGCGGCGGCCGTCAGGAGAAGGGCGGTGGTTCCATAGACGAGGACGTACCAGACCGCGGTGACGGCGGAGACGAGCGTCTGCCGCAGGGCGCCGCCGGTCTGCATGACGCGGCTGGAAATCCGGCCGGCGAAGTCGTTCTGAAAGAAGGCCCAGCTCTGGCGCACGACATGCCAGTGCGCTTGCCAGCGGATCATGTTGGTGAAGGGCCCGGAGATCGCCTGGTTAGTGACGAGGTAGCGCGCGAGCGTCGTGACGGGCCGTGCCAGCAGCAGCACCAATGCCATGCCGGCAAACACCGGCCAGGTCTCAGAAAGAAACCGGTCGCGCGGGATGGTGCTCACCAGGGTTACGATGCGTCCGATGAACCAGGGGACCGCGGCGTCGAACAGGGCAGTGAACAATTCGATGATAAACAGGGAAACGAAAAGCCACCGGGCCTGCCGGGCAAAGTGCCAATAGAAAGCGAGCAATCCGGCCGGGGGCTCGGGGTGAGCCGGGATCGCGGTCGGGTTCAACAGACTTTCGAATCGGCGCAACATAATCGGCTCATCATAGAACAAAACCGCCAGCAGCGGGGGCTCCGGCGGCATCGCGATGGCGGCTTATTGGGCTCGGAGACGGGCATGTAGCGGCGCTTCGTGACCAGACCGTGGCGGGTTCTGGCGGGCCGGGGCGGCGAATTCAGTGCACCTTATCGCAAATTCGTTGCGAATCGCGCGGCACGCGCCTTCAACGGCTCCGGCCGGAAAGAAAGCAGGCGGGCGTCATGGATGCATTCATCGTCAACCTGGTCGGCGCGGCGGCGGCAACCCTGACCACCCTGTGCTGGCTGCCGCAGGCGTTCAAGATCATCCGCACGCAAGACACCACCGCCATATCGCTGCTGACCTATTCGGCTTTCGCCGTTGGTCTGGTGCTTTGGCTGAGCTACGGAATTATGCTCGGGAGCTGGCCGATCATCGGCTCCAACACCGTGACGCTGGTGCCGGTGCTCGTCATCATTCTTCTGAAGCTGCGTTACGGTTGATGCCGAAGGCCGTCAAATCCCCCACCGGCATCTATTCCGCTGGGCCCTCGCCGACATAGCCGGCGATTTTCCACCCGTCCGCTTCCTTCTTGTAGCAGAGTTGCTCGATGCCGAGCGGAAGCAGCAGGGCGAGCGGGATATAGCCGATCTTGCCCGCGGGCGCGACGATGCGGAGCGTAGTGGGCGCAGCCGAGTTAGGAGGCGCGTCCTCGGGCATCACGCGGACGAAATGCTGGCCGAGTTTTTCCACGGGCTTTGCATTAGGCGCGGCTGAGTCGCGCACTTCGATGCCGTTGCGCAGCGGGTAGCCCCATTCAGCGGGATGCGTCTCGGTTGATTGGACGAGAGCCGTGAACTCCTTTTCGTCGAAGACCGGCGTGGCGGGCGCGCAGACGAAATCCTTGCGATCCCCCACCTGCGAGATGGAGGGCTCGGCGGCATAGTCGGCGAGCAGCTGCCAGCCCGACCCGTCCTTGGCGTCGAGACCGATTGCCGCCGCCAAATTCTCGATCCCCGTTTTGTCCTTGTCGGCCGCGTTGCCGTTCTCGCGCTCCCAGAAAAAGTCTTTCGCCACCAGGCGGCCAAGCACTGGACGATTCTTGCGCGTGGCGATATCGGCGAACTGCTTGCGGAAGGCGTTCAGGCTCGGATCGGTGACGGACGGAGCCAATGTCACTGAAACCTTCTTGTAGGGCTTGGGCGGCGACGGTTGTGGCGCCTGCTGCGGCGCTTGTGACGGCGCCTGTTGCGGCGCGGGTGCCTGTGCCACGCCTGGCATTGCCGTAAATAGCAGCATAGACGCGAGCACAAGGGCTGCGGCGATGGGCGTGGCGGGGCGGTGGGACATGGCGTTTCCTTCGACGCGCAAGTTGATGGTGCATCTCAAACAATAACCGCGAGCACCACGTCCGGGTTCAGTCACCGGCGCCAATATAACCGGCGATGCGCCAACGTCCCGTTACGTCCTTATGATAGCACAATTTATCGCTTCGCAGAGGCATCAGCATGGCGGCGGCGACGTAGCCGGTTTTGCCGCTCGGAGCCGCGACCAGCGCCCAGCCGGCGCGCGCCGCATCGGAATCAGGCGCGGCGCCAAGCAGGCGGACGAGATGCAGTCCGAGTGCTTCGATCGGACGGACCGTGTTTCGCGGCACGGCGCGCATGGCGACGCCGTCCTCGCGCGGGTATCTCCAGGCGGCGGCTTTGGTGCCGGTGGCGGCGATCAATTGATCGAAATCGACGAGGTCGTATTCCGGCGCGGCGGGCGCGCAGATGACGCCGGGGCGCGACGGCAGCGGCGCGGCGGTGCCGATCGCGGCGAAAGCGGCCAGGCTGTTCCATCCGCTGCCGCCCTCGCTTTCCAGGCGGATGGCGGCGGCGAAATTTTCCGCGGAGGAACGAGTCGGATTGAGGCCGCCGAAAAAATCACCGTCCCAGAAGAATCCGCGGGCGACGACCAGGGGCGCGAGCTGTGCATAGACGCGGGTCTTGACCACCGCCGCAAGCTGCTGGCGGAAGGCGGCGAAGCTCGGATCATCGGGCGCGGGCGCAATCTTCACCGCCACTGGCTTGTAGGGCTTTTCCTGCGGCAGCTTGACCGCGGGCGCGCGCGGCGCGGCGGACGGTTTTGCGGCGGGCGGCGTCTGCGCCCACGCGGGGGTGAATGCGAGCGTTAACAGAGCCGCCGCAATTCCGGTGAAAACGAGATTGGCGCGAGGCATGATCGGCATCTTGCATTCATGACATGCTCTGATGCCTCGATCCAAGCGCCGCCTAGATTTCCTTATCGCCCTTGAACCTGGCGTAAACGCGCCGCTGCTTCGGCCCAAACAGAATAACTTCGTATTCCTCATGGTCGCCGGTCATGCCGGGCGAGCCGTTCGGCATTCCC
>Ga0082335_1005430_pt1 | contig 17648 bp, 18 predicted proteins | sample Subgrocontami58m_FD_72375 | JGI IMG/M metagenome (GOLD analysis project Ga0082335, IMG submission 72375) | Subsurface groundwater microbial communities from S. Glens Falls, New York, USA - GMW37 contaminated, 5.8 m (SPADES assembly) (version 2) ... | reverse complement strand
CTGTTGTTTCTGGGCGGGCGGCCCGTGGGCACCGCCCCCCGCCGTCCCGACCCCGCCCCCGCGCGCGGAGACGGTGGCCACGATTTCCGCGCACAGCTCGGCCTTCGACGGCCAGTAGCGATAGACCGTGCCGGTCGCCACGCCCGCCTTGTCGGCGACGTGATCGACCTGGGCGGCCGACCATCCGCCGTCGGCCACGAGATCGCGCGCCGCCTTCAGGATGCGCGCACGCTTGTCCGCCAGCCGTTGGGTCGTGCTCTCGGTTCGCCGGTACGCCATGTCCGTCTGCCACATGAAAGAATGAACCATGGTTCACTATTAAAGAGTGAACTCCAGTTCACCGCTTTCTGTCAATGCCTCCATCCGGCGGACTGTCTTGGAAAATTCGCTATCGAAGCAATCTCCCCGTACTTATGCTGCACCTGCGAACAGGTCTTCAGAAGGTGCGTATCGTTCCACTCCTGCGGAGGGTGCCATGGAAAATGCAGCCCAAATTTTCGCCAGCGGCCTCAATTGCTTCCATGAATTACTTGCCATCGACGTGCGCAACGGCGAGGCGCTCGGGATGGCGCAGCAAAAGATGCTGGAAGGCATGGGCGTGCTCGCCCAGCGTCAGGCCGAGATCGCCGAGGAGACGTGGCGGCGCCTGCTCAGTGTCCGCCCGTCCGTGCCGACCTCTGCGGCGGCCTTCCATGCCGCGGTCATCGGCCAGGTCGACTCGATCAAGACGACGATGATGGAGGGTCAGGCGAACGCGAATATCCTGACCGAGCTCGCGGCTCGCAGCGGCGGCGATGTCGCCAATGTCCTGCAGTCGCGGATGCTGGCGGCGCTGGACGAGGTCAAGGCCGCGCTCGAGCAGGCAGCCCCCGACAAGTTCATCGCGGCTGCCTGATGCCGCTGCCGCCGGCGATCCTCGCGCGCGTGGTCGGCGCGCTGCTGGCGGCGATGGCGTGGTTCGGCGGCGGCGCTTCGGCGGCGGATCCGCTCGGCCGCTTCCCCGCCGACCCGGGGCAGGTCTCGGTGTCCGGTATCAGCTCCGGCGCGTTCATGGCCAACCAGCTCCATGTCGCGCATTCGGCGGGGATCATGGGCGCGGGCATCATCGCCGGCGGACCGTTCGGCTGTGCCGTCGACAGGGTGACCGGCGACGGCGTCGCGGCCCTGGTGAGTCTCGCGCTTGGGCCCTGCATGTCGACACCGACCCTGCTGAAGCCGGTCGCGTTCTATGGCGGCCTCATCGCCGATCTTGCCGCGCGTGGCTGGATCGACCCGCCGGCCAATCTCGTGCGCAGCCGCGTCTATCTGTTCACCGGCAAGGCCGACAAGGTCGTCAATTCCAAAGTGGTCGAAACGGGCGCCAGCCTCTATCGCGCCCTCGGCGTGCCGCCCCAGCAGATCGACTTCCGCGATCGGGATCTTCCCGGAACGGGCGCCGGCCATTCCTGGGTGACGAAGAACTTCGGCAATGCCTGCGATGCCAACGCATCGCCCTACATCAACAATTGCAACTACGATCAGGCCGGCGAAATGCTGCAGACCCTCTACGGTCCGCTGCAGCCGCCGGCAGTCGCGCCGGACGGCCGCATCGTCGCCTTCGATCAGGCGGAGTTTGTGCCGGGCAAAGCCGCCAAGGCGAACGGCCTTTCGGACACGGGGTATCTCTATGTTCCGAAAGCGTGTGACGCCGGGGCCGCGCAGCCGTGTCGCCTGCATGTCGTCCTGCACGGCTGCCTGCAATCGGCGGAAGTCCTTGGCGCCGAGTTCCATACGAAGATCGGCGTCAACGAATGGGCCGACACCAACCGCATCATCGTGGTGTATCCGCAGGCCCACGCGACTACGGTTTCGGAACTGTCGTCGCAGGGCGCCGGAGCGATGCTCAACACCAACCCGGAAGGCTGCTGGAACTGGTGGGGCTATGCCAGCGATGCAAGGTTTCTCGCCAGGCAAGGCGTGCAGATCGACGCGCTCTGGTCGATGGTGCGGCGGGTGACCGGTCAGGGCAACTAGCTCAGGCTTTCAGGTTGCCGCCGCCCGCGTCCGATGTGTAAAGACGCGGCCAGCGAAAGGCGCGGATGTCGCGCGAGGGAGCAACCTGAATGGCGAGGCAACGGATGACCTTTTCCCGATCGATCGCTGCCGTGCTGCTGGCTTTGTTTGCCCCGGCGGCGCTCGCTCCGTCCGAGGCTGCCGCCCAGGCGGAGGTCGCCCGCGGCAAAGCCGCCCTCTCGGTGCGGGGAAAGTTCATCGACCAGCGCATCGCCGAGTTCATGGAAAAGAACGACGTGCCCGGCCTCGCGATGGCCATCGTCCAGGCACCCTACATTCCACGCTCCGCCGGCTACGGCCGCGCCAGCCTGTCGGACGACGAGCTCGCCTCGACGAAGACGATGTGGAACATCGGTCCGCTCACCCAGGCGTTCACCGCGGTCGCCGTCTTCCAGCTGCACGAGGCGCAGAAGCTCGATATTCGTGCCGCCATCGGCAAGGTCCTGCCGGATCTGCCCGCCGCCTGGGCGCAGGTGACGGTGTTCGAACTGCTGCAGCATGCGTCGGGCATTCCGGATTACCGCAGCAGCGCGGATTTCAAGGAGGACCGGAGTTACAAGCCCACCGAGCTGGCGGCCCTGGTGTCGGCCCAGCCGCTTCTGTTCAAATCCGGCACCCAGGTCCGGATGAGCGCCACCGACTTTCTGCTGCTCGGCCTGATCATCGAGCGTGCCAGCGGCATGTCATTCCACGATTTCATCACGCGTCGTCAGATCGAGCCGCTCGGCCTGCGCGCCACCATGTTCGCGGAAGATTTTTCGACGAAGTCGTTCCTCGACCGGCCGCACAAGCGCTTCACGTCGGAGGTTCCCTACCTCAATCCGATAGAACCCGCCGTCGGCTATCGCGAGGTCGCCGGCAAGCTGGTGGCCGCCGATCCCAAGGCATCGGCCAATCTCTTCGGCTTCGGCAGCCTGTGGTCGTCGGCCGAGGACATCAGCGCCTGGGACATCGCGCTGGCGGGAAGCATTCTGGTCAAGAGCCCCGAAAATCGCGCGCTCATCTACCGGCCGACCACGCTCGTCAATGGCACGATCGTGCCGGCGATGGCCGGCTGGGAGTTCACGCGCCATCCCGGCTTCATGGAGATCAAGGGATCTTCGCCCGGGTTCAGCGCCTATCTGAGCCGCTTCACGGCCCCCAGCGACCTGGTCTGCGTCACGCTGCTCGCCAACAAGGAAGGGCTGGACCTGACCGGCCTCGCCCGCGACATCGCCGAGGCCTACAAGGCGGACCTCGGCGCCGACGTGGAGTCCGCTTCGATCGTCACCCGGGAAAGCAAATTCTCGGTGGACGAGACCGTAGCCCGTCTCGAAGCCCAGCTCGCGGCGCGCAAGATCCCAGTCTTCGCCATCTTCGATCACGCCGACAATGCGCAGAAGGTCGGGCTGGAGCTGCGGCCGACCAAGGTCATCGTCTTCGGCAACCCGCAGGTCGGCACCAAGCTCATGCAGGACAGGCAGGCGATCGCCCTCGACCTGCCGCTCAGGCTGTCGGTCTGGGAAGACGCCCGCAAGCGCGTCTGGGTGAGCTACCCCAGTGTGGGCGAGCTCGCCGGCCAATACGGCGTCAGGGATACGGCCGTGGTTTCGGCCATGGAACGCCTGCTCGACGGCCTGGCCGCGCGAAGCACGGACGTTTATTAGAGTCTTTCCATCTCAATCAGAATCATCGCTGGAGCGCGCCACTCCAGTGGCGCATCTTCTCATGAGCTTGAGCGCCACTGGAGTGGCGCGCTCCCGGCAATGAACTGAACCCGGTTCCCGTCGAGGTGGGATTCTAGACAGTATCTGCCGGGGCGAGATGGCAGGGATATCGCGGATCGCCCGACTCGATCTGCACGGTCGCGTGCTGGACGCCGAAGCGCTCGCGCAGGTCGCGGCACATGCTGGCGAGAAAACCATCGTCGACCGCGGCACCCGGCCGGACGAGATGCACCGTCAGCGCCACTTCGGTCGTGCTCATCGCCCAGATATGGAGGTCGTGCACTTCCTCGACGCCGGGCTGGCCGGCCAGGAAGCGTTCGACTTCCTGCCGGTCGACGCCCTGGGGCACCGCATCGAGCGCCAGGTTGACGGATTCGCGCAGCAACGACCACGTGCCGATCGTGATGACGATGGCGATCGCCAGGCTGGTCGCCGGATCGAGCCATAGCCATCCGGTGAACATCATGGCGACGGCCGCCAGCACGACGCCGAGCGAGACCGCGGCGTCAGCGGCCATATGCATGAAGGCGCCCCGGATGTTGATGTCGCCCTTGCGGCCGGACATGAACATCATCGCCGTGGCGGCGTTGATGCCGATCCCGATCAGCGCCACCACGATCACCGTCGTCTCGACGACCGGTTCGGGCCTGCCGAGCCGCTGGACGGCCTCCCAGACGACGCCGCCCACGGCCACCAGCAGCAGGAGTGCATTGGCGAGCGACGCCAGGATCGAGGTTCGCCGCAGCCCATAGGTGCGCCGCTCGGTGGGGCGGCGCTTGGCCAGCGCCGCGGCGGCCCAGGCCATCATCAGGCTGAGCACATCGCTGAGATTGTGCCCGGCGTCGGCCAGCAGGGCGAGCGAGTTGCCCATGACCCCGTAGAAGGCTTCGACAATCACGAAAGCGGTGTTCAGGACGATGCCGATGGCAAAGGCCTTGTTGTAGTTGGCGGGGCCATGGGCGTGGCCGTGATGCGCATGCGAGTTCGTGTGGCTGTGCGCATGATCACTATGTGAATGATCACCATGCACATGATCGTCGCCGTGCTTGTGATCTGATGTCATGGGGAGCGCGGACCCTAGGCCCGCATGGCGCCACTTTGTGCGGCCTCGAGTCGCTCGACGGCCGCGTCATCGCCATCCAATGCGGCCATTACCAAGTCTTCCATCGACGTCGATCCTTTCGGCTGGGGCCCGGCGATCGAAGATTGCCATGTCGTCCGCCGCAAGACCACACGGCAACGCGTTACTTCGTCAGCCGATCGCCCAGTTCGCTCTGGTAGGTTCGATAGCGTTCGACCTCGCCCTTGAGATAGGTGCCGGTCTGTGCCGGCGTGGCGGGAGGATAGGTCTCGATGCCGGCCTTCAACAGCCGGTCCTGCACGTCGGGCTCGACGATGGCGTCGTTGATCGCCTTGTTGAGGCGCGCCACGATCTCTGCCGGCATGCCGGCCGGTCCGATCATGATGACCCAGGACGTCATCGCGGTGCCTTTGATGCCGAGCTGGTCCAGCAGCGGCACCTTGGCGACGAGCGGCGTTGCGCTGGGCGCCGCGAGCGCCAGCGGCCGGATGCTGCCCGAACTGATGAGCGGAACGGCGGAGGCGAGTACCGCCATGCCGAAGTCCGCTTCGCCCTTGGTCAGCGCCTCCATCATCGGCGCGCCGCCGCGATAGGGGACGTGAACGGCGGACAGATCGCCCGCGCGCTTCAGGAAGACCTCGGCGCCGAACTGGCTGATGCCCGCGGGGCCCGACGAGGCATAGGTGGCGCGGCCGGCGTTGGCCCGCAGGTATTGATCGAGCATGGCGACGGTCGTGAAGGGACGGCTTGCCGGCACGACCAGGATCAGAGGTGACTGGCCGACCAGGGCGATCGCCGAGAAGTCGGCGAGCGGGTTGTAGCGCGCGTTCTGCGGCTGCACGATGGGATTGATGGCGAAGGCGCCGGGGTCCGACAGCATGATCTTGTAGCCGTCGGGCGTCGCATGCGCGGTGGCCGCCGCCGCGATCGAGCCGCCGGCGCCGGGCTTGTTCTCCACGACGACGGCAACACCCAGGGACCGTGTCATCCGTTCCGACAGGATGCGCGCCGCCACGTCGCTGGTGCCGCCCGGCGCGAAGCCGACCGTAATCGTGATGGGCCGGTCGGGGTATTCCGCGAAGGCCGTCGTCGTTGCTCCGATCAGCATGGCCAGCGCGCAGGCGCCGGCGCAAATCAACTTGTTCAGCGCGATCATGGAAGACCTCCGGGTCAGTTCAGCATTTCAGGGATCGTCACGACACGGCAACCCGCGGCCTCGAGGCCGTGGCGGACATGGCGGGCAACCGTCACGGCAGTGGGCTCGTCGCCGTGCAGGCAGATCGTCTCGACCTCGACCGCGACTCGGTTGCCCTGCCGCGAGATCAGATAGCCGTCCCTCACCATGCTCAGGCACTGCGCCAGTGCCTTTTCCGGATCCTTGTAGACGGTGCCCGGAATGGAGCGCGGAGACAGGTTGCCGTCGTCTTCGTAATGGCGGTCGGCGAAGCCTTCGCGGGCCAGCCGGAGGCCGAGCGTGCGGGCGGCCTTCTCCATCTGCGAGCCGGCGAGGGCCACGTAGACGATCTCGGGATCGACGGTCTGGATGGCCCGGCCGATCGCCAGGGCATAGTCCTCGCGCACCGCCGCCATGTTGTTGAGCGCGCCGTGCGGCTTCAGATGCGTGACGGTGAGGCCGGCGTAGCGTGCCATCGCCTGCAGGGCGCCGATCTGGTAGGCCACCATCAGCTCGAGGTCCTTCGGGTCCATGTCGATCCTGCGGCGTCCGAAGCCCCAGAGGTCGTTGAAGCCGGGATGGACGCCGACGCTGACGCCTTCCTTCTTCGCCAGCGACACCAGCCGATGCATGGTGTTGGGATCGCCGGCATGAAAGCCGCAGGCGACGCTGGCCGATTTGATGATGCCCATCAATTCGGCGTCGTTGCCGATATCGTAGGCGCCGAAACCTTCGGCAATGTCCGCATTCAGGTTGATCTTCATCGTCATGGCGCCAGGCTCTCCGATGGCTGGGTGGTTGCGAATTGGTCGGCGGCGATGTCCGACGGAGCTTTTCCGACGAGTTCCCGATAGCGCTCCGGATCGGTTGCCCCTTCCGTGTTGACGACGAGGACGCGCGACGCAGCGTCGAGCCCCAGCCTGGCGCGGACGTCGGGAATTGCCGCTGCACAAATCAGGCCAGCCAGGCCCACGCCGCCGCTTTCGCCCGCCACGATGGCGGGATCGCCGCTCGCCGGGCGCGCGAGCCGGTTCATCACCGCGATCGCATCCGCCTCGTCGACCGTCATGAAGGCATCAGCCGCGCGTGCAAGCACCCGCCAGGCCACCGGTGACGGCTCGTGGCACTCGAGCATCGCCATCACGGTCGGCTCGCCGTGCGCCACCTTCACCGGATGCCCGGCCCTGGCGCTCTCATAGAGGCAGGCGGCGCGTGCCGGATCGACCACGGTGAAGACCGGGCGCTTGTCGCCGAGGACGAGGGCGAGATGGCCCGCGATGGCGGCCGCGACGCCGCCGACGCCGGCCTGGATGAAGACGTGGGTCGGTAGCGTTGGGGTCGGCGGCGCCGGAAGCTGACGCAACGCCTCGCGCACGATCGCGGTGTAGCCCTGCATCACCAGGCCGGGGATGCGCTCGTAGCCGGGCCAGGAGGTGTCGGAGACGACGGTCCATCCCTTCGCCGCCGCGACGGATGCCGCTTCCAGCACCGAATCGTCATAGGTGCCGTCGACGCGGACGATCTCGGCGCCGAAATGGGCGATGGCCGCCAGCCGCCGGGCGCTGACGCGGGAATGGACGAAGATCACGGCCCGGGCGCCGACGCGGCGCGCGCCCTCGGCCACCGAGCGGCCGTGGTTGCCGTCCGTCGCGCAGGCCACGGTCATGCCCGCCGCGATGGCGCTCACTGCCGGATCGTGCAGCTCGCCCACGTCGACGCTCTGGCCGAGCCGGCGCGAAGCTTCCTCCAGCACCAGCCGGATGACCGCATAGGAGCCGCCCAGCGCCTTGAAGCTGCCGAGGCCGAGCCGGAAGCCCTCGTCCTTCACATGGATCGCGCCGATGCCGAGTTCGGCGGCGAGGCCGGGAAGGGCGTGCAACGGCGTCTCGGCATGGTCGCGGCGATGGGCGAGGAAGCGCTCGACTTCGCGGGCCGCCGCCACGCCCAGCGTCTCTGCATCCACCGGATGGAGCGGCTTTTTGTGGTCGGGGTGGCGATTGAGAAGAAACATGGCCCCTCCGGAATTCCGCGAAGGACGCAATTCTATTGCTCGATGGTCGCAAAGTACGCTGTATTTGCCCCGCTTGAATGCAAGTTTGTTTCATCCTGGAGCTGTTCCTTGGCTTTGCCTGCCCGACCCGCGGCGCCTCTCGACCGCTTCGACCTCGCCATCCTCGCCATCCTGCAACGGGACAATGCGACGCCCCAGCGGGCGATCGGCGAGGCGGTCAACCTGTCGGCGCCGGCGGTGCAGCGCCGCATCAAGCGCCTGGAGGAGGAGGGCGTCATCCAGGCCCACGTCGCGGTGATCGATCCGGCCAAGGTCGGCCAGCCGATCACTATCTTCGTCGAGGTCGAGATGGAGAGCGAGCGCGCCGACCTGATCGACACCGCCAAGCGTGAGTTCACGAACGCGCCCGAGGTGCAGCAATGCTACTACGTCACCGGCGAGGCCGATTTCATCCTCATTGTCGTGGTACCGACCATGGCCGCCTATGAGGCGCTGACGCGCCGCCTGTTCTTCGGCAACAACAACGTCAAGCGGTTCCGCACCTTCGTCGCCATGGACCGCGTGAAAGTCGGGCTCGCCGTTCCGCTGCCGCCGGACCACACTCGCGCCTGAACAAAAAGAATTCCCCGGAGGACTCCATGACGATCGCGCGCCGCACCCTTCTTGCCGGCGGTATTTCTCTTGCGGCTGCACCGATGGCGGTCACTCGGGCAGTGCGGGCGCAAGCGTCGTATCCCGACAAGCCCGTGCGGCTGGTCGTGCCGTTCCCGCCGGGCGGCGTCACCGATGTCGTGGCGCGCCTGCTGGCGCAGAAGATGGCGGCCGACCTCGGCCAGCCGTTCATCGTCGAGAACAAGGCTGGCGCCGCCGGTGTGATCGCCTCGGAGTTCGTGGCCAAGGCGCCGCCCGACGGTCATACGCTGCTCTTCACCACCCCCAACCACACCATCAACGCCGCCTTCCGCGCCGCCATGCCCTACGACACCGAAAAAGATCTCCTGCCGGTGTCGATCGCGGGCCAGGTGCCTATGCTGCTGGTCAGCCACCCGTCGGCGCCGTTCGACACTTTCAAGGGCTTCATCGACTACGCCCGGAAGAATCCGGGCAAGCTCAACGCCTCCTCGGCGGGCAACGGCACGCTGCCCCACGTCACGATGGAGCTGCTGATGCTCAAGACCGGCATCCAGGTGACCAACGTGCCCTATCGAGGTGCCGCCCCTGCACTGGCCGACCTGGTGGCGGGCCAGGTCCAGCTCAAGCTCGACACCTACGCGACCGCGGGTCAGTTCATCGCCGACCGCAAGCTGAACGCGCTTGCCATCACCAGCCTCAGCCGCTCCAGGCTCCTGCCGAACGTGCCGACCGTCGCCGAGAGCGGGCTGCCCGGCTTCGAGGGCTATCTCTGGATGGGGCTCGTGGCGCCGGCGGGCACGCCCAAGGCGGTGATCGACAAGTTGGCCGCGGCCTCGAACCGCGCCGTGCAGTCGCAGGAATTGCGCGAGCGCTTCGACAAGGAAGGAATCGATCCGGTCGGCAACACGCCGGCCGAATTCCGCGCCCTGGTGACCCGGGAAATCGCCCAATGGCGCGAACTCGCCAAGGCGACCAAGATCACCGTGGATTGAAGGCAGTCCTCAGACCTCATTGGACCGCGGGCCTCCAGGCCCGCCTCATGAGTCCGAGCGGGCCTGGAGGCCCACGGTCCCAATGCTTTAGAAAATCCGCGGCGTAAAAGTCCCATGCAGCGGGTAGGGCACGTGATATTTCAGCCGGGCCGTGAACAGGGGCCGCGCCGCCAGATCGTGTGCATCGAGGCCCACGATATCCGTGCGCTTATCGGCCGAATTGAACACCATCACGAGCACGACGCCGTCGTCCTCCGCGCCACCCGGGCCCTTTGGAACGAACAGCGGTTCGCCGACATAGCCCGCCGGGCCGAAATCGTGCGTGGTGACCGTGCCGGTCTCGAAGTCGAGCCGTGAGATCTGCTGCTGCAGCCCGCTCTCGCGCTGGGCGGGATTGGCGGCGAAATAGGCGTAGCGGTAACGCTTTCCGGCGTAGGCCGGGTGGATGTTCGGGAATTCGTTCGCTGTGCCGGTGGCGAAGGCCTGCTTCTCGACCTTTCCCGTCCCGAGGTCGATGCGCAGCCGGGTGAGGGCGGCCATGCCGCGCGACGGCCAGGCCGAGCGCCAGTAGGTCCGCAGCGCCTCGCCGATCGTGCCGTAGTTCGGGTAGCGGGCGAGATCGAGGACGACGGCGCCGTCCTCCTCGAAGCCGTTGGCGAAGTGGAACTGGAAGAAGGCGTCGGTCTCGATCCAGCGTGGCTCGCCCACGCCGTCGCGCGGCACCAGCAGGATCAGGGTGGGCTTGGAGCCTTCCCAGTGGAGCGCGCGGTCGAAGCTCTTGAAGCCCAGAACGAACCGCAGTGGATGCAGCAGGATCGGCCCGAGGCAAAACACCATATAGCGGGCGGTGAGCGCGAAATCGTGGTTCATGACCGGATAGGGCAGCACCACCGGCGGCAGCCGCGTCAGCACTCCGCGGTCGAGGCGATAGGGCGTGAGCGTCGTCTTGGCGCCGTAGTCGATGCCGAAGTTGAACAGCTCGCCGGTCTCGGGATCGATCTTGGGATGGGCGGAAAACGCCTTCAGCACGCCGCCGAAATCTTCTATGCCCTCAGTGTCGAGCGTCGCGGGGTCGAGCGCGAAAGGCGGCCCGCCCTCCCACAGCGACAGCAGCCGCTCGCCCTGCATCACGACCGAGGTGTTCGACACGTTGGCGGGCTGGCGGAAGGCATTTCCCAGGATGCCGTACGGCCGCATCTTGCCGAAGCCGCGATGGACGATCTGGCTGGCCCTGGTTTCGTCCTGGTAGTTGGCGGTGGCGACATAGCGGTTGCGGTAGTGGATGCCGGCATCGTCGAAGCGGATCTTCGAGATCATGCCGTCGCCGTCGAACCAATGGGCGAACCACTGGCCGGCAAGCGCGTTGCGTCCCGAGCCGTTGCGGAACAGCGTGCCCCGCATCGTCGCCGGCACCCTGCCGTCGATCTCGTCGACGCGATAGTCGTGCTCGTCCGGCAGGGTCTCGAAGCCGGCGCTCCAGGGATGAGAAGTCATTCTAAAGGGTGCGCTCGACTGAAATTGGACTGGAATTATTCTAACATGGCCAAAGTCCTTTTGGCTCTGGCTACAAGTTGTGCACTGGCTTAACCCAGCAGGCTCAGTCAAAATCCGCGCGAATGCTGAAAATTGAAGCACTTACAAAGATCTATGGGCAAGTGGCGGCGGTCGACCATGTCACCTTCGACGTGCCGGCCGGCCAGATGGTCGGCATCATCGGCCGGTCCGGCGCCGGCAAGTCGACCCTGCTGCGCATGATCAACCGCCTGACCGACCCGACGTCGGGCCGGATCCTGTGCGACGACGTCCTTCCCGAAACGATCGACGTGAGCGGCCTTCGCGGCCGCCGGCTGCGCGAATGGCGCGGCCGCTGCGCCATGGTGTTCCAGCAGTTCAACCTGGTGCCCCGCCTGCCGGTGCTGACCAATGTGCTGATCGGCCGGATCGGCTACCGCGCCACGCTGCCGAGCCTCCTCGGCCTGTTTTCCGATGCCGATCGGGCGCTGACGCTCCGCGCGCTGGAGCGGCTCGACATGGTGACCCACGCGCTGCATCGCGCCGATGCCCTGTCGGGCGGCCAGCAGCAGCGCATCGCCATCGCCCGCGCCCTGGTGCAGGAGCCGCGCATCCTGCTGGCCGACGAGCCGATCGCCTCGCTCGACCTGCGCAACGCCACGATCGTCATGGACGCGCTCCGCCGTATCAACAAGGAAGACGGCATCACCGTCATTTCCAACCTGCACCTGCTGCAGACGGCACGGGATTACTGCGACCGCATCATCGGCATGCGCAAGGGCACGATCGTGTTCGACGGCAAGCCGTCGGAACTCACCGACGCGCAGGCGCGGGAGATCTACGCCATCGGTGCCGGCGGCGGTGGCGACGAGGAAGTGGCCATGGCTTTCAGCGCGACGTCGGCGGCGGCAAGCCACTGAAGAAAAAAATCGAATACAGGGGGAACGATCATGATGAAGGGTGTGGGGCGTAGAGGCGCACTGGCGGGAATGTCGGTTCTGGCGATGACCGCGGGGATGGCGGCAGGCCCGGCGCTGGCCGACGATTTCATCGGCGGCTGGCAGAAGAAATCCCCGACGGTGAAGTACGGCGTCATTCCGGTCGAGACGCAGGGCCAGACGACCAAGTCGATGGATGCGTTCCTGGCCTTCGCCCAGAAGGAAACCGGCGCCAAGTGGGAGCTCTATACGGCCACCGACTATTCCGGCGTGATGAACGCGCTGATCGCGGGCCAGATCCACATCGCCTGGCTGAGCGGCTTCAGCTACTGCCAGACCCACATGGACAGCAAGGGCGGCGTCGAGCCGCTGGTCGCGGCCCAGGAGCCCGACGGTTCGATGGGCTACAACGCCGTCATCGTCGTCAAGGAAGACAGTCCCTACAAGACCTTCGAGGACCTGAAGGGCAAGGTCGTGGCCCGCACCGATCCGCTCTCGGGCTCGGGCTATCTGATCCCGACGGCCGCGTTCCGGCAGATGGGCAAGCCGGTCGATGAATATTACCAGAGCCCGCTTTCCGGCGGCCATCCGCAGGCGGTGCTGGGCGTGCTGCGCGGCACCTATGACGGCGCCTTCACCTGGACCAGCAAGAACGACAATATCGGCAACCTGCGCCAGATGATGAACAAGGGCCTGCTCAAGCGCGAGCAGATCCGCATCGTCTGGACCTCGCCGCCGCTGCCCTCGCCGCCGGTGGTGATCCGCAAGGACCTGCCGCTGGAAATGCGTGCCGACCTCGAGAAGCTGTTCATCCGGCTCAAGGACCACGACATGGCGCTGGCCGAGTCGGTGGCCCAGGGCAAGACCAACGGCATGGTCCGCGTCTACCACGAGGACTATCGCCTGATATGCGAGGCGGCGGATCTCGAGCGCGCCTCGCGCAAGCAGCAGCGGAAGAACTGATCGGTTCCAGATGTCGGTCAGTCAGGCGGCCGCCCAGTTCGAGCGGCAGTACGCGGAGTATCGCCGCAGCAAGACGGTGTGGACGGTGCTGTTCTGGGCGCTGTTCGCCGTTTGCTTCGTCGTCTCCCTGGTCGTCACGCGCTTCGACGTCGTGGCCCTGGTCGAGGGCCTTCCGCGTACCGGCGACTTCATCGTCAAGATGATCCCGCCGATCGGATGGTCGAGCTTCGGCGCCGACATGGACGAATGGTACTGGGGCATCGGCAAATGGCTGAACAGCCTGCTCAACACCTTGCTGATGGCCTACCTCGCGACGGTGCTGGGCACCACCGTCGGCGGCGCGCTGTCGTTCCTGGCCGCGCGCAACCTGGTGAAGAGCTACGCCGTCTACTGGATCACGCGGCGCGTTCTGGAGATCGCTCGTACCGTGCCAGACATCGTCTGGGCTCTCCTGTTCGTGCTGGCCTTCGGCATCGGCCCGCTGGCGGGCGTGCTCGCCATCACCGTCCATACGCTGGGCGCCCAGGGCAAGCTGTTCGCCGAGGTGAACGAGAACGTGAGCCCGCTGCCGATCGAGGGCATCCGCTCTGCCGGCGGCAACTGGCTGCACGAGATGCGCTACGGCGTGCTGCCGCAGGCCCTGCCCAACTACATGTCCTACACCTTCTGGCGCATCGAGTTGAACGTCCGGTCGGCGACCATCGTGGGCTTCGTGGGCGCAGGCGGCATCGGCCACGATCTCTTCACCTCGATCCAGCTGCTGTACTTCGCCGACGCCGGCGCCATCCTGCTCATCGTCGTGGCCACGATCATGGCCATCGACATGCTGAGCGAACGCTTTCGCCACCGCCTGATCGGCAAGGAGCAGCTCTCCCAATGATGCCGACCGCCGCCGAGATCGAGGCACTGCGCGCCCGCCTGCCGCGCGCCTTTTCGCCCAGCCCGCTGGAGCGGCTGCGGCGGGTGCTGGTGTGGGGCGGGGCCGCCGCCTTGACCGTCTACTGCCTCTACCGCTTCGGCTTCTTCACCTGGAACTTCGCCGACGGCGTCCTGAAGTTCGGCTCCGTCGTGGTGGCCCAGCTCTTCCCGCCGACCGGCTGGGACCAACTGCCGATGTTCCTCAGGGTCATGGGCGAGACGCTGGCCATGGCCTTCCTCGGCACCGTGCTGGGCGCGGTCGTGGCCTTTCCGCTCTCCTTCCTCGCGTCCAAGAACATGATGCCGTTCCGGCCGCTGCAGTTCGGCACGCGGCGCTTCGCCGACCTGCTGCGCGCCTTCGACTACCTGATCTGGGCGCTGATCTTCGTCCGCGCCATCGGCCTTGGCCCCATGGCCGGCATCATGGCCATCGCCATAGTCGAGGTCGGGACCTTCGTAAAGCTCTACTCCGAGGCGATCGAGAATCTCGACCGCAAGCAGATGGATGGCGTGCGTGCCGCTGGCGGCAACCGCCTCCAGATCATCCGCTACGGGGTGCTGCCGCAGGTCTTGCCCATGATGGTCTCCAACACCCTCTACATGTTCGAGCACAATACCCGCTCGGCCTCGATCCTGGGCATCGTCGGCGCCGGCGGCATCGGCTTCCTGCTCGCCGACCGCCTGCGCGCCTATGAATTGCAGGAAGCCTGCCTCATCATCATCATGGTGGTCCTCACCGTGTACGCCATCGATTTCCTCTCCAAGAAACTGCGCGAACGCATCATCGGCGACGGCCACCGGCCGCAGGTCGCCGACGATCTGCCGCAATTCGCCGAACCGAAAGCCAAGTAGATGCGGGCCATCATCATCGGGGCCGGCCGGGGCAGCCGGCTGATGCCGACCACGGAAGATGCCCCCAAGTGCTTCGCCGAGATCCGCGGCAAGCGCATCCTCGACTGGACGGTCGAGGCGCTCCGGGGCGGCGGCTGTACCGAGATCGTCTTCATCGGCGGCTACCGTATCGACTCGGTCAGGCGTGAGTACCCGGAGTTCATCTTCCGCGAGAACGCGGACTGGGCGAACAACAATATCCTGGTGTCGCTGATGTGCGCCCAGGACCTGATGGACCGGCCGTTCGTCACCAGCTACTCCGACATCCTGTTCACCCGGGAGATCGTCCGCGGCCTGGTCGATTCGAAGGACGAGCTGGCGCTCGGCATCGACACCGACTGGCGCGAGCATTACAAGCCGCGCACCCAGCATCCGCCACACGACGCGGAAAAGGTGATCACCCGCGGCGGCAAGGTCGAGCGCGTCTACCGCACCATTCCCTACGACGATGCCACCGGCGAGTTCATCGGCGTCGCCAAGTTCGGCATCGAGGGTGCGCGGCAGTTCCGCGATTTCTACCAGCGCCGCAAGGCCGAGTTCTGGGACAAGCCCTACCGCGAGGCGGCGATCTTCCAGAAGGCGTACCTGATCCACATGTTCCAGGACATGATCGAGCAGGGCATCCCGTTCGGTCACGCCGACACGCCGGGCCGGTACCGCGAGATCGACACCCAGGAAGACATGAACCTCGCCCAGACCTTGTGGGAGCCGTGAGCTGAAAATGAAAAGGCTGCCGCTGTTTCCCGCCTCGATCGTGGGCTCGATCCCGCGCCCCCTGGTCGTGCGCGAATTGATCGAAAAGGCCGTGTGGGACGAGACCGACGCCAACACCATGGACGCGGCGGTCCGCTTCGTCGTGGCGCTGCAGGAGCGGGCCGGCCTCGACGTGGTGAACGACGGCGAATGGCGCCGCCGGTCCTACATCGGCGTCATCGCCGAGCTGGCGCACGGTTTTACGCTGGAGATCAATCCGGCCGACGGCCGGCCGTGGACGGTGGTGACCGAGAAGCTCACGCCCAAGCCGGCGGGCTTCATCGCCGCCGAAGCGAGGTTCGTGAAGCAGGTCGCGCGCGTGGCCACCAAGATCACCCTGCCGGCGCCGGCGCTGCTGGGCGAGCGGCTGTGGGACAAGGAACGTTCGAAGAAAGCCTATCCGAAGCGCGACAACTTCGTCCGCGACTGCGTGGCGCCGCTCAGGGCCGAGATCGCGCTGCTGCAGGACATGGGAGTGGAGATGGTGCAGATCGACGATCCGCATCTCTGCCTGTTCGTCGACCCCGACGTGCGCGCCAGATACGACGATCCCGACCGCGCCGCCGACTTCGCCGTCGACATGATCAACGAGACGGTGCGGGGCTTCAAAGGCGTGAAATTCGCGGTCCATCTCTGCCGCCGCGCCGGCGCGCGGGTGCGCGGCGAGAAGCACCATGCCGGCACCTACGGGCCGATCCTGAGGCAGCTCAACAACCTGAAAGTCCAGCACCTCACCATGGAGTTCACGGCGGCGGGCGCCGACGATCTCGAGAGCCTGGGCCGCCTCCGAGAGGATTTCGAACTGGGCCTTGGCGTGGTCGACGTGACGCCCGGTGCGCCCGAGGCCGCCCCCCTGATCGCCGCGCGCGTCGAACGGGCGCTCACGCGCATCGACAAGAAGCGGATCACGCTCAACCCCGACTGTGGTTTTGCTCCCGGCTCGGCCGCCAAGGTCGACACCGACGAGGTCTACCTCAAGCTCAAGGCCGAGGCCGAGGCGGCCCGGATGCTGCGGGCGAAATACGCCTAGCGGCAGATAACAGGCACCATCGAGGCGGCAAAAGTGCGGAGGTCTGCAGCCTTGGTGCCTAGCCGCGCACGGATGGCGATCGCGTACATGATGGCGCCGGCCATGCGCGCGCGCGCGGTGGGGGAGGGATCGCTTCCCATGTCGGCTCCGGCAAAGGCGCGGGCCAGGCTCTTTTCGATCGCGGCCAAGAGTTCGTTCGCCACCGCGGCGATTTTCGGGTGTGTGGGCGATTCGACCGCCGCGGTGCCCACGATCATGCAGCCCGGCCGGTGCGGCGGCGCCGTTTAGAGATCGATCGCGGCCTTATAGTCCTTCGATAGCCGCTGCTCGATCGTGCCGGGGCCGGACAGGACGGCGTCGAGCCCCTCGACGCTCTTCTGCCCGTAGAAGCGCAGCGTCTCGATGTAGAGCTGCTCCTTGTCGCCGAAGGCGGCGTAGAGGCTGGGGCGGTTGAGGCCGGCGGCGGCGGCCAGCTCGTCGACCGAGGCGGCGGCGAAGCCCTTTTCCAGGAACACGCCGCGCACGCGGTCAAGTACCTCGGCGGTAATGAAGGCGCGCGGACGGCCGCGTGACTTCTTGGTTAATTCTGTACCGTTTCGCATAATAATCCTTGACGCAATCGCCGCCCGGGTATTTCTGTACCGTATCGCACATAAATACGGAGGATACGATGGAACTGTTTGCCTCACCGATGGCCTGCTCGCTCGCCTCGCATATCACGGCGCTCGAAGCGGGTCTGCCGGTCAAGGTCCGCTTCGTCGAGAACAAGAAGACCGACGACGGCGGCGACTACTACGAGATCTCGGCCAACGGCTACGTGCCGGCGCTCAGGCTCGACGACGGCCAGGTCCTGAACGAGGGCCCGTCGGTGCTGCAGTATCTCGCCGACCGCAAGCCCGGGTCGGGGCTGGCGCCTGCCTGGGGCAGCCTCGAGCGCTACCAGCTCATCGACACGCTGAACTATCTTTCGACCGAGGTGCACAAGCGCGTCTTC
>Ga0082335_1005429_pt1 | contig 17651 bp, 12 predicted proteins | sample Subgrocontami58m_FD_72375 | JGI IMG/M metagenome (GOLD analysis project Ga0082335, IMG submission 72375) | Subsurface groundwater microbial communities from S. Glens Falls, New York, USA - GMW37 contaminated, 5.8 m (SPADES assembly) (version 2) ... | reverse complement strand
CCGGCGGAATTCCGGCGTTTCTGCGGCCCCACCGTGCCGCTGCTGCGTTTGCCGAAGCGCACGTATGTTGCGAGCGAGCCGTTCGTCGCGACGGCGGAGCTGGCGCATTTCGGGCCGGCGGATTTGCGCGCGATCAAGCCGATCTGGTCGATCCAGGACGCGGCCGGACGTGTCCTCGCCGCCGGAAAACTCGAGGCGAGCTCCGCGCGGACGGGCGAATTGACGACGCTGGGCGCCATGCGCGCTCCACTCGCGAAAGTCGCCGTGCCGGGAAAGATGACTGTGACGGTCGCGCTGGCCGGCACGGAGTTTGTGAACGAGTGGGACATCTGGGTGTATCCGGAAATCGCCGACGCAGCGCCCGGGGCGAAGGTCGTGGTCTGCCGCGACTGGCCGGCCGCGAAGTCGTCGCTGGCCGAAGGGCGCACCGTGCTGTTCTTCCCTCCGGCGCAGCCGCCCGCGCTGGCGGGCCGGTTCCTGCCGGTGTTCTGGAGCCCGGTGTGGTTTCCAACCCAGAAACCGAACACGATGGGCCTGCTGTGCAATCCGCGGCACCCGCTGTTCGCGCGCTTCCCGACCGATTTTCACACGGACTGGCAGTGGTATGAACTGCTGCAGCGCTCGCGGCTGTTCGTGCTCGAAGACACGCCGGCGACGTACCGGCCGATTGTGCAGGTGATCGATAACTTTGCGCGAAACCAGAAGGTCGGAGCCATTTTCGAGGCACGAGTCGGGAGCGGACGGCTCCTCGTGTGCGGTTTCGATCTGCCGGGTCTGGGCAGCGAGCCCGCGGCGCGGCAACTGCTCGCGAGCATTCACCACTATGTTGGATCGCCGGCGTTTGCCCCGAAGCAGGAGTTCAGCCAGGCGCTGCTGGAAAAACTCTTCGTCCCGTCTTTCACCAACAAGGTCGCGGAGCTTGGCGGCAAAGTGCGCACCCGCAGCAGCGCGCCCGGCCATGCGGTCGAGAACGCCGTCGACGGCGATCCGAAGACAATCTGGCACACGCCGTGGGATGATCCCGCGCCGTCGTTCCCGCACGAGTTGATCGTGGAATTTCCGCGGGCGGTCAGCGCCACCGGCGTGACCTGCCTGCCGCGGCAGGACGGCAACGGCAACGGCTGGATCAAGGATTACGCCGTGTACGCGAGTGCCGACGGAAAGGAATGGGGCGCGCCAATCGCGCAGGGCGCGTTCAGGCGAGACAGCACGTTGAAGACGATCGCGTTTCCTCGTCCGATCGAGGTGAGGTTCGTGAAGTTCGTCGCGCTCGCGAGTTTCGATGCGGCGAAGCCCTACGCGTCGCTGGCGGAATTTTCGGTGACAACAGCGAAGTAGGCCGGTGGCTGGCGCACGCGGCAGCCGGCCTCGCTGAGAAGGCGTCGAAAGGCTCGGGCCGGGACGCGGTCGCCTGGCGAAACGGCCAGGTGGTGTTGAACGATACTCCGCTGCACGAAGCGCTCGATCGGTTTTCAGGCTACCGCGCCCAGACCATTGTCGCCAGTCCAGCTGTCGCGGATTTGCGGCTCGGTGGCCGTTGTGCGCTCGATGATCTCATACCAATGTCTGGTGACATTTTGACATCTCCGAGGTGGGGCCGGTTCTCCGAGCCGGCCTGAGTTTCATGGTGCAATTCACGCTGAAACCCAGGCCCGCTCGGAGGGCGAGCCCCACCTGAATAGTCCAAAACAATCAAGCCGCTGGTCTCAACGGGTTTCTCGACTCCATTGAACGGGTGCTTGGCGTGCGGGTGCGGCGGAAGACCTCCGGCACGCTGCGAGTTTCGCCGCGGTGAGTGGCGATCACCTGCGACGCCGGCCGGTCCACTCGAAGCTGCAGGTTGGGCGACGAGGCCGAATAGCTTGCGATGGCGTCAAAAATGCGTTGGCTCGCCCCCTTAGCTTTGGGGCCTGGTCGTCGCTCCGAGTTCTTTGATCCCAAGGTGCGGGTAACGCCGCGCCCGACAGAAGTTCGGAGAGGAAAGTCCGGACACCATAGGGCAGGATGCCGCGCAAGCTTCACCGCCAGCGCGGGCGGCGCACGTCAAGGTGCGTCGACGGACAGTGTCACAGAAAACAAACCGCCTTTTGATATCTCAAGTCTCAGATTTGGGACTTCAGAGGGTAAGGGTGAAAAGGTGGAGTAAGAGCCCACCGCGCCGTCGGCAACGACGGCGGCACGAAAAACCCCGTCTGGTGCAAGGCAAAATAGGTGACTGGGCGGCCCGCCCGATAGTCACGGGTATGCCGCATTCTCCTGCGCCCGCGCGAAAGCGCGGGCTACGGAGGACAGGCCCGCCGCAAGGTGGGAGTGAGAGAAATGACGACCGAAGCGCCGCAAGGTGCAGAACAGAATCCGGCTTACCGGCCCCAAAGCTAATCTCCGGTCAAGCCAGGCGCCCGCTGGGGCGCCTTCCGCTCAAAAACCCAGCTGCAATGAATACGCGGAGCGTTCGGTGGCGCTCTGCAACTCACGCCAGATCGTGAGTGACCACGGTTTCGCACTGGCAATCCGACCAAGCGACTCGTCGTAATGGAAATCCATGTGGCCGTTCGATGTCACGGATGAGCCAACGAAGGCGCCGTAGAAGGCGCCGCTGCTGCCGCCACCGTTGCCGGTGATGGGCGAATTCGGGGCGAAGATGCAGGCCCTGATGTTGTCGTTGCCATTCAACGTGGTCCCGGCGGTCGTCGTGGTATAGAGTTGCAGCGCGCCCGCCCAGGAATTGTTGACGTATCGCGCATTGATCGTGCCGTCCGTATATACGTAAAGCGAACCGTCCGCTGGTATCGTCACGGTCCCCGTGACGTTGGTCGTGCCGCTGCCGACGATGGTGACTTTCCGGCCGCCGGAAATCGTCGTGGCGGCCGGAAACACCCCGGCGACCGCGAAGTAATAATACCGCCCGTCGTTGGTGTTCGGCTGGTCGAGCACGCGGGGAAGCGCTGCGGGGATCGCCGAGCCGAGATTGTAATAGTTGTCGAGGTTGGCGGACGTGGGATAGGTCGGCATCGCGAAGGGATACGTGAAATTGTTCGTGATGGTGCCGCTGACGGTTCCCGTGCCGCCGTAAGTGACGGCGCTGCCCAGTTTCAGGTCGCCGTTCACTACGCCCAGCGCACCGAGCCCGACCGAGCCCGTGAGATCCGCCACCGTATTGTTGGCCCGCGCACCCGTTCCCGGATAACTCGACCAGGGACCGGTGGGGCTGTTCGAGGGGTTCGAGATCCAACTGTCGGCCATCGGGTGTCCGTTCCAGGTGATGCCGCTTCTCGCCACCACGCCGTTCACGAACGGTCCGTTGAACTGCAGCGTGACTTGGGTGATTTTGACGATGGGCGCGCCATCAAACGGCGTGATCGTGGCCTGGGCGACCACGAGCGGCGTCGAGATTGATCCATCATAGCCGGCGGCGAACACCTTGACGACGCCATGCGCATTCTGGTCCAGATCAAACGTCGGCAGCGTGCGCGTGGCGGCCATGTTGGTGGCGGTGGCGGCCACGCCCGAGCCGCCGCCGCCGCTGAATGTGACCGTGGGGGCGGCCGTGAAACCGGAACCCCGGTTGGTTACGCGCACCAATGTCACGGTGCCGCCGTCCACGAGGGAGGTGGCGGCCGCGCCCGTGCCACCGCCGCCGCTGATGGTCACCGTGGGGGCCGAACTGTAGCCCGTCCCACCATTGGTCACGATAATGGCGGCGAGCTTCGTCGTGTCGGTCGTCCATCCATTCCACGCTGTCGCCGAGCCGCTTCCCATCTGATTGAAACTCCAGACCGCCTCTTCGAGACCTGCTTCGACCAGGTTGCCCGCGGTATTCGCGAACAGCGTTCGGTGGGAGAGTTTGAGCGAATTGGTGCAGAGCCGGGTGTAGCTGACCAGCGAAATGCCAATGACCGCGGCGAACACCAGCGTCACGATCAACACGCTGCCGCGGTGGCTTTCCCGCGGACGATCCCGGTGCAGCGCGGTGTCCGTATTCATAGCGAGATGTTGCGCATCGTGAACGACGCCGACACGACGCTTTCATTGGCGGCAACGACGCCGGAGGCGGCCCCCTGCACATTGATCGAAACCTGAATGTGCTTTGTCGTGCCGTCGCTCGCCGTCGTGGCCGGAATCAGGTTGCCGGTTTGGTCATACCGGCTGATCGCGAGACTGGTCACCTTCAGTTTCAGCGCGGCCAGCCCAAACTGGCCGACGAGAATTCGCTGGCCTGCCGGCGGCGTGCCGCTCCCGGGTGCGATGTAGACTTGCCCGCTGCTCACGCCGTCCCCTGGCACCAGGTAGAAGAGTTTGTTCGTGGAATCGTAACCATACGTCACCTTGTTCCCCGTGCTCGTGTAGTTCTTTGGCACGGTCAGCGTGACCGATGTGCGCGTGCTGGTGTGGCCCCCGGCGCTGTCGAGCGAGGTCATCTCACTGGTCATGCGCGCGTCCATGCCCAATTGCTCGAACGCATTGCGGGTCTGCGTTTCCATCAGCGAGTAGTTCTGCACCCGGACACCGCTCCGGATCAGCATCAGGTACGTCGTGAGCACGCCGAGAAAGACCATCGAACCGAGCGACGCGCCGATCATCACCTCCGCGAGCGTGAAGGCGGGCGCCCTGGTTGCCGGCCGCCGTTTAGCTCGAAAAATAATCATATAGGCCGTTCTGACCGTAATAGGTGATATAACTGCGGGAAAGCGTTCGTCCGTCCACGCTCTTCCAGGAAACGGTCAGCGTGATCTTGACCATGCCCGCATTCGTCCCCGTGTGAACGTTTTCCGCGGTGCGCGTCATCCCGATGAATCGTGCGCCGATCGCCGTGGTGGTGAAAGCGCTGTCGATCGTCACGGCCGTCGCCGTCGCCGGATACGTGCTGATGGTCGCCCAGTTCTGCAGTCGCATCTTCTCCATCTCGTTCTGCATGATCTGCGCCGCGTAGGTGATGTTCCGTGCGGTATCGAGCGCCATAAAGCCGCGCTGGATTACGGTGATGGAGGTTACGAGCGCGAAGGCCATCACGGCCGCGGCCATGCCGACTTCGAAAATGGTGAAACCGCGGCGGCGGCCGGCCTTTGGCCGCCGCACCGGCTTCCGCGATAACTTCCGCAAGATGGGCATGCCCTTAATCACTCCATCTCACCGATCCATCGTAGAGACCATTGTAGTAGTCGCGGGCGCTGGCGGTGGTCAGCTCCTTCCATTTGGAAACTCGAAACGGATTGCCGCCGCCAAAATTCGCCAGGGACTCGTCGAAGTGGAAATTGGCGTTGCCCGTCATCGTGATCGTATTGGCCACGATCGAACCGCCCACGCTGCCATTGCCGTTCACCGTGACGGCGCCCTGCGGCGCATAGATCACGCCGCTGAAGACTCCGTTGCCCGCCACCTTGATATCCTGCGTGCCGCTGGTCTTGGTGCCCCAAATCTGAAAATTGATCGGCTGGTTCGCCTCGGCGTCGGACAGCGTGCCATTCCCGTTGGCATCGACCCCGTTGGCCACTCCCTGGCCGGCGATCTTGACATCACCTTCCGTGTAGAGGGCGAGACTGCCGCCGGCGAGGACGTTGATTTGACCGCTGCCGCCGCCAACATCGACGACCGTGCCGCTCGTGTTGGTGAGTTTCAACACCACCTTCGAGTTCACGTTGAGGTACTTGTTCACCAGATTGATGCTGGTGGCCGAATAGTAGTAATTGCCGTCCGCGTCCGGCACGTCCCCACCGCGTGGCAGCACGGTGTCGTTGTTGATCGAGCCGCCGAGATTGACATAGGTCTTCACCGGGGCCGTCACCGGATCGAAATTCGCCGAGAAATCGGTGGAGACGCGCGCGGGGTCGACGGTGGGCGAGGTCCACGTGGCTGGATCGTAGGTCGAGCCGCTGCCGAGGATTGAACCCCCTGTGCCCACGGAGGTCGTGGGGTCGGCTCCGCCGGTCGACACAAAACCCCAGATGTCGGCCTGCTTGATCATGACGGAATCAACCGCGACGGAGATGCTGCCGACGCTGCCGTTGTCGTTGCGCACGATGGCGCTGTAAGGGACGGCGGCCGTGGCCGCACTGTTGTCGGGATCGGAATTCCAGCTGTCAACCGACGTATTGGTGCCGTTGAACACGATGCTGGTCCGCGCGACGAGCCCGTTGGAAAACTTCGAGGTTTTGCGGAGCGTCACCTCGATCCATTTTTCGATCGGAGCCGAGGTGGCGCCGCCGAGCGTGATGGTCGAGCGCGCGATGATTCTCGGCGCCTGCAGCCCGCGGTAATTATAGACATAGACGCGCACCATGCCGGTGGTGTTTTGGTCGAAACTGAATCCCGAGAATTTCTGCCACGCCGCCGAACTCGAACCAGTGCCGTTGTTTCGCCAACCGGGCCAACTATAGCTTTCGTCCGCGACCATCTTGTTGATCGCGAACATCGCCTCCTCGAGACCGTTTTCGGCGACGTTGATGGCGGCATTGTTGTAGAGTGCGCGGTTCGAGATGGTGAGGCTGGAACGGCCCAGCTGCATATAGCTGACGAGCGAAATGCCGATGACCGCGCAGAGGATCATGGCGACGATGAGCAGGGATCCGCGCTGGCGGACGAACCGGGGGGTGGGTTTCATCGCAGGAAGGGTTAGGCGGTGACGATCTTGTTCCGCAGGATGAAGCGGGCGGAAAGGACGGTGTTGGTTGCAGTCACGACGGTGGTGTTGGCCCGGGCGGCCTCGAGGGAAATCTGAAGTTGTTTCGTGACCCGCCCCGCATTGGTCAGGGCGGCCGCACTGCTCAAATCGGTGATCTCCACTCCCGTGATGGTATAGCCTTTGAACTGAAAGCTGGTGATCCCGGTCAGCAGCTCTTTCGTATCCGAGCCGATGCGGCGGGTGAACTTGTGCGTCGTGCTGTCGTACGCGTAGATAATCGGGACGGTGTTGACCGTGAGGGTCAGGGACGTGCTGCTGGCCCAGGCGATCGCGCTCGCCTGCCGGACATCCTCGGCGAAGTATTCGAGCGCCTTGCGGGCCTGGGACTCCATGTCGTTGTAGTTTTGGACGTTTACCCCGCTGCGCCCGAGAAAAAGGAAGGTCGAAAGCACGCCGGCCAGCACCATGCCGGACAGCGCCGTGCCCATCAGCACTTCGACCAGCGTGAATCCCGCCCGGCCGCCGGGTCCCCGGCGGGGCGCGACACTGGGATCAGCGAGCAAGTGTATAGTAGTAATCATACAGACCGTTCTTGGCGTACATCGACCGGAATGAACGAGTGTGAGTGCGGCCATCATAAGATCGCCACTCCACCCGGATCGTAATATACCGCACATCCGCGCGGTCGGGGTCCGTGTCCGCCGCCACCATGCGCGTGACGGTGAATTTCTGGGTTAACGCGGAACTCGCGGAAAACATCGTGGCCAGGCTGACCGCTTCGCTGGCGGGCAGCTCGCAGATGCTGTCCGCCGCGGTCGTGGACGGATTGTTCCAAGGCAGCAGCCGCAGCCGCTCCATTTCACTTTGCAGGATTTGCGAGGCGATGGTCGTATCGCGGGCGACGTCGAGCGCCTTGAATCCGCTCTGCATGACGAGCATCGAACTCGAGATGCCCAGTGCCATGATAAAGGCGGCCATTGCCACCTCCATGATGGTGAACCCGCCCCGGCGAGGGCTCGCGCGAAACCTCGGATGCGGCCGGGGTCTGCCTTCCGCGGGCGTCGCGGTCGGCGCCGGCGCATCACGGAACGGACGGTTTTCGATCTGCGGCATGGACAGGCACACTGTAGGCGAAGCGCGGGTGAAAAGTTAGAGGCGGACGGGCCCTGATTTCGGACCTACGCAAAACAGGCCTGTTTGGACCTACAACGTCAACAGGGTGAGAAAACCGTTACAGCGCCGGCGCTCGCGCATGCTGCACGTAAATGGCGGCGGCTTGCGCCCGCCGCTTGACCTGGAGCTTTTCGAATACGTTCACGAGGTAGTTCTTCACCGTGTTCTCGCTGAGGCCGAGCTGTTCGCCCACCTGCTTGTTGGTCAAACCGTCCGCCACCAGCGCGAGCACGCGGCGCTCCTGCGTGGAAAGCGCGGAAAGATCACCGACCTGCTCGTTCATTCCGCCGCGCAGCAGCCGGAGCACGCGCGTCGTCGCATCGGGGTCGAGGATCGAACGGCCCGACGCCACATCGCTCACCGCCTGCACCAAGGCCGCGGCGTCGATTTGTTTCGTCAGATAGCCTTGGGCGCCTGACGTGACCGCCTCGTACACGAAATTGTCGTTCAGGTGCGACGTGAGGATGACGACGCGCGTCTGCGGCAGCCGCTGGAGGATTTGCCGGCAGGCATCGAAGCCGGAACCATCGGACAATCGCGTGTCGAGCAGGACGACGTCGGGCTTGCTCCGCACGCATTCGCTGACGCCTTCCGTCACGCTGGTGGCTTCGCCCACGATCCGCATGGGCGGAGTCGCCTGCGGATTGAGCACCGTCTTGATGCCGCGGCGCATCAACTCGCTGCCGTCAACGAGCACGATGCGGATCAAGGAGCGCGGGAGTTCACTCATGGAAACCTCGGGGCGACCGCGGTGTTTCGGTCGCAATGTCGAAGGCCAGGCCACCGGTTCGAGGACACGCCATACGGATCCTGGCGTTCGCTGGGCGGCGTACGTCCAGCGGCTCTCCCTGCATCGGAATTCCGTGGCAAGGCCATGTTGTAGCAGGAGCCATAACGGACGAAAAGCTGCGAGCCAAGCGAAACGCCTCCTCCTCAGTGTATCCCGCATCCGAGTAGAAATCGGCGGCTTGCGTCGGGGTGGCGCGCTGGGGACGTTGCACCTTGTTCCCGGAAGGTTGGGGGTAGCCGGCCGCAGCCGGCCCGTACCAACCGACAAAACCCTTGACTCACGCTGCGGCGTTTGAGTTTTTGACCGGCTCCAATCTTTCGAACGCCATGGCCAATACCAAATCCGCTATCAAAGCCGCCCGTAAAACCGAGCGCCTCACCGAACGTAATCGGGGCGTCAAGACCCGGCTGAAGACGCTGCGGAAGCGGCTCGACGCCTTGATCACGGCGAAGGACGACGCGGGCAGCAGGTCCGCCGCGGCGGATTACGTCTCGGCGATGGACAAGGCCGTGAAGTCCGGCGTGGTGCACCGGAACGCCGCTTCGCGCGCAAAGTCGCATGCGGCGAAGGTCTTCGCGAAGAAATAGCCGCCTCCCGTCGGTCTCCCGGCCCGCTCACGCCGAGCGGGCTTTTTTTTTGCCCCATTTTCGGGGTCGCGTGGGCCGTGGCGGCGGACGCCTCGGCTGCGCGCGGCGCACGGGCCGGCGTTTTTGCGTGCGGCGAACGAAAGCGCGCTTTCATCATGCGCCGACATGCCGCCCGCCTCGCTTCGCCGCCACTTTCTGCCATGGGATGCCCCCTGGCTGCCGCAGGCGGTGGCGTGGCTGGCGACGGACTGGGACCGGCGCGGCCCGCTCGATTTGTCCGGCGTGCTCGCGATTGTGCCGACGCGGCAGTCGGGCCGGCGGCTGCGCGAGGCACTGGCGGAACACGCGCACCGTCACCACACGGCCGTGTTCGCGCCGCGTGTCCTAACTCCGGATACGCTGGTCGCCGGCGAGCCGGCGGCCGGCGTCGCCTCGCGGCTGCAGGCGCTGCTGGCCTGGACGCAGGTTCTGCGCGGCCTTGCGCTGCCCGATTTTCGCGCCGTGTTGCCGGTCGATCCGCCGGCCCGGAATTTTCCCTGGGCGCTGCGGCTAGCGCAGGAGTTCGCCCGGCTGCAGGCCACTCTCGCCGAGGCGGGGCTGACGCTCGGCGACGTGGCGGCCAGGGTGGGCCCGGATTTTGTCGAGGCGGATCGGTGGAGCGAAATCGGGGAACTCGGCCGCCGGCAGCAGCAGCAACTCGCCGCGTGCGCCTTGCGCGAGCCGCAGGCCGCGCGGATCGCCGCCGCGCGCGAGCCGCTGGGGGAGCCGTTTCGGCGCGTCGTCCTGCTCGGCGTGCCCGACCCGCCGCTGCTCGCGCTCGAACGATTGCGCGCCATTGCCGCGCACCAGCCGATCGACGTCGTGATCTTTGCGCCGGCGGCCGAGGCGGGACATTTCGACGAGTGGGGGCGGCCGGCGGCGGGACACTGGGAGCAACGCGTCATCGACCTCGCCGATTTCGAGGCGCACGTGCACCTTTGCGCGGACCCGGCGACGCAGGCCGCGCGACTGGCGGAACTGGCGCCGCGCTACGACCCGGGGCAGGGGACACTCGCTTTCGGGCTGGCGGATCCCGAAGTCGCGCCGCTGTTGGAAAACGAGCTGACCCGGATGGGCCGCGCGGTCTTCAACCCGGAGGGACGCCGGCTGCACGGCGAGGCGTTCTACGAGTTGCTCGCGTCATGGGCGGCGCTGGTCCGCGACTCTTCGTTCGACTCGGTCGGGGCGCTCGCCCGCTGTCCGGATTTTTTGGGGTACCTGCAGGCGCGCGGCGGGCCGGAGTTTTCCGTCGCGCGCTGGCTCGCGGGGCTCGACGAGTTGCGCGCGCGCCACCTGCCGGCCGATCTCGCCGCGGCGATCGAGTTTGCGCCGCGGTTGTCAAGCTGCCGCGAGCTTGCCGCAGGGTTGTCGGTCATGGCCGCGCTGCGCGACCGCCTGCGCTCGCGCGAGTTCGTGCACGGCGTGATCGAGATCCTGCGCGAGCTGTTCGCCCACCGGCAAGTCGACCTCGCGCGCGAAGCCGACCAGCGCTGGCAGGAAACGGTGGCGACCTGGACCGGGCTGATGCGCGAGATGGCGGTGGCGTCGGCGCAGTTTGGCGAACTCCCGCCGGCCGACGGGTGGGAGCTGGCGCTGCGGCTGTTTGGCGAACAGCGGCGCACCGGGGACAAGCCGGCGCACGCGCTGGAGCTGCAGGGCTGGCTGGAGCTGCTGTGGGAGGATGCGCCGCACCTCGCGGTGGCGGGAATGAACGATGGCCGTGTGCCGGAATCGGTGGTGGAGGACGCCTTCCTGCCCGCCAGTCTGCGCGAACGGCTCGGGCTGCAGACGAACGCCGCGCGGCTGGCCCGCGACGCGTACATCCTGCAGGCGCTGGCGGCCAGTCGGGCGCGCGACGGCCGGCTCGACTTGTTGTTGGGGAAAACATCGGCGGCGGGCGATCCCTTGCGGCCGTCGCGACTGTTGTTGCGTTGCGCGGAGACGGAGCTGCCGCGGCGCGTCGCGTTCCTGTTCCGCGCGGTCGAGCCGCCGAATGCGCAGGCGCCCTGGACCCGCGCGTGGCAACTGCAGCCGCGAAGGGGGGCGTCGCCCGAACGCGTGGCGGTGACCGCGCTCCGGCGCTACCTGGAGTGCCCGTTTCGATTCTACCTGCGCACGGTCCTGCGGATGGAGCCGGTCGATCCGGCGAAGAGCGAGCTCGATGCCTTCGATTTCGGCACGCTCTGTCATGCGACGCTGGAGCAAATCGGACGCGACCCGCTGCTGCGCGACTGCCGCGACCCCGCGGTGCTCCGCACGGAGCTGCTCCACCGCCTGGAGCGGCAGGTCCACGAGCGTTACGGGAAGCTGCTGTCGTTGCCGCTCACGATTCAGGTCGAGTCGGCGCGGCAGCGGCTGGGCCGCCTCGCGGAGCTCCAGGCGGCGGAGCGCGCCGCCGGCTGGGAGATCATCGCGGTGGAGCGGCCCTTCGAGCTCGAGGTATCCGGATTGCTGATTCGCGGAAAAATCGACCGGATCGACCGGCACGACGAGAGCGGCCGGGTGCGGGTGCTGGACTACAAGACGTCGGACAGCCCCGTGACGCCCGCGGCCGCGCACCTGCGGCGGGTGCGGCCGGGCGAGGCGGTGGCGGCGTGGGCGCGGGTGGAGGGAGTTCCCGCGCAGGCCTGGGTGGACCTGCAATTGCCGCTGTACGTGCGCGCGCTCGGCGCGGAATTCCCCGGGCGGCTCGGGTGCGGTTATTTCAACCTGCCGAAGGCGGCGGGCGAGACGACGCTGGCTCTCTGGGATGATTATTCGGCCGAATGGCACGCGGCGGCCATGCGTTGCGCCGAGGAGGCGTGCGCGGCCATTCGCCGCGGGGAATTCTGGCCGCCGAACGGCACGCTGCGCGCGGAACGCGACGAGTGGGCGGCGCTTTTTCACCACGGCGTCGCGGAAAGCATCGCCTGGGCCGCGTCATGACACCGCTGCGACACGTGATGATCCTCGCGTCGGCCGGCTCGGGCAAGACGTACGCGTTGACGAATCGCTTCATCGACCTGCTGGCGCGGGGCGCGGCCGCCGAGCGCATCGTGGCGCTGACCTTCACGCGCAAGGCGGCGGGCGAGTTCTTCGACGAGATTCTGAACAAGCTGGCGCGCGCGGCCCGCGAGGAGGCGCTGGCGGCGCAGCTCGCGCGCGAACTCGACCGGCCCGAGCTCGGCGCGGCCGATTTCCGGCGCCTGCTCCGCGCCGTGGTGGACGCGATGCCCCGGCTGCGACTGGGCACGCTCGACAGCTTTTTCGCGCGGATCGCGCGCGTGTTCCCGCTCGAACTCGGGCTGGCCGGCGATTTCGAGGTCATGGAGGAACATGCCGCCCGGCTGGAGCGGCAGCGGGTGTTGCGGCGGATGTTCACCCGTGTCGGGGATCTGGATACCGCGCAGCGCGAGTTCATCGAGGCGTTCAAGCGGGCGACGTTTGGCGCGGAGGAGAAACAGCTCGGGCGGCGGCTCGACGGTTTTCTCGATGCCCACCAGGAGCGTTACCTCGAGGCGGCGGACGCACGGCTGTGGGGCCACCCGGAGCGCATCTGGCCGCAGGGCAACGCGTGGCTCGAGGCGCGGGCCGACGCCGCCACCGCCGCCCACGCGCTCGCGCAATGGCTGGCGGGCGCCGGGCTCGATGTCCGGACGCGCGAACGCTGGAGCGCCTTCCTGGCGGCGGTGGCGGCCTGGGCGCCCGGCATGGATCCGCCGCGCCCACTCGAATATGTCCTGGCCAAGGCGATCGCGGCGTGGCCGGCGATCAGCGCGGGCCAGGCCGTCCTGAAGTTCAATCAGCGGAAGCACGAGCTGGATGGGGTGGCCTGCGCGGCACTGGCGGCGCTCACCCGGCACGTGGTCGGCGGCGAACTCCGGCGGCGGCTGGCGACGACGCGCGGCCTTCACGCCGTGTTGCAGGGCTACGAGTCCGTTTACCACGAGGCCGTGCGGCGCGCGGGCAAGCTGACCTTCGGCGATGTGCAACGGCTGCTGCAGCCGGCGGACGGCGTCGGGCTGTCGCGCGGGCCCGGCGGCGACGGCCGCCTGCTGGTCGATTACCGGCTCGACGCGGAAATCGATCACTGGCTGCTCGACGAGTTCCAGGACACGAGCCCCGGGCAGTGGAGCGTATTGAAAAACCTGATCGACGAGGTCGTGCAGGACCCCGCCGGCACCCGCAGCTTCTTTTGCGTGGGCGACGTGAAGCAGGCGATCTTCACCTGGCGCGAAGGCGACCCGCGGCTGTTTCGCGAGATCTTTCACCACTACAACGCGGTCGCGCCCGGCGCGATCGGGGAGCGGCACCTCGTCGACTCGTGGCGTTCCGGCCCGCCGCTGATTGCGATGGTCAACCGGGTGTTCGGCGACCACGCGGTCATCGCCGGGTTGTTTCCGGGCGACGCGGCGGCGGCGTGGGCCCGCGAGTGGCGGCCGCACCGCTCGGCCGTGCCCGAGCGGCGGGGCCAGAGCGCTCTGCTGTTGGCGGAAAATGAAGCGCAGCGCTGGGCCACGGTGGTCGGGATACTCCGCGCCATCCGCCCGCTCGAACGCGGGCTGACCTGCGCCGTGCTCGTGCCGCAGAATGCGGTGGCGACCGAACTCGCCGATTACCTGCGCGCGGTCGGCGGCTTCCCCGCTGTCGCGGAATCGGATTTGCACGTCTGCACCGACAACCCGCTCGGCGCCGCGCTGCTCGCGCTCGTGCAGGCCGCCGCGCACCCCGGCGACACGCTTGCCTGGGAGCACGTGCTGATGACTCCGCTCGGCGCGGTGCTCGCGGCCGAGGGCATCACGACCCGCGAGGCCGCGACGGTCCGCCTGCTCACGCAACTGCATGGGGACGGCTTCGAGCGCACGATGGAAGCCTGGCTCGGCCCACTGGAGGCACGGCTCGCGCCCGGCGACGCGTTCAGCCGCCTGCGCGCGCGCCAGTTCGCGGCGGCGGCGGCGCGCTACGATCAAACGGGGAGTCGCGACGTGGCCGAGTTCGTGCAGTTCATGGAGCGGCACGTCGTGCGCGATCCCGAGAGCGCCGCGGTGATCCGCGTCATGACGATCCACAAGTCGAAAGGCCTGGGGTTCGACGTCGTGATCCTGCCGGATTTGCAGGGCAAGCGAATCGATCTGCGGCGCGAGGGGCTGGCGGTGCAGAAGTCGGCCGATCGCCGCGTGGAGTGGGTCCTCGATTTGCCGCCGAAGTTGTTCTACGAGGCGGACGACGTGTTGTCGCGGCACGTCCGCGCGGCGGAGGCGGAGGCGTGCTACGAGGCGCTGTCGCTCCTGTACGTCGCGCTGACGCGCGCGAAGCGCGGCCTCTACGCGATCATCGAGCCGGTCGGCGACTCGGTGTCGCGCAACTATCCGAAGCTGCTCACGGAAACCCTGGGCGCGGCGCCGGCCGAGGTGCGCATCGGTGGCTTGCACGTGCCCGGACTGTGGTCGGCGGGCGATCCGGACTGGGCGGCGGGTGCGGCGGCGCCGGCCGCCGCGGCGGCAGAGTCGGCGCAGCTTGCTCCGCTGCGGGCGGGCGGCGTCGGGCGCGCGGCGAACCGGCCCGCCCGGCGACCCTCGGCCGAGGCGGTGGGGCGGCTGCCGGCGGCGCGCCTGTTTTCGCTCGAGCCGGCGGCGGGCGCGGAATTCGGCCTGGCGGTGCACGCCTTGCTGGCGGAAGTGGAGTGGGGCGCGGCGCCGGAGCCGGCGGCGTGGCGCGCGCGTACTGTATCTTTGGATGCGCTGGCCGAGGCGCGGGCCTGCCGGCAGGCGCCCGAGCTCGCCGACGTGTGGCAGCCACGGGGCGAGGCACAGGTGTGGCGGGAGCGCGCGTTCGAGATCGTGCTCGATGGTGCGTGGGTCACGGGCGTGTTCGATCGCGTCGTGCTCGAGCGGGCGCCCGGCGGGGCGGTCCAGTGGGTCACCGTGTTCGATTTCAAGACGGATCGGATCGTCGACGAGGCCGGCCGGGCGGACGCCGTGCAGCGGTACGCGCCGCAATTGAACCTCTATCGCCGCGTGGCCGCGGCGCTCGCGGGCGTGTCCCTCCACGCGGTGAGCTGCGAACTCGTGTTCACGCATCTCCGGCAGCGGTCGCGGGTGCCGGCGGGGCAAATTCCGGCTTTACAGCCCGAAGACCGAACCGCACCTTAACCCCTCTCACCATGGGCAACCTGAAAAAGAAACGGCGTCTGAAGATGAACAAGCACAAGCGCAGGAAGCGCTTGAAGGCGAACCGCCACAAGAAGCGTACGTGGCAGAAGTGAGCCGGCGCGCCTCCGCGGCGCGGCGCGCGTCGTTCCAGTTTTCGTTCGAAACCCGTCCCGCCCGCGCGGGGCGGGTTTTTGTTTTGGCGGGTCGGGGCGGAGCCAGGCCGGCCGCCGGTGGTTTCGTCCGGGCGGGCGCGGCACCGCGAGCATTCGCTGTAGTGCCCGACTGGTGACGTCGGGGCGGGCTAGGGGATTCTCACTGATTTTACGATCGCGGGCGCGCGGCACTGGTCGCCGGCGCGGACGAGATTTGGCTCAGCAGAATTGCGTACGCCGACGCCGGGCAAATGCCGCCCTGCTCAAGAAAGAGTAAATGGGCGTTATCCTCGGGAAACGTCCGATGTTTGATCTTGTAACGTCTCCGGAGTTTTGGGACGTTTTGCGCCGAGTTCAGGAGATATTTTTCCCACATTCTGGTTCAACTTTCCTTTGCCAAAATACCCTAGTTTTCCGTCGTCGCGGCTTTGCAGCGCCTGAACTCGCACGCATGCTTTTTTCCAAGAAAACCAAAGGGTTCTTCGTCGAACTAAACGATCATGCAGTGATGGTGGCGCGGACCTCGGCCCCGGCCGCGCCCTTTACGGTGGAGGACATGCGCGAGTGCGCGCCGGGCGACACCGCGGCGCTGGTCGACTGCCTCAACCAGATTCAGCCGAAGAAGAGCCCCAGCGGTTACCTGCATGCGACCGTCGGCATGTATCCGGCCAAGCGACTCGTGCGGCGACATACGCTCGAACTCAAGCGGGTGAAGGAGCCGGCGTATTTCGCGGAGGTGTGTTCGCAGCAGTTCCGCATCGAGCAGGACAAATATGCGATCACGATCCTCAACGCGAACGATGGATCCGATTTCGACGCCACCAAGGCGGTGCAGAAGGACGTGATCTTTTGCGGGCTCCCGACGGACGACGCGCTGGGCGCGCAGAACGCGTTGCTCGAGCAAAAAATCTATCCGGAGCGGCTCGAACTCGGCACGGTGGCGACGCTCGGCGGCGTCGTCGATTGCCTGGCGCATGCGAAATCGAAGACACCGACGCTGGTGCTCGAAATCGGCGCGGAGGCCACGCACTCGTTCATCGTCACGACGAACGGCGTCGAGGCCTCGCGCCCGATTCCGCAGGGCCTCGATGCGATGGTGCCGATCGTGCAGAAGGAACTCGGATTGAAGGACGAGGAGTCCGCCCGAAAACTTTTTTATTCGAACACCTTCGATTTCACCGGCATGGGCCCGCTGTTGATCAAGCGGCTGCTGAAGGAACTGCAGTCGTCGATCGGGTTTTACGAGGTCCAGACCGGCCAGTCGGTCGGGCAGGTGTTGAGCACGCAATTGTCGCCGAAGCTCGCGTGGCTCGATGCGGCCATCGCCACCGGGCTCGGGGTGACGAGCCTCAAGCTCGATCCCGTGCCGTGGCTGCAGTCGCGCCAGGTCAGCCTGCCCGAGGCGCTCGCCCGGAACGCGCAAGACATCCGGTGGTTCGGGCTGCTTGCGTTGATGGCCCAATACAACGTCGTCCATGCTGTCCCTGCTGAAGAAAAAAAGTGAGGCGTCCGCCGCGCCGGCGGTGCCGAACTGGCACCCGAACTTCCGCAACTTTGAAAAGTTGCCGGACACGAAGGTGGTGCGGACCGCGTTCTTCGTCAACGGCGCCGCGATCACCATCGCGCTGGCGCTGGGGATTTATTTCGGGATGAAGGAGTGGCAGCTGCACGTGCTCAACGTGCAAGTCGCGGACGAGGAGCGGAAGATCGGCCGCGACAAGCGGCCGGCCGACCAGGCGGTGACGCTCTTCAAGAAATTCCAGGCGGAGGAGGCGCGTACGTTTGAAGTGGATACGTTCATCCGCTCGAAGCCGAGCGTCTCCGCGCTGATTTTGCGGCTGGGCGAGACGCTGCCGCCGAACATCGCGCTCGACACGATCGACCTGCGGGAGGCGGGCCTGATCCTGCGGCTTTCCGTGCGCGGCACGCCCGAGGGCGCGCTCGGGCTCGCGACCGAGTACCGCAAGCAGCTCGCGGCCGACAAGGGACTGGCGCTGTTCGAGGATGTGAATTTCACCACGACGCCGACGCTGAACCCCGCGACCGGCCGCATGGCCGTGGAATTTCTGCTCAAGGTGAAGGCGCCGGGAGGGAAAAAACCATGACCGGCACGGAACTGGTCACGTTGATCAAGAAGAACCCGATCTCCTTCGTGGGGGG
>Ga0082335_1005428_pt1 | contig 17651 bp, 18 predicted proteins | sample Subgrocontami58m_FD_72375 | JGI IMG/M metagenome (GOLD analysis project Ga0082335, IMG submission 72375) | Subsurface groundwater microbial communities from S. Glens Falls, New York, USA - GMW37 contaminated, 5.8 m (SPADES assembly) (version 2) ... | reverse complement strand
TCCCGATGGCGCAGGTCGCGCGGCGACTCCCGGAACTCGCCCCCGCCCTGCGACTTCATGCCGCCGCTGCTCGTGAGATTGTCCAGCATGTCGGCAATGCGCGGGCGCCAGTCGTGCTGAGCCGGGCTCCCGCCTTTGGTGTGGACGACCCACTTCGGGGCATCGCCCCCCAGAGCCTCTGCCAGCGCTTTTGGGCCCTCGGCCAGCAGGTTCCCCAGCCACCCTTCCCGAACTGCACACATCTCCAGCAAGCGCTCGGTCGCAGCCAGGTTTCCCCAGGTCAACTCCAGGCCGTCCGTGCGATCGGCCTTGAGCAACCCCTTCTCCCAGGCCTCGAAAGCGAGTCCCGCGCCGTTGGCAAAGTGGCCGCACTCGATGCCGAGATCGTTGATTCGTTCCGCGAGATAGAGGACGTCGTTACCCTTGAACCCGAGGCTGTAGAACGTGAGACACTGCACGAGCTGGGTTATTAGCGTCGTATTCGCTATTGTGGCTGGAACTGCAAATGGCCAGGAATGGCCGACCAAGCCTGTTCGATTTATCGTGCCGGCACCTCCCGCGGAATCGACCGACATCACGATGCGTCTGCTCGGAGACAGGTTGTCCCATATTCTGGGGCAGCCAGTAATCGTCGAAAATCGGCCTGGCGCGAGTGGCGCCATCGGCATGCGGGCCGTCGCCCGGTCCCCGAGCGACGGTTACACGTACTTATTTGCCCCAGCTTACACCATTGTTATTTTGCCTTCTCTTCTCAAGGAAGCCGGTCTTGATTTGAACCGCGATTTCACGCCGGTCGCTGGAATCGGAGGAACGCCAATGTTGATTGCGGCGAACCCGAAATTGGGCGCCAAGACGTTATCGGAGGTTATTACGCTCGCAAAAGCGCAGCCAGGGAAGATCACCGTCGCCAATATTCAGCACGCCTCATTGCCCTTTCTTGTGGTGGAACTGCTGAATCAGCTTGCTGGTGTCCGACTTTATAACGTTTCCTTTGGTGGTACGACCCAGGCGGTTACTGCGACGATCATTGGCGATGCTTCGCTCGTCGCCGGCGGAAGCATGTCGCTGATGTCTTACGTGAAAAGCGGCAAATTGACCGCAATCGCGGTTACCTCACCGCAGAAATTGCCTGGGTTTGAAGCGTATCCGCTCGCGAACGAAGCAGTTCCGGGTTTGACCGTGATGGGGTGGATGGGAATTCTGAGCCCAAAGGGTACTTCGACCGCGATCGTTCGGCTCGTTAACGCCAATGTGAACAAGGTGCTTGCAATGCCGGACATCGGGGCAAAGCTCAAGGACTTAGGCATGTATCCGATGCCCGGAACGATGCCGGGAACTACGCAGAATTTCACCGACTTCATAGCGGAGGAACGTCGCCGATGGGAGAAGGTGCTCAAGGCTGCGCACATTGAGCCTCAGTGAGGCAGGCAGTCCGAGCACGACAAGCCGCCACTAGGAATTGCACGAAAAGCGGCCTGGCGCTGATCGGTCTGAGGACGCTGCGTTCCAGCGGGAACCAAAGCGCGGCAGCGCCCGCCACGCCAGCCAGCACAGCGATAATCAGTGGCGCCTGATACCTGTCCACTGCAGAAGTGGCCAGGAGAGCGCCGAAGACAATGAACTCGCCGTGCGCAAAATTCAGCACGCGGGTGGTTAGGTAATTCTCAATAGAACGGGCGCAGTCTCAATCTCCCTATATTGCCCGTTCTATCAATCCCAATTGTTTTCCCCATTTCTCCATGGTCTTTTTTCTTAATTCGTCGCCTATCGCATTGACCACCGGAAATTTGTCCTTCCAATGAAATGGCCGACATGCATCGAGAATCAGTTTCGGCGTTGTCAGATCCCCGCTTTCGAACCGCTCAGGGGTAAGGAGAGTGTCTGCCCGACTCGACCATGTTCCCTTGATAATGTCAATTGCGTTGAGATCACACCGCGTTGCCACAGCCCATAAGACTTCGTCCGTATTCGTTGGATCAATGTCATCGTCGACAACGATGATGATTCGGCTCAAGTAAGCGCTCCCATGGCAACCTGCAACTATCATCGCCGCTTGTTTGGCATGACCTGGATGGTCTTGCTTTATCGACACCACAGGAATCAGACGTTCCCCACCTGCCTCAAGATACCATACCCCTTTGACGCCTCTCACGCCGGCCGCTTCGAGTGCATCCCAAGTGGGGGGCCCGCAGGTAATGGGAACCGGAAATCCGGCAAATAGCCAAAGCGAAGGTTTCAAGGGGGGAGATCCAACTAATATCGGATCATTCCGGTAGTAAATGGCCTTTACACTCACAGTTTCGACATATTCCTTTCCACCATAATAACCGAGCCATTCGCCAAACGGCCCTTCAAGTTTCTTATCCTCTTCTCTGGGGATAAGTTCTCCTTCGATGACGATTTCGGCATCTGCAGGAAACGGAAGTCCCGTTATTTCTCCCGCAATTACCTCGATGGGCTCACCTCTCAATTTCCCTGCAAAGTCAAACTCAGATACCTCTTGTGGTACCGACATTACTGCTGACATGTATAGCATCGGTTCGGGACTAAAGACCAACACCACAGGACAGCGTTGGCCTCGGGAGAAATACTTGCTCATTATTATTCTGCCGTGCTTCCCACCCACAAAGTATATGGATAACGTGTTTTCGTTCTGCACCATACACCTTTGAACGCCGCCATTTATCCACCCGCTATCCGGATCTTTGGTCACAACAACGTGACCAGTGGCCATATATCTTCCGCCGTCTTTTTCGTGCCACTTTGGAATAGGGAACTCGAGCAAATTCACGTCCTTACCAGTGCGCACATTGGCCATAACCGGCCCAGTCTTAACCTCAATCGGCTTAATTAATTTGTTAAAGTCCAGTCCCCTAAACTTTCTAAGCAACTCAAGCTTGGTGGTACCTTCAGGTACTCCGAGGGCGATACAAAATCTCTCAAAGGTTTGGTACAAGTTTCCGGCAACTCGGTAACCTGGCGGATAGTCTTTTATTTTGTCAAATAGAGGCAAGGGGCCTTTCCTTTCAGCCATCAATTCAACGATCGCCCCTAATTCGACATTCCAATCTACCCCTTCAATGACCTTCAGATCTCCGCGCTTTTCAACAGCTGCAAAAAAATCTCTAACGGACTTCCAAGCCATTGGGTTGCCTCCTAAAAAAATGGGAAACTGAGCTACTTGTAACAGGGGCTTCCAGAAATATTGAATTTGACACCATGTCCATTGCATTCTAACCTAAGCAATCGCGAATTAATATACCAGTTAATTACGCCGAACGCCGTATCGTGGGATCGCTTAAGGAGCATTTCGTAATTATGACCGCTAGGAACGCCAATCGCCGTGTGGCTATCGCCGAAGCCGACCAAGAATACCTTGGAGCGCCGGTCATGGATCGAATCATCGGAAATCAAGCGGCGAATCCGGGCCACGGCCTGTTATCCAACTCAAGGGGGGCGCATGCCAGCTAACGGAACGATGCTTAAGGGTGTTCATCACACGGCGCGCCCGACATGGAAGCTTCGCGAGACGGTCGAGTTTTATCGCGATAAGCTAGGTCTTCCGCTGATTCACGCAATATCAGCACGTGGCTGGGGTCCCTCCAATCACCCCGACTTCCTGCACTTCTTCTTCGACAGTGGCAATCGAAGCACGATTGCCTTTTTCTATTACATTGGCGCCGAGCAACCGGACTATACGAGAGCTGTTGAAGACTATCGGTTTCAAGCGACTCATACCGCTTGGCAGGTTGACACGTACACAGAGCTTAAGGCGTGGCGAGCCCGTCTCGAAGCTCAGAAGATCCCGCTTATTTACCAATTAAGGCATGAGCTGATCGAATCAATATATTTCAGCGACCCAAATGGCTATTACCTGGAGATCACTCTGGCGATCCGGGCGATGAACGAGCTCGATGCGACAGATGCGACACGTACGATCGAAGCGGGAATGGCATTGGAGGACGCCGAACGTGCCGGAACCGGACAATTTACCTCTATTGACCAAGTGTGGCGGAAGAAGGCAAATAATATCTCCGGATCAGTCAAAGGGGCCGTTGACGAGGCGACGCTTTATGTTCTGGATGTTCCAGAATTCAAGCCACTCCTGGAGGCGGGGCGCAAGGAGCAAAAATTTCGAATCGATGGTCCAGTCGATGGTTATTGGCGAATAAGCTCCAATAGTTCAATCGCATTCGAGAGGAAGGCTCTCGGCTTTGTGCCGGCGCTCTGGAACGCGTCTTTGACTGGCGGTTTTGACGGGAACATCAAGGTGTTCGACAAGAATCGTCTCGAGATTACGCCAGAGGCCGTTAAATGAAGGTCGTGATTGTCGGTGGCGGTCCCTCAGGACTGTACCTCGGCCTTCTTCTCAAGCGCCATCAACGGAGCTGGCAAGTTGATGTCATCGAGCAGAATGGGTCAAATTCCACGTTCGGCTTCGGCGTAGCCCTGGCGGACACGGGTTTGCTTCAGCTACAGGAGGCAGATCGCTCGTCCTATACGGCGCTTTGCGCTGCCATGCACTACAGCGAAAGGCAAGTCATCGTTCACCGCGAGACACCGATCGAGTACACACTGAATGTCAAGAGTGGCGCAATCCCAAGGCTGAAGTTGCTTCAGATTCTCGAAGCGGAGGCGCAGAGCGCAGGCGTTCGCATTTTTTTCGGCAAGCGAATCGAGTCGTCCGATGACTTAGGCCGCCTAGGTCTAGGTGATGCAGATGTTGTGGTCGGAGCAGACGGCGTAAATTCCGTGATTCGGCGGCAGTTCGCCGTCCAGTTCGGGGCCAGCCAACGCCTGCTCACGAATCACTTTGCGTGGTACGGAACAAAGCGTGTTTTCGATGCGTCAGGGATAGTCTTTCGACAGTATCAAGGTGGGCATTTCGTCGCGCACTACTACGCGTATGCTGATCAAATGAGTACCTTCGTTGCGGAATGCGATGATTCAACCTGGCAACGTCTCAAGTTAGCTTCGATTACTGATGACGAGCGCCAGGCACTATTCGAAACGTTGTTCGCAAACGAGCTGGTGAACGAACCTCTGATTTCGAACCATTCCGTATGGCGCCAGTTCCCAGTCATTCGTAGTACGCACTGGGTGCATGATCGTTATGTGCTGATTGGGGATGCGCTGGCCAGCGCACACTTTTCAATTGGCTCTGGAACGCGAATTGCGATGACTGACTCGATCGCATTAGCACAGGCCCTCTTGCAGTGCAGTGGCAACGTTGGGGCGGGATTAAAGGCTTTTGAGCGCAACCACGCTCCACAAAAAGAGAAGCTTATCTCCGCGTCCGAACAATCTTTCATGTGGTACGAGCGTATCGCCGAGTGGATGGACAAATTGACACCAGAGGAGCTTGTGTACCAGTTCATGACGCGAACGGGACGGATTAGTGATGGTCGGTTGCGCAACGAGTTTCCGGACCTCATGCGCCGCCTGGGCGCTAACGCAAAGGTACGGCAAGCGCTATCGGGCGGGTGAACGAGTTCGTTCGCCATATGCAGAATGACTGGATGCGAAACGAGGAAGATAAGAGTGATAGCCACATTATTAACGAATCGTGAGGTGCCAAATGCTTAGCCATTTCGTAGGAGTAAATATTGCGGTCAACAACCTCGCCGAGGCGGTGGCGAAGTACCAAGCCCTCTTGGGAATAGAGCCAACGATGATCGGCGCGGAGGGCTTCGCATTTCCAGGCTTGAAGGGAGCGGCGTTCAATTTCAACGGCGTCATGATCAATCTCATTGCCTCCACTGAGGATAGTTCGAGCGTCGCAAGATTTCTCCAAAGTAGAGGGGAGGGCGTCTTTCTTGTATCGATCGGGTCAAATGACATTGAAGCAGACGTGGCCGCACTTTCAAGAAAGGGCATTCAGTGTCTCCTCCCTCAAGTGAAGAGCGGGGAATTCGGAAAGGTAAATTTCATCCATCCGAAACAACTTTGTGGTGTGCAACTGGAGATATTTGAGGCGTCCGACAAACATCGGAAGACGGTGGGGTTGGGATAGGGCCAATAGAGGCAGCTTCGGCGCGCGCTGCGAGGCAGCCAAGGCAGAGGGCGATCCTTATGGATTCAACAATGGCGTTGCGTGGTAAGACGGCGTTGGTAACCGGAGGGGGAACCGGAATTGGCCGTGAGATCGCAAAGGCATTGGGGCGGGCCGGTGCCAACGTTGTCGTGTGCGGGCGGCGACTGGATCCTTGCGAGGAGACCTGCCTTCAGTTGAAGGGTGACGGTGTGGCAGCGGTTGCCGCGCAATGTGACGTAAGCAACGCGCGAGATGTTGACCGTTTAATCGATACCGCGTTTGGCCGCTTTGGACGAATCGACATCCTTGTGAATAATGCGGCTATAGCGGGAGCGAGCAAGCCATTCCTGGAAATTTCCATGGAGGAATGGCAGCGCACCCTTGCAATCAATTTGACCGGGGTGATGCTGTGCTCGCAGGCCGTTGCGCGCCGTATGATCGAGGCTGGTGGCGGGAAGATCATCAACGTAGCGTCAATCCTGGCTTTCAAGGTAGTTACTCACAGTTCCGATTACTGTGCGGCGAAGGGAGGGGTACTTCAGCTCACAAGGGCGATGGCCCTCGAGCTGGCACGGCACAACATACAGGTGAACGCAATTTGTCCTGGCTATTTCCACACGGAGTTTGCGCCTGATTTGCCGGCAACTGGGGCAGAGGCGAATGAGTGGGCGAAGAAGAAAAGAATACCGGCGAGACGCCTTGGTGATCCGTCCGAAATCGGATCATTAGCGGTCTTTCTGGCGTCGCAGTCGGGCGACTACGCGATCGGTTCGTCCTATGTGATTGACGGCGGTGTATTGCTAACGTAGGGCGAGGAGCATGGTGGCTGCGGCCTTCCGTTGCGACACATCTCGTATTACAGCGAGCAGCGTTACTGGATGCGATTTGTCTTGACGGTTCGTTCGGCGAGCTGGATCGCGTGCGCAAAAGGATGATTGCGTAATTCTTAACGTGGGACTTGATAGTCAACATATATGTCGAGCAGTTCTACTGAAGCTCCGGTGCCGCCGATAGCCACGACGACCGCCGGCCTGCGGGGCGCACATTGGAAGGCGGAGCGGATGCCTGAGGGCGTTTCGACGTCCGTTCATTCTCTCACCACGGACGACGGCGTCAAGGTAACCGGATACCTATTCCGACGCGGCGGTGAAAGAACGGTTATCTGTGGAATGCACCCGCGGGAAATGCTGGTGACACAGTACATTGTTCCGGAAGTGCTGCGGGCGGGGTGCGCCATGTGGGTGATGGCCGGACGGGCGGCCGGTAATGACATGCGACTCGAACACGAATCGGCTGTGATGGATTTGGGCGCCGGGCAGCGTTTCCTGGAAGGGTGTGGCTACAAGACGCGCGTACTTCTCGGCATTTCAGGAGGCGGTCCCCTTGCTGCATATTACATTCAACAGGCAGGATGTGCTCCCGAAGAGCGGATGAAGATGTCGCCCGCAGGGCGGCCTACCAAGCTTGGATCTGCAAAATTGCCGTCGCCCGACGGCCTAGTTCTCGTATCGTCGCATCTCGGTCAAGGCCACCTGATGCTAAACTCGATTGACCCGTCGGTCGTCGATGAGTTGGATGCATTCTCCATTGACGAATCGTTATCCGCGTTCAGCGAACGGAACGGATTCAGGCGCCCTCCTCAAAGTTCCTCATATTCCCCCGATTTTGTTGCGGCGTACCGGGCCGCACAGCGTTTGCGCATGGAGCGGATCGACGTCTACGCGAAAGCCGTCGTCGCACGGCGGGCAGAGGCACGCAGTCGCCTCAAGGCAAAGCCGACGCGGAAGGATGCAATTGAGGCGGCGCACACGCCAATCTTCAACGTATGGCGCACTGACGCGGATTTGCGCTGCTACGACCTGCGGCTTGATCCTTCGGATCGCGCCTACGGATCCATTTGGGGCGCGAACCCGATCGTTTCGAACTATGGCAGCGCGGGCTTTGCCAGGGTATGCACGGCGGAAAGCTGGTTGTCCAACTGGTCTTGCTTTTCATCGAACGCAACGATGGAGAAGTGCGCCCGATCGATCACTCAGCCTACGCTCGTAATCGAATTTACCGGAGACAACGGCGTCTTCCCTGAAGATGCGGCGCGACTATTCTCGATGATCGGCACTTCGGACAAGGAGCGCGTTCGAATCCACGGGAACCACCACGGTGAACCGATTATTGCCGGCGTAGCCGATGGGCAGCTTGAATCCGGTCGAATTCTGAACGAATGGTTAAGGAAAAGAAGCTGGAACTGAGTGAAGATACCGTGACGCTGGAACAAGCAAGTCCCGTTCAAGGTCCTTCCTCGCAATATCCCAACTAAAGCATTTCGGGCTGTGCCTCCCGCCCTTTTTACTCTTTCTCGGGCATAGGGCTGATATATTTTACGCGCGCGCTTGCGGGAGAATGGGGTGAATTTAGCATTACCGTCAACGACATTGCACCAGGGTTCTTCCCGACGAAGATGACGATCGCCATAGCCGACGTAGGGAAAGAAATTGAAACAAGTGCGCCACTGCGACGCGTCGGCGGCGAGGACGACTTGAAAGGTGCGGCCATTCTGTTTACGTCGGACGCTGGAAGATACATCAGGGGACAGCTGCTTGCAGTGGATGGCGGCGTGTCCTGTCTAGTCGTTTAAGGGAAGCATGCCAGGCTAGCTTGTAAGCGCTTGCCGCAAAGCGTGGCGGATAGGATCCGGATTGGGTCGGATGCTCGAAGATTGATCGGATATCCGCCGAATACGCTACCCGAATCCAATATGTCGTTCTCGACGCCCCCGATCCTGAGCGCGGGGCGGTCGACATATTGGCGCTCGTCATATCTCCGGCTGAATCGCGACTAAACGCCGACGCGAAAGCAGTATTGACAGGGCTATTAAATACGGGTACCGTTCGGTCAAGACCTCGAGAAGGGATCTCCCCATGGCAAACGACAACGCGAACAGTGCTATCCACGATGCATTTCCGCATATCTTCAAGGAAGGCAGGATCGGCAGATTCGGTACTCTGAATCGTGTGAAGTACGCATCATGCTCTGTATCAAACTACAACACACTGGACGGTTTCGTAACCGAGCGCGAGTTGGATCGGGACGAAGTGATAGCAAGGACGGGGGCATCGGTTCTGACTAACCAGGGCGTGTATCCGGACGGATCGGGGGAGGGAAAGGTGTATCCCCGCCAGCTGGCCGGGTACGACGATCGATTTATTCCAGGTTTGCGGAACATCAACGATCGTTGGCGCAGAACCGCGCGGCCTGAGACGCTTATGTTGGGGCAGATCATTCATGGTGGAAGGTACGGCGGACACGACATCGGGCGCTATTTTCAACCCTCCGTGTCAGTGCCTCGAATGGTGGCATTTGGAAAGAAAGGAATGAAAGTTCCAACGGGCGTCGAGATGACGAAAGAGGACATCGCCCGATCGATCGAAGATCATGTTTCTGCGTCCAAACGCCTCATACAGGCAGGATTCGACGGCGTCGAGCTGACCTGTTTTGTGGGCTATCTGCTTTCGAATTTTCTTTCAAAATACACAAATAAGCGGACAGATGAGTACGGCGGTTCCGTCGAGAAGCGCGCGCGCTTTATGGTTGAACTGATCGAGGGAATTCGCAAAGCGATTGGCGATCATCTCGTGATCGGGGTTCGCTTGAACTCGGACGAACTTCTGCCGGGCGGCAACAGCCGCGAAGAGGGCATAGAGCAAATGAAGATCGCGGAGGCCGCCGGTGTCGACTACATCAGCGCAGTGGTTGCCTGGCATGAGTCGCCGGAAGGCTCATGGGGACGCGAAAAGCAATCAGATCATTTCCTTTACTCGCTCGAGGACATCAAAACGCACGTAAAGGTGCCGATCGCGTTTGGTCCGCAGCTCAAAGATCCCCACGTGGCCGACAAGGCGATCAAGGAGGGCCTGCTCGACTATTGGGAGATGTGCCGTCCATTCCTGGCGGACCCCGATATCGTCAACAAGACGGCCCGCAACGACGTGAAATCCATTAAGAAGTGCATCAATGCGCTGTGGTGCGGCACAAAATTTGGGAAGGGCCAGCCATATTTGTGCGCTATCAATCCACTGCTGGGTCATGAAAAGGATCCCCAGTATCAGCCGCTGCCAATTCTGTCGCCCAAAAAGGTAATGGTCATCGGCGCAGGACCGGCAGGGTGCGAGGCCGCGCTTGAGGCTGCAAAACGTGGACATCGGGTTACGATATTCGACCGGGGCGATCGCCTCGGGGGGCAGCTTGTGGCCGCCGCCGGCGATACCTATGGCGGCACCTCGTATCTCTCCCTGGTGGAGTGGTATGAAGAGATGATCCGTCGAGAAGGCATTCAAGTCCGCTTGAATACGGAAGTCTCGGAGGATCTAATCCGGGCATTCGCACCAGAAATCGCCGTTCTTGCCACTGGGGCCAAGATCAAGAGAGTAGTGCCTGGTGCCGCCAGCGAGAATGTCTTCTCGGCGCTCGATGTCCTGTCGGGGAAAGCGCAGGTCAAGGGAAAACGTATTGCAGTGCTCGGCACCAACACCGTGGGATTTGCAGTCGGGCATCGGCTGTTCGATGAAGGAAAGGAAATTATCTATATCGGCAAGGAGGCTAAGGAATTCCGCCACGACGTGGTTCACAATTACGCTTGGCGTTACCGCCTCTGGCTCAAGGAGGCGATGAAGAAGGGACTTCAGTCGATCACCGATGCCGAGCCGCTCGAAATCATGGCCGAAGGCGTTAGGATCCGGCGCGCCGGCGGGGAAGAGCAAGTCGTTACTGCCGATAGCGTGGTGCTCGTCGATCGGGTCTCCGAACAGGAGCTGATCGATTACCTGACAGAAAACGTGGATGTATTGGAGATCGTCGGGGACGCGATCCGCCCGCGGTACATCTACACGGCCGTACATGAAGGTTTCAAGACTGGACGGAGGATCTGACCATGGTCAAGGGCATCTACGGTGTCACTATAGCCGTGAAAGATCTGGCGCAAGCAGTTCCTCGCTACGAGGCCTTTCTGGGCATAAAGGCGACTCACGCAATGGAACTGGAAGCAGAGAACACCATGGCGAGGCTTGTATATCATCGCGATGAACTCCTGGATATCGGCTTTGACAGTCGCGCCGAGACGGCCTACTTTAAGCTCTCTGGAGGCGCACGTATCACATTGATTGCCTCGTCGGACGAGAATTCGGTTGTCGGGAAATTCATTGCAGCGAAGGGAGAAGGACTGTTAATGGTTTCTCTGAACGTCGATGACGCCAAGCGTGAAAGCGAACGGATAAAGGGCCAGGGTATCGGGCTCGTTCTCGACAAGAATGCCACTGGCAGTTTCGGGGAATCCAATTTTGTTCACCCGAAGACGCTGAGTGGAGTCCAATTCGAAATCTTCGAGCCGAGTGGCGATTACAGGGCCTGACAATTGCGTGGAGTCCAGCATGGCGGAGTGGCTCCGCGGCGTGCCGGATGAATGGTGGACGCCCGGCTCGATCGGGCGTTTCCTTGTAAGGCGCGTCGACGACTATCACGAGATCGTCGGCGGTGACTTTTATTTCCACATCCCGATGGAGTTCTTTCTCGTCCTAGCGTGGGGCGTTCCAAACTCTGAGGCGCTTTGCGTGTGCGAAACGTTGGAGGAAGCAAAGCTTTCGCTTCTGAAAGTGATGTGTCTAAACGAGCGCTAGGTACTATTGACGTCGCGAAGAGCTTCGTATTCGACGTAGGCTCGTTACCGCGATGTTTATATCGAAAAAGCGATCGAGCACGGGATATCAATTGATAAACTAACAAGGCTATTGATACATGCTGTAATGGTTCTCGTCAAATCTACCCTAAGTGTGAAAATCGCCATGACAGATGCGGTCATCGTCTCCACAGCCCGCACGGGCCTTGCAAAGTCCTGGAAAGGCGCGCTTAACGCCACTCACGGTTCTGCCATGGGGGGCCACGTGACCATGCATGCGATGGCGCGCGCGAAAATCGATCCAGCAGAAATCGACGACGTGATCATGGGTTGCGCGACTCCCGAAGGGGCGACCGGCGCGAATATTGCGCGGCAGATTGCGATCCGTGCCGGGTGTCCAGTCAGCGTTCCTGGTATGACCGTGAGTCGGTTTTGCGCGTCCGGTTTGCAAGCGATCGCGCTAGCCGCGCAGCGTGTTATCGCGGGAGAGGGCGAAATCTTCGTCGCTGGTGGTGTCGAGTCCATCTCGTGCGTGCAAAACGAAATTAACAAGCACATGCTCCTCGATTCGTGGATTGAACAGAACAAGCCACAACTGTATTTTTCGATGTTGCAGACGGCCGAGATCGTTGCAAAGCGCTATGGCATTCCCCGCGAACAGCAGGACCAGTACGGTGCGCAAAGTCAGCAACGCGCTGCAGCGGCGATGCGGGCAGGGCGGTTCGCTGACGAAATTGTACCGATCACTGTGGCGATGAACGTGGCCAACAAGGAAACGGGCCAAGTTACGAGCCAAGAGATCTGTCTCGCCGCAGACGAGGGGATACGCGCCGATACTACATACGAAGGCGTCGCCAAGATCAAGGCGGCCATGCCGGGCGGTGCTATCGCTGCGGGCAACGCGAGCCAGTTCTCCGACGGCGCATCGGCTTGCGTCGTGATGAAGGCTGCTACGGCCGCGAGGAAATCGTTAGCGCCAATGGGTGTGTTCCGGGGTTTCGCGGTGGCCGGTTGCGAGCCCGATGAGATGGGGATCGGGCCGGTGCTCGCGATCCCAAGGCTTTTGAAGCGAACCGGTGTCAAGCTGGAGGACATCGACCTCTGGGAATTGAATGAAGCCTTTGCGGTGCAAGTGATCTACTGCCGTGAAAAACTCGGCATCCCGAATGATCGCCTGAACGTGAATGGCGGTGCAATCGCTGTAGGCCACCCATATGGCGCGTCGGGGTCGCGTTTGGTTGGACACGCACTTATCGAGGGTAAGCGGCGCGGCGCGAAATACGTGGTCGTGACCATGTGTATAGCCGGCGGGCAGGGGGCCGCCGGTCTGTTCGAGGTCGTTTAGTGCGGTCAAGAATTCTTTCCCGACGGGATCTGGAATTCATGCTATACGAATGGCTCGATGTAGAGTCTCTTACGCAACGCCCGCGATTCACCGAACACACTCGCGAAAGCTTCGACGCAGCACTTGATACAAGCGAAAAGATCGCGACGGAATTCTTTGCGACGCATAATCGGAAGAGCGACGACCAGGAGCCGCGCTTTGACGGCGAACGGGTTCGGTTACCGAATGAAGTCAAAATAGCGCTCACGGCGTTTTCTGACGCCGGCTTGATGGCAGCAGGCCAAGACTACGACTTGGGAGGTGTTCAGCTTCCCACTTCCGTGGAAAAGGCCTGCATGGCCTACTTCCAGGGAGCCAACGCTGCTACGGCAGGCTATGCGTTCTTGACAATCGGCAATGCCAACCTGGTGTTGGCGCACGGCACCCCTTATCAGATCGAAACGTACGTACGGCCGATGCTGCGGGGGAATTTCTTCGGGACCATGTGTCTTTCGGAACCTCAAGCGGGTTCATCGCTCTCAGACATCGCGACCCGGGCTGAGCCGCAGGCCGACGGTACGTACCGATTGTTCGGGAACAAAATGTGGATTTCGGGCGGCGACCACGAACTCGCTGAGAACATAGTCCATCTGGTGCTCGCCCGGATTCCCGGGGAGCTGCCCGGCGTCAAAGGTCTATCGCTCTTTATTGTGCCGAAGATTCTAGTCGACACGAACGGGGCGCTCGGCGAGCGTAACGACGTGGTGCTTGCCGGCCTCAACCACAAAATGGGTGTCCGGGGTACGACGAACTGCCTGCTCAATTTTGGGGAGGGAAAATTTAGACCGGGAAGCAGCGCGGGTGCAATCGGGTATCTCGTGGGCAAGCGCAACGAGGGGCTCGCCTGCATGTTCCATATGATGAATGAAGCACGTATCGGTGTCGGTTTGGGTGCAACGACGCTTGGTTATACAGGGTACTTGCATGCACTCGACTATGCGCGCAACCGCCCGCAAGGACGACCGCGACAAGCGAAGAACCCCCTGTCGCCTCAAGTGCCCATCGTCGAGCACGCGGACGTGAAACGCATGCTTCTAGCGCAAAAGGCGTATGTCGAGGGGGCACTCGGACTGAACCTGTACTGCGCGCGCCTCGTCGACGAGGAGAAGACCGGCGCAGCCGAGTCCGCGCGCCGGGCGTCGCTGCTACTTGAAATCCTGACGCCGATTGCCAAGAGCTGGCCATCACAATGGTGTTTGGAAGCGAATAGCCTCGCCATTCAGGTGCACGGTGGTTATGGCTACACACGCGACTATCCGGTGGAGCAGTTCTATCGCGACAACCGGTTGAATGCCATCCACGAAGGTACGCACGGTATCCAGGGCCTCGATCTGCTCGGCCGCAAAGTAACAATGCAGGACGGGGCGGCATTCCGGCTGCTGCTATTGGAGATGGGCAGGAGCATAGACCCGGGTCTCGCGGATCCGTGCTTACGAAGTTTTGCAAGCAGGCTTGCCGACTATATCCAACGCATCGGCACCGCAACGAAAAGGCTTCATTCAGCAGGCGATCTCGACAAGACCCTCGCCAACAGCTCGGTTTATCTCGAAGCCTTAGGCCATGTGGTGATGGCGTGGATCTGGCTCGAACAATCTCTCGCCGTGTCGCGGGTTAATACGATGCGCGATCCGGATTTCTACGCGGGGAAACGACAGGCCTGTAAATATTTCTTCCTTTGGGAGTTGCCGAAGGTCGGTCCTATGCTGGACTTACTGGAGTCCATGGATACCACGACACTAGACATGCACGATGGCTGGTTCTAACGGTGACCTAGGTCTTCGAAACGGTCATTCGGCTTGGCCGTCACGGCGCCGCTGGCGCCTCGCGGCGTACGCGGCGCTTTAGCGGTTTCATAGCTGTGAAAACCTGGAGGGCGTGGCTGCCAGTCCGCATGCGACGCTGGAAGAAACGTCATCGGGCGGTCTCTGCCAGTTTGCGGTGCCGTGTCTGCGGTGCTGAACCGGATCTCGGGCAAGCATCCTCCATGCCCTGAATCAAGAGATCAAGACCGGTTTCGAACGCGTGGTCAGCATTCAGGCTTGCGAAGCTTTCGAGGACAAACTGGACATTAGGCCGCTCACTTACGTCCAGGGTGCGCAAACGTGATACGAGAAAGGCTTGGTGGTCACCAGGGAGTTGATGGTGCGCCTTTTGGTGGCCGCTGGTCAGAACGTGCTGAAGCAGCAGATGCATGAACATTGCAGTTCGTCGTGCGTCAAGACCAGCCTGCCGAATGCACGACGCGAGGCGTTCGAAGAACAGGATGCCGTAGTCCGTTTCGCCCTCCGATACGTCCTGGAGCAGGCGATAGCGGTTATGCGAAACCACGTAAGCCACAATGCCGGGATATTTCACATATTCGCGGTAAATCGCAAGCGCCATCGCCCTCGCGTCAGCGCGCCAGTCACCGGTGTGAGACGGCAAGCGCACAATTAGGCCGCGGTAAAAAGTGTTCATTACACCGGAAGTGAGCGCGTCACGGCCGCCGAGGTAGTAATGCACGAGGGCGGGTGTTACGCCGAATTCGCGAGCCATACGCACAACGGAGACCTCTTGCAGAGGCTCCCGTTTGCATATCACGAGTGCAGCTTCGAGGATGCGGTCAATGCCGATCGGGACTCCCGCGTTGGCGGCGGGGCGCCCCGGGCCACGGCGTTTTGATTTACGTTCAGTTGCCATTCGCGTTGTGCGTAGAGCGCCGTTGAAACTGGCACATATTCTAGTTCATTGCACCCCGGTTTGCTGGGCCAGTTCGGCGGCCGGCCGCTCACGCAAGGCCTCGACCTTGGAGGACCGGCCGACCCCGCGGCGTGCCCGCTCACCGGCCGTGTCCAGCGTCCTCACGCCCGGCTCAGCCGCGACCCGCTGCACGCTGCTTTGCGAGAAGCCGGCGAGCTTGACCATCTCCTCGAGGCTGTGGCCGGCGCGGCGCAGCACCTGAATCTCGTGTCGCTTGAGCATGTCGGTCATCCTTTCCCCCGCCAGTCGAAGCGCTGGCAGGTGTTCTACCCGGGGCCTCGGCCGGGTCGCCGGGGTGGTCAGACTTTCCGGAAAAGATGTGGTCAGAAATTATGGAACCCGCACCTGGAAATCAGGCATACCGGCTGTAGCTTGAATTGCGATCGCCAAATAAGAATTGACAGGACTATTAAATCACATCTACCATTGACTCTTGATGGAGAAGGGACGGGCAGCATACTCGCGAAGCGTGGCCGCTCACTTGGCGCAAGAGTCGTCATGGTCATGATGTGTCCGCGAGGGGACGAATGAGATTTTCGACAGACATGGTTTCGCGGGTATTTCGACAACCTGGGAGGGGTCAATGAACAGACAGGTAACTGGATGTTTAGCGGTGATTGCACTTGTCATGTTTGGCGTAGCGGCGCATGCGCAAGAGTGGCCGACGAAGCCGGTAAAAATGATTGTGCCGCTGCCGGCCGGTACGGCGCCCGATATTACGATGCGGCTGATGGGCGATCGCCTATCGAAGCTTTGGGGTCAGCAAGTGGTAGTAGAAAATCGTCCAGGCGCAAGTGGCGCTATCGGCATGCAGGCGGTCGCTCGCGCCGCTGCGGACGGCTACACATTTGTTTTTTCATCCGCGTTTGTCTTCACGCTTACTCCGCATTTGATGAAGACCCCGGGTTTCGACCTTGACCGGGACTTCGTCCCCGTTGCAAGGGTGGCGGGAACGCCGATGCTTCTCGCGGCAAATCCTCAGTTTGCCGCTAACAATTTGTCTGATGTCATTCAGCTCGCGAAATCGCAGGCGGACAAGATCAATGTCAGTAACCCTCAATACGCCTCGATACCGCATCTTTTCGTGGAAATGCTTAATCAACAAACTGGAATTCGCTTGTATAACGTTCCATTTTCAGGAACGACGCCGGCAATGACGGCTGCAATTAATGGGGACGTTCAGCTTGTCGTCGATGGAATTGCCCCCTTGCTCCCGTATGTAAGGAGCGGCAGGCTTAAGGCAATCGCCATGGCCGCACCGCAGCCCTTAGCGGGTTTGGACGGAATACCGCTTGCCAACGCAACGATTCCGGGTTTCAACATTATGGGGTGGTTCGGCATCCTCGCTCGAAAAGGTACCTCGGATGTCGTTATTCAACGGGTTAATGCAGACGTAAACAAGGCGCTTGCCGTACCCGAAATTACCGATCGGTTGCGCGAGATCGGAACCTATCCGATGCCTGGTACGGTAAAGGAGTTCGCCGCTTTTCTCGGCGAGGAGCGCAGCCGATGGGCCAAAGCGGTCAAAGACGCGGGCATAGAAGCGCAATAACTGCCATGGACACAGGCGAGAGGGTTGTGGAGCGAATGGGAGCGAGGATCAGGACGGTATGAGCGCAATGCGAAGGATGATGGGCAAACAATCCTTGCACTGAGGAGTCTATCGGCATGAGCGCGGCGATTGGCGTCAAAGTTCCGCTGCCTGGGGTGGTGTACGCGCCCGAACGGGAGTTGCGCCTCTACATAGAGGCGGGTTTGCTGGGTCGGCAGACACTCCAAGAAGCATTCTGGGAGGCTTTTCAGAAGCATGCCGGCCGCGTTGCCGTGTG
>Ga0082335_1005426_pt1 | contig 17653 bp, 22 predicted proteins | sample Subgrocontami58m_FD_72375 | JGI IMG/M metagenome (GOLD analysis project Ga0082335, IMG submission 72375) | Subsurface groundwater microbial communities from S. Glens Falls, New York, USA - GMW37 contaminated, 5.8 m (SPADES assembly) (version 2) ... | reverse complement strand
TTGTGAAGATGATAAAATAGCCTTGTTCTTTTATATTCCGCAGTGGCGCAACGGTAGCGCGGCTTCCTGTTAAGAAGAAGGTTGTAGGTTCGAATCCTACCTGCGGAGCAGAGCGGGACAGTGTCCTTCCAAATAGACACTTTGGGGCATAACATCGTTCTTTTTAGATGGTTCGAATATCTTGACTGTTGTAAGGAGTATTTTATCGACATTCGAACTATTGGTTATCGTCACTGCCTCAGATAGAAGCTGGAAGCCTTTTGTATATGTATACGACAACATTCCGGCACTAATAGTGAGAGTAGCAAAGATGAGTTTGATAAGTTGGCGTTTATAGTCTTTTTCTTTGGCATTGAGGAATATCTCCTTAGCTCTTTGAGAGAGATCGTAGATATTGGTCGCTAGCTCGTAATATTTAGCATTGGCGTCTGAATGTTTACTTAACTCGTGCCGAATTTGATCTTTCTCCTGAGAATATTGCTGGACCTTTGAATTATAGAAACTCTCCGTTATCTTGCCGTCTACTTTGTCATCATAAATTGTGCTAAATCTTTGTTCTACTAATTGTAATCTCCTGTTTAACTCCTGCACTGAGGCGGTGTAATATTCCATTTCATCTCTATGGCTTTCTTTAATAGCTTTCCGAATCCACTCAATAATCCGGGTATTCTTAATTTGTAGCTGATCAAACACTGCCAATATCTGTTTCTCGATGTCTGGCTCTTTGAACCAAACCGTTTGGGTACAACCCCGATAGTGGTTGCAATGGCCATAAATATAGCCCTTGGATGATTCCCATGTGATAAGCCCACGACACTCGGTACAATGGAGTAGGCTTTGGAACAAATAGGAATGCTTGCGATATTTAGGTGTGGTTTTCCCTTTGAGAATGAGTTGTACTTTATTGAAAACTTCTAAACTTATGAAGGTTTCTTGATTGCCTGGGGTTGTTTGGTCGTTCCAGCAAATCTTGCCTATATAGAAGGGATCAGAGAGGTATAAGGCAATTCGGCTTTTGGCAACCTTGGCTCCATGTGAACTTCTCATACCAGCTTCATTGAGCATTTGAGTAAGTCTTCTCAGAGAATAATTGCCAGTTGCGTACAAATCGAACATTTTTTTGGCGAATGGTACTTTATCTGGATCCGGGACATGAATTTTGTGACCTTTTTCTCCAATAGTCTTATATCCATACGGAGGTCGGGTAGGTAACCAGCCTTGGGCAATTTTCTCCTTCTGTCCCTTTTTAACCTCTTCCGATAGATTGTCTATATAGTTTTTGGCAAAGATTATCCGGATACCCCAATTGAGCTTCTCTTGAGATCGGGAGTTTTTGTGCATAATAAGGCTGTCTTTAACAAAATGTACCTGCCTCTCTTCATCGTCTTCCAACCACTGGTCAATCATGACTGCATCCTTGAAGTTACGGGTTAGTCTGTCTACTTTCTCAATAATTAGGAGTTTTATCCCTTCTTTATTGACATAATCCATCATGCCATTAAAAATCTCCCGTTGTTTCTTTCCCCCTGCAGATTCAGAGATAGAGAAAGTCTTGGCGATATCGAGATTTTGCCGGGTGGCATATTCCTTTAATAATTTCTCTTGAGCTGGAAGAGAATATCCCGTTTCTTCTTGTTCTTTTGAGCTGACTCTACATAGTAAAACTGATTTCATAACTTTTATTTAGTTTAGATAATATGTTAGGTAATGTCAAGTAATGTTACATGCTTACATTCATATTAGAGATTCCAGCATTCCCTTAAAACGCTGTTTTTTGTATTTAACATAATGACACTTACGACATTGGAGTGCTTTATTTAATTGATAAAGTACTCCGACTCGTGCCAAGCAATTTGGACACCGAAACCATAAACGCTTACCCCCAAATCCAGTTTCAGATGTAACAAGTTCGATTTGTTGATTAGAGATGTTAGTTAAACTTGAGACTATCACTCGGACAATATCTCCCCTAACAAGCCTAACTAAACTGTTAATATTTATTCTCTGACAGTTTTCCGACACCGGGGAAATATTTCCTAAATCATTTGGGTTCATTGTTTTGCACAATCTGATTCTGACCAATTATCGCCGTATCGGTCCTGATAGACACCTGTAAAGCAGGCATCCTAAGCATTTTCAGAGTTTGTATAGCTGTTAAATAATGTCTATTGGCCCTATCAAGATCTTTACTAAGCATTTCTAAATATCGCACTCCGATATCCGTAAACTTCCCTATTTCTAAATAATTAGTAATCCTCCTTTGTGTATCGAGAGTTCTTATATAACTCACCGCAGCCAGGGCGGCAGTAGCCTTTTCACTGGGGGTGGCACACTCATATTCCAACTGAAATTTTTTCATCAAGTCTATGCCAAATGTTTTATAAGATTCAGAGACAGACATTGTTAATAAAGCACCGTTGTCGAACTCAAATAATGTCATTGCTTTAAAAAGCATGTCTTCAGGTTTTGTGGTAGGGTCAGATTCTTCTTTTGGATTTACTAATTGTTCATCAGCTTTTCGCAATACATAATTTGGATCAAGACTGATATGTAAACTCTCAAATTGTTTTCTGATTGCTTCCAAAGTTTTGACAGGTTGTGTCACTGCTTTTGTAGCCATATCTCTATCTCTCTGTAAAAGCATCTAATGCCTCAAGTAACTCTCTCTTGCTCTGATAATCTCCATCATTATGAAAACCATTGCCGTAGTTGACCCTCAGGTATACAGACTGCACATCTTGCCATTTTATCGAGCGTATTCTATTGTAGAAACGACGAATAAAGTGGGTCTGGCCCTTGGCTACTACCTTGTCATTCCTTGTCACTTTATAAGTGAAGTTTAGGCGTGATTTCATATTTGTAGATTTTGCTGTACTTGAGACTCAGTAACTCCAAATATTTCTTTGGCCATTTCAAAAGTATTTTCGACGGAAATATCTAATGAATTGGTTGTATTTCCGCCATCGATAATTTTGTACAACTTAGCCTCGGTTTTTCCAACTTTTCTTTTTTCGCCAGAAAACAATATCTTTTCCATCGATATTAAATCCTCTAGGTAATTACGAATTGTTCTTTCTGCCGGTCTCTGAAGAATGGAGTCGTCCCAATTTTCGTGTATATCGACTATTGTGAACAGACTCCCTATCGTTCCATTTGAAATCAACTTATTTATTAAACCTAACACTTTCTTAGACTTGTTTTGCTTTTTGGCTTCCTTGCTGCTGGTTATTACTTGTGAAGAATACTGATTGTCTACATAGTCAAGAATTATTTCTGCAGGTGTATCATCAAAACGAGACAGGCTTATCAACTTTCTTTGATTATTATTGGAATCCTCTGGTTCTTGCCTAGAAAACTCCATGATTACATCAACATAAGACATTAAAGCTCCCGAACCCCTGCTGGCCGTTCCCTCGTTTCCTCCGGACTTTCTAAAATGGTGAACCAATAGTACGGCTATATTTTTTTCCCTAAAATAATTTAGCGGCAGTAATGCAGCATTCACTTGAGACGAATCGTTTTCATCGGTAACCGAAGAGAAAGTGGTCATCGTGTCTATAACTGCTAGTGATAAATCTTTTTCGACACAAAAGTTTGCAGCTTTTTCCACCCAAACCACCCATTCGTCATATTTCAGCTTTCTTTTTAATGGATTACACAATATGTGAATAGGTAACGTTAGATTTTTCTCTTCTCGTCTGAGTACCCATTGAGTTTCTCTTTCCTCAGATAAATAGAGTATCTGACACTTATGGGTTTTCTGGCCGGCAAGTGCAGTCTCCTCTTGCATGCATCTAAACAATTCGGCCAAAAGAGTTGTCTTTCCCGCTTTCCACAAAGCAGCTAATAAAGTTATGTGCCCCTTAGCAAGAAAACCATCCCACAACCACTCAACTTTATAATTATCTTTTTCTAAACTAGAAAGCAGTTTAGGTTCGAAATCGATGGTAATATCTTTCTTTGCTATTAACGCACTTCTAGCCTCAGTATCGACGGATGAATATCCTCTCTGTATATATAGATTCCCTCGTGCCCTGAGAAAGTCATAAGCATTCTGATATTTAGCTCTTGCATCGGCTTCAGTAAAAGAATGACCGAAGCCTTCATAGGTTCGTGCGGAGGCAAGTATTAGTTCCCAAGCTTCCTCTGGTAAGTGTTTTTGTAGCAAAGAGCAAGCCAGACGGTATAGTTTGTCATCTCTCTCGCCAATAGACACATTCAGACTGTCCCTGACGTCTAAAGGGGGTGTAAATCCATCGATTGGCACCTCCTCTTCTAATCTGGGAAACTCTGGTAATTCTTTTAATTGATCCCCTAGATCACCATCAACTTCCCACCTATAGACATGGCCGTCTAGTTCAGAAGGGGGAATTACCACAAAGCCGTGTTCACCACGTACATCCAACTCTTTTCCCCCCACTCGAACAGTATTTCTCACCCCTTCCCTATATTTATAATAAACATGCCTTCCCCCTGAAATAGTCTTTACCATAACTGGCGATTTATATAGACACTCTTCTTTTCCATCCCAATCCAAAACGGTTATCCCTGATATTTTTCCAGTAACTAAACCTATCGCATTTATTCCTGATTTGTTGAAACCAAATTCTATTTCTTCATCAGTCGGTAACCTATCTATAAATGGTAACCATGGGACAGCAGGTTTTTTATCAAAACCCTCTTTATCAACCTTATGACTTAGTACTACTGGAAAAACAGAGAATCCATACTTATCACGATACTCCTTGGCAATTTGAGCAAGGTTCATAGTAGAGCCTCCTTTTTTGGACCAGTGTCCATCTTTGCCAATGACTCAAAAATACCAACCAGTCCATTAGCTATCTCTACCAAATCCTCAGTGAGGAGGATTATTTTATAATCCTCTTGGAGGATGATGTTTAATTCCGATAGTAAGGTTTGGCTGACCATATTTAAAAACCCTGATATAACTTGTCCTTTAAAGTTTTTATAGCCATGACTGTTTTCCTAAAATCAACTAAAGTCTCCGGGGAGTCTTTCTCAGCAAAATTGTAGTTGTTGAGTAATGTTTCCAGTTCGGGAGTATTCAGGAAGACAAATTGCGCCCTCTTGGAGTCTGCCAGTTTATCTATGTTTACTAGCGTCTGATTTTTGGCAAAGAGGAAACAGGCGGCGTAAAAACTACTGGTTTGGAAGTATTGGTTGTCCTGATACGCATTTAAATTTTTCATAGCTAATCGCTTTGTGGCGATAGCTTTATTGTGAAGCAAGGCGAGAGAGGTTGTCCAAAGCTATGAGTGAGTTATTTGAGCCTGAAATATTGCAGGAAAAATTTGCTGGTGAGATTAATGCCCTCTAAAGTGAGTTTATTGAGATTGGTTAATTGAAATCAATTATTAGTAAGGGTAGTTCTTTTCAATATATAAAATGAATCTGGATTTAATCCTTCTCCCTTCTTGTTTTCAATAATCCAACCTTCACTTTTAATTTTTTTTGCCAATGCACCCTTGACATGTTTATAGTCTTTCGTGGGAATCTCGGTTGTAAGCTCCCTGGTTCGCTTGAGCTCAAAGTTAGACAAAATCTTCAAAAGTTCTGCCTCTTTTTTACCTAGACCACAAATCTTAACTAAACGTGTCACTTCTTTAGCCATTTCCCGCTTATTGAATAATCTATTGGTCTTTTCCGGAATTTTTTCTGCTTCACTCGACTTCTCTTCTAACTCACTCCCGCTAGATGAGTCATTGGCCACACTAACGGGTTTAGCGGCGGGTTGCTCCTCGGCGATAGTTAGACCAGACTCTACTTCTCTTAAGACATCTACGTTAATGTTGCCAAGCGTGACGATGCCAAAAAGACCATCTTCTCCGTAGTGACTTAGTAGGCCCATTTGGCTTAATCTGTCAAGCAGCCTTCTTTCGTTGATTAGCTGTTGCCCATGTGGAGACTGAAGCTGATACGCGATTTTACCGTCTGATCTAAAGTCGGTTAGAGATAAAATGCCACTTATCACCATTAGGACAAAGGGGTAGTTTTGGGGAGAGAAGTTTTTGATAACCTCTTCAGCAGAAATCTTAACGGGTAGCGTCGATCTTGGTGTAAAATTGGTTGGTCTTAATGCCTGTTCCGCTATTTGTTTTTTGAGGACCTTCTTTGTTGATACTGGTTTGTTTTTTTTAGTACTAACTATTCTTTTAAGAATGTCATGGAGATATATAAATTTCTTCTCGAAAATCTTAATTTGTGTATCTTCTCGACGAATGATTTCAGGCTGGTCATTAATAGTTACACAGATAGAACCTTGAGGTTTATTCGGATCATTAGTTGGTGGAGTCTCACCTAACTTTCGGGAAACTTCAATGATTTTTCTATTATGCAAGTTGGTCAAAATAGCCTCTAATTCACCCTCGTTATCAACCCAATCTTTTACAAACTTTTCTATTGGAATTTTAAAGGTGTTTTGATCTCTCAACTGCCACTCGGAGTTCAAGACAAAAGTTACTTGCCATATTTTTTCTAGCACCCACCGATCTTTATCTGCTAGCCATTTGTCGATTTCTGTATCGTCAGGTGTCTCCACCCTGGAAAATTGGGGCAAATTATCCCCGTCTGGACGATCAATCAATCTTTGTTGATAATCATTCAAATAAGCATTTGGATCGCAAGCTTTTCTGTATTTCTCGTAAATCTCATCAAAATTTGGTCGCAATATCCTTAAAAGAAATCCATTTCTATCTGCTCTCCAGTCTGGAAATATCTCTTTTACAATTTCTATAGCTTTTTCATCTCTGGCAAGTTTACGAACAACCGCCCACTTTCTTTCTTGAGTGGGATTTGGCCCACCCGCGACAATTATCGTTCTTGTGGTGTCATAAAAAAATGACCCATTCTCTTCTGGAAGAAGACTTTCTTCTTTTATATCTTTAAGAATTTCCCAAGTTTCAAGGCCAACTATTTCTTCTGGTGTCATATTCATTTTAATATTGACCAACTCATTAAAACGTCGGGAGTTGAAATTGGCTGGTCTTATTGTATGATAATATGAGCAAATATCAAGTAATTTACTTATGAACAAACAACAACTTCCGGAACTCCTTACTCTTGCTGAAGCCTGTGAAGCGCTTAAAGCTCATCCCAATTCTCTACGCCAATGGGATAACAAGGGAATTTTGAAAGCAATTAGATTCGGTCAAAGAGGAGATAGGCGTTATAGAAAAGAAGATATTTTAGATTTGATTAACAAAACTTAAGCTTCATTCAGTCTTATTGAGCCAATACTCTCTGATTTTCTTGAAGTAGTTAGTTCTTATACCAATTTTGTTGATTTCAGAAGGGTAGAACTCTAGAAGGACATTGCAAAGGTTGATCATCCACTGCTTTCTTGAATAGCGTTTTTCTAGAACGATTTTGTTTGAATTTGCTATTTGTATTTGTCCCCAACCTAGGGCACCAATTGTCAAACATGACCAAGAAAGCATTTCAATCGGAACAAAGTAGACTTTCTCGACTGTCAAATGGAACTCATTTACGGAGTAAGCAAGTAACAAAAGGTCAAAATTATTTTTGTCGTCCTCATAGAATCGTGATAATCTCTCAACGCTAGTTAGATTGGGCATATTAAATGTCGTATCAAGACGGTGAGTCTTCACGTCGACAACATGGTAGTTTCCCTCAATATCATTAAAAGCAAGATCTGCCATAGCTCTCCTAGCGAAATTCGAAGAGAAATCGTTGGAATACTCACCAAGTATTTCCCCAAAACTTTCATCTAGGATACTCTGAATGGCATCACCAACGGCTCTTGGGCTGGATGCTGTTCTCCCTGATAAGAAATCTGATTGGCTATTGATAAAGACTTTAATTTTTGATTCGATTTCTAATCTTGGTTTTTCTTGGAAAATGGTTGTTTGCATAGTTTAGAAAAGTGGTTGCTCATATTTTTTGTTCTTTTTATTGCCGTTTTGTTCATTCAGACTATTCCTTTCCCAAAAAACACCGTTTGAATATCCCTGTATGGATTTTTGGCTGTTGGTTATTTCTAACCTTTTTTCAGTTAATAAGCTGTATGTTCTATCAAGCTCAATACCGCAATACTTTCTGCTTAGTTTTCTAGCAACTACTGAGGTTGTTCCTGATCCTAGAAACGGATCGAGGATGAAATCGTTTTCTTTTGAGCTTGCCAAAATCACTTTTGCTACAAGTTTTTCTGGTTTTTGTGTAGGATGCTCTGTATTTTCTGGCATTGACCAAAAGGGAATTGATATATCTGTCCATAAATTTGAAGGGAAAGTTAGTCTATAATTACCATTTAAACCTTCTTCCCAGTCTTTAGGCTTACCACTCTCATCTCTATATGGAGCGATTACCTTTCTTTTCATTTTTACAGCATCTGGGTTAAAGTAGTAATCTTTTGATACTGTCGCAAACCAAATATCTTCAGAACAATTTTTCCAATTTGTCTTAGCACCCCTACCTTTTTCCCGTTCCCAAGTTATTCTGTTCCTGACTGTAAAGTATTTTTTCAAGATGTTATAAACTGCGGAAGTAGATTTCCAGTCGCAACATACATAAATTGAGGCGTCTTTTTTTAATGTTCTAATCAGCTTTTTCATCCAGCTGTCAAGCCACTCTTCATAAGTGTCATCACTGGTTTCTTTAAAGCGATTAGAATTAAAAGTCTTTGTTAGATTGTATGGTGGGTCAACAAAAAGTAAGTCAACAAAATTATCTGGTAATAAATCTAATACCCTAAACAAGTCTTGGTTTATGGTCTTATTTGTAATTTCCTCAACAGATGCCTGTTTATTTAACTTAATGAGCTTATTTGAATATAAAGTAATGTCATTCTTATCAATGGTGAGAGTTCTGTTTCTAGGTGCTTTGATTTTTATGTCCATGATTCTGGGAAGAGTTGTACTAGATGACTACTCTATAAGAAGTATCTTACCAGATATTAGATGAGTACGCTATATAAAAGTCTATGAGTACACTAGAGAATTCAGTGTATGGCTACACTAAGTTTCAAGGCTCCCGTTGACAGCACTGATAACCAAAGACTAAAAGATAAATTCAGTAAACACTTGAGCGAGAGTTTAAAAGAAGCAAGAAAAAGCAAGGGCTGGACACAGCAAGAATTGGCCGAAAAAGCAGGACTACATTTAACCTATATTGGACATTTAGAGTTAGGCAAATATCATCCAAGTACCTTTACGGTTTGGAAAATTGCAAAAGCTATGGAAATATCAATCAACGAGTTAGTAAATTGTTAGAGCAGGTTTTTAAGTTGTTTGGACTCTTCAGGGCTCTAAGTGGTATTCTATAAACAAGAAGCGACAAGCCCCTTATGAATGAGATAGAACAGCTAGAAACATTAAAGGCAATCAAAAGGAAAGCAAAATTTCTTTATAATTGCTACTCGGCACTCTACGAAAACAAAATCAAAATTTCTTCGCCCGGAGACAGAAAGATATTTCAGGAAGCAATCTCTGCTCTTGATGACATGTGTGGGATGTATGAAAGGCTAAAGACCGGCATGAGAAAAGAGCCTCCCGCTGAACAGATCAAGTTTGCCGCCAAGTGGAGTACTTATATTTCTTGCATTGACACTATGACAGCTTACAAAACCAAAGATAAGTACTTACTCAAGGGAACAATCTTAGACGAGTCGTACGCCACAAAAATGGCACCCAAGCTTTATCTTGACTATAGTAAACAATTACAACAAAATTATGAAAAGTACAATTGATTTGTTTCCTAGAATAATACTTATAAAAGACACCATAGAAAGGACGGACGAGTTGTTTTCTGAGGCTATTAAATTACATTTTCAATATGGAAAGGCTACTACTGCCCTACTTCAAAGGAAATTGTCAGTAGGATATGCAAGGGCAGCAAGAATGATTGATGAATTGGAATACGAAAAGGATTGGATAAAAACTTTAGTTGCCAATTCTCACCTTATCCGAGCCACCCTGGAATCTCATGGAATATGGGTCAAACTTGCCCGAGTAGATGTCTTGGACAAAGAGGTTTGTTTCTGCTTTGACATTTCAGTTGGATCAGAGTTTACGAGACTCTCTAAGTTAAACAAAGAGATAGCCTTGTCGCTGGCCTCACCTACTGGAGATGTAAAGATTGTAGCCCCTATCTCTGGCACTTCTTTGGTGGGAATATATTTACCAACAATTACCAAAAACAAGGTTGAGCGTTTTAAGGCGATGAACATAAACACTGATCAACCCCGACCGTCAGAGTTTATGTCGAGAGTCAGAGATATGCTTTTGTTACTGGCAGAATTTATTACCAAGACAGCTTATAAGATTTAGGAGTGTTTGGAGCTATTGGCCTCCACATCATTTACGGTCGATCAAGGACAATCGAAGAAATAATTAGAGAGATGTCTGTTTAGTATAGAAGCTACGAAAGGAATATAATATTGATAACATAATTCTATGACTGACGAGGAAATTGTTAAGCTTTTCTTGGACTCTGAGGAGTGGCAGACTTTTGAGGCCAAAAGGGCAATGGTTCAACCAGCAAGACTTCTTGAATGTGTTGTGGCTTTTGCGAATACAGATGGTGGCTATATTGTTGTTGGGTTAGAAGACAAATTAAAGGCTAAGGGGACGCAAAGACTGATTGGAATAAATGAGGGGCTAGATAATGTTTCGGAGACTCTTAAATTGATAGACAAGGACATTGATCCTCCATTGAGGCTCTGGAGTAAATTTGAGCTTGAAGTAACTAATATTGGAAATCAAGCCGACAAACTTTTAGTCATTAACATAAATAAAAGCGACGACGTTCACTCTCTCAAAAATGGTGATACATTTGTGAGAAAAGGGAGACAAAACATTAAGGTTGGATCTACAGAAATTATTCGATTGAAATATGAGAAGGGGGCAATAAAGTTTGAAGACGAATCTACAAAAATGACCGACCTGAATGATCTAGATATCAACCTCTTTAGAGTATATAAGCACGACACGCAAAGTGAAAATCAAGATGATTGGCAATTTCTAAAAGATAATGGTTTAGCCATAAAAATGAATGGAAGTTTCGAATTAACTAAGGCCGGTGTTTTGCTTTTTGCAAGGAATCCAAGCGTAAGTTTGAAGAACAAAGTTGGTATAAAAATTTCACACTACTATGGTATAAAACCTTCTTACACGGGGGAACCAAACTTTGTGTCTAGGCCGTTCACAATCGAAGGACCATTATTGTTTCAAATTCAAAAAACCTTGGAGTATTTTCGTGACGCCGTAAAAAATTCCCCTCCAAAATTAAAAGGGTCTGTCTTTATCCCCACATTACTAATCCCTGAATGGGCTTTTCAGGAAGCAGTAACAAACGCTGTTATACATAGAAACTATTCTATCCAAAACGACATTCAAATTAGATTCTTTGATGACCGTGTTGAAATTGAAAGTCCTGGAGGTTATCCCGGACATATTACAGTAAACAATATCAGATCCGAAAGATTTGCAAGGAACCCTCTGATTTTAAGAACCCTTAACCGTTTTCAGACCGCTCCGAATCTAGATATTGGAGAAGGAGTTGACCGTATGTTCAAAGTTATGCGAGATAGCAACCTTTATGAGCCATTGTATTTTCCATCGTCGGTGAGACCGAACTCCGTACTATTGTTTCTTCTGAATCTACAGCGAGTTGAATACTGGGACACCGTAAGTAAGTACTTAGATGAAAATTATAGGATTACCAATGGTGAGGCAAGAAAAATAACTGGTATCAACGACACCCTTAAAATGTCACGTCTTCTAAAGACCTGGGTTGATAAAGGCTTATTGGAGAAAGTGGGACAGAAAGCAAAAAAGGTAACTTATTATAAAAAAATTGGCCAGGAAGTGCCTAGGACTTTATTATCAAGGGGGTCTGAAAATAAAAAGACCAATTAGAGATTTAGGCACGAATAAGGTTGATTTCGATCATTTTTATTTTCATCTGATCCTTTTTGTAATAGATAGGGATAAGTTAAACAGAGAGAAGTAACCTAGTTTGTTCCAGAAATATTCCGGGGTAATCTATTAGTTCCGACCAATCAGCTTTTCGGTAATCGTCCCATCTGGCGAGCCATTCGACTCATTTCATTCGCTCATGGCTATAGCCAGATGGAGTTGGTATAATTAACAAATCAGGTATAATTTCATATCATTACGATCCTGACAAAAAGGATTTGGTGGGCTTAAAGCAATTCTTGGATGAGAATGTTCTAGGTGTACAATAGAAGAGGGGTGAGGATGATGTATAAAAAGATTGAAGCCTATTTTAGAAAACACTCTTATTATAATTCGGCTGTGCATGTGCTGGCGGGAGTGGGAATTGGGATCCTGCTGACTTATCCGCTGGCGGGCACGCACCCGGTAAGATGGGGAGGGCTGTTTTTGGCAGCGGCACTACTGGGCCACCTGTATCCTTTAACAATAAAGAAATAACTATATGGAGAAGATAGTGGAGGCTTTGAGGGAAAATGGGATGGAGGCTTTTGTGGTGGAGAGTGGGGCAGAGGCGAAGAAAAAAGTGCTGGAGATGATTCCGGCGGGGGCAGAAGTGATGTGTATGAGTTCGGTGACTTTGGATACGATAGGATTATCTGAATTGGACACGGTGAAAAAACAATTGATGGCTATGGACCGGGCTACTCAAGACCGGGAAATGCGCAAACTGGGGTCTGCCCCGAATTGGACGGTCGGAAGCGTGCAAGCCATTACTGAAGACGGCCAAGTGGTGATAGCTTCAAACAGCGGCAGTCAATTACCCGCTTATGCTTATGGAGCCGGCAGGGTGATTTGGGTGGTGGGGCAGCAAAAAATAGTCAAAAATCTTGACGAGGCCTTTAAAAGAATTTATGAATATGTGCTGCCATTAGAATCAGAAAGGGTAAAAATTGCTTACGGTATGGATAAGAGCAACGTGAGTAAGTTGCTGGTGATAAATAAAGAAATAGTGCCGGGGAGAACCACGGTGATTTTAGTTAAAGAAAAGTTGGGATTTTAAGGAGATAAGGTTTCGATGTCGGTCATGGGATAGTCTTTTAAGTTGCGAGTAATTAGTTTTAAATTGAAAAGTTTGGCAGTGGCGGCGATGAAGCAATCTAATAAATACACCCGTTTTTTCTTGCGGGCGAAATCTTGGCGATACTGTCCGGCGATTTCACCCACCACCTGATCAATCGGCAGGACACCGAATTTGCTGATCAGCAAATCCAGTTTTTCTTTTTCATCTTTTGAAGCTTTACTGACAACTTCGGCGACGGTGACTGCTGAAATAGCTATTTCACCATTTTCAATCCATGCTTTAATTTTGGAAGCGGACGGCTCTGTTCCCCCAAAAGCCTCCAGAAGGACATTGGTGTCCAGTAAATACTTAGGTGCGATGCCGATCTTCATTTCGTCTTTCCTGTCTCTGCCAAGATGAAATATTTTTAATCCGGCTCCAGCCACTTTTAGATTTAGTTATGCTGCCAACTACTGTCCGCGCGACCATTTCGAGGTCGTTTTTTTCTCTATCTTCCAGCATCATCCGCAGAATCGCCGCCCGGCGCAGATATCCACTTAAACTCTCCTTTAATCTGGCTCCACTGGCCTCGATCAGCCTTTTTAGATCGGGTGAAAGAGAAATTTGGGTTCTGGTGGGATAAATGGCAGTATTCATAATGATGTAATAATAGTACATCATTTATAGCTTGTCAATAATTACTCAGATTTGATAGAATAAAGTTGTGGATGTAAAAACAGAAGCTGTGCTAACTTGTCCAAAATGCAACACTCCTCAAAAAGTAAAAATGCCGACTGATGCCTGCCAGCATTTCTACAAATGTACTAGCTGTGGAGAAATATTAAAACCCAAAGAAGGGGACTGTTGCGTATTCTGTTCGTACGCAGATAGTAAGTGCCCGCCAAAGCAAGTAGAATATAGCCCTTTGCAAGAGGACCTCTTGTAAATGACCCGCCAAAGAGGTTGAGTTATAATAAAAATGTGACCGCAGAGTTGGGAAACTATTCAGAGATAGCTGCAAACAAGAAATTGTGCCGTAGTTGCATCATGGTTGATGAGCTGTCTCACTTCCAGGAATTTGAAAAATTAGGAATAACAAAGATAGGGACCAACAAAGATGGTGTGTTTATAGTTGATGTTCCTACAGATAAGATTGGTGGTTTTGTAAATCTTTACACCCGGGTGATGAAACCAGGCAGGTGGAATGAATATGTTGGCCCAAAAACTGGTTTTTATTTCAAATTGCCCGACGGAGAAATTAGGCACTTACTGCTTAAAGGCGCAGACGGACAAAGAGAGATCAATGCTACTTTGCGGGAATTTGTCTCTAATTGGGATTTAGATACTGATTTATGGAAATGGCTTGCTGGGATTGATATCTATTCAGATTGGCTGAAATCAAACTAACTAAAGTTCGAATAAGCAATTGTCAGGGGAGTAAAGGGTTTAACTGAGTGGTATTATGCTGAAACGGCCTTCAATTTTGAACTTTTGGTAAAATATAGGTATGTTGAAAATAAATTTCTACCCCGACTCTGATAAGAAAGGATTAATTGAAGCAGTCGAAGGATATAAAAAGATATGGCTGGACGAGGCAGAAAAAATTGTGGAGTCGATTAAAAAAGTTTCAGGATTAAGCTTTGTCGAAAAAGAAATTAACGCTGTAGTATTTGAAGGAAGATCAGGCTCTTCTCCACTTTGTCTGAGGGCTAGCTATTCGTACGCAACTAAAAAGGCTAGCTTGGTCCACGAACTTTGTCATAGATTACTTGATGGCAATGGATTAGGTCTTCCAAGAGGCCAGAATAGTTCCTTAGAACATAAACATTTGGATTTGGTTCTCTATGATATATGGATAGACCTATATGGTCAGCTGTTTGCAAATGAGCAGATAGCTATTGAATCTAATAAAGTACAACTTTACAAAGAAGCTTGGGATTACGCGCTCGCATTTACCAAAGAAGAAAGAAAAATAGAGTTTAAAAAACTTGCTCGAACCGGTGCAAGCACCTATCCAAAGAATGACAATTTTTAAAACCCCAAAGATGCAAATAGTGGTGGCCCTCTCGGCCATATGGCTGACTAGCTGGCTCCATGCGGGCGGGATAAGGTTGGTGTTTTTACTATTTTTATCTCTGGTGGTTACTATTGGATCGGATTTCCTGTTTGCCAGATTGCGGGGTAAACCTTTCTTCTTTCCCAGTGCGGCCATTGTATCCGCGATTATTATTGCTTTGCTGGTTTCACCCTGGTATCAAATTTTCCTAGTTGGGCTATTGGCTATGGGGTCTAAGAATTTTCTGCGGGTGGGAGACAGACACATTTTTAATCCGGCGGCTTTCGGCCTGTGGCTGGGGGGAATAATCTTTAGCCAAAACACTTCTTGGTGGGGGGTGTCTTGGCAGCAGTTAGCCAGTCAACCGTTAGCTTTTGTCATTTTACTGACTCCCTTTTTGATATCGGCACTGCGTATGCGGCGTTATTTTATCCAGCTGGTTTTTTTGCTTGTTTTGATTTTGTTCAAGGCCTCGCTGCTGGATCCGGCCCTGCTTTTTTTCGCGGCGGTGATGCTGCCGGAGCCCATGACCACGCCATTAAAACCTACAACCCAGCTGGCTTTTGGGGTAGCTGTGGCCCTGCTGTCGCTGATTCCTTATTTTCCTGACCCGTTGCTATTGGCACTTCTTATAAGCAACGTGTTATTCTTTAAACGATGAGCATGAAAGTAGTTTTGGGGGTAGTTGCTGTTTTAGCGGTTGTGGGAGCGGGAATAATATTTTTGGGTCAAAACAAGCAGGCCAGTTCACAGACAAACAGTGTTACTCTAACTTCATCAGGATTTACTCCTCAAAGCATCATGGTAAAAGCGGGAACAACGGTTACCTGGACTAATAATAGCGGGGCAACTGCCACCGTTGATTCGGCAAATCATCCTATTCATTTGGCCTACTCACCCCTGAATCTGGGCAATTTTGCCAGCGGTGAAACTCTGTCGCTGGTATTTGACCGGCCGGGCACATATAAGTACCACAACCATTTAAATGCCAGCCAGACCGGGGTAGTAGTAGTGAATTAGGGGAGGGTTTTGGTGACGTTGGCGGTGCCGCCGGAGCGGAGGATGAAAGTGGCATCGAGAGAGACATTCCTGATGTTTTTGTGATATACGCAGCGAGTCGAAGAGCAGGTGCCTAAGATTTGCCGGCGGGAAGAACGGGAGATTTTGGGTTTGAGTTTAAATCCGCCTTCGAAACCTTTCTGGCCGGTGGCGGAATCATAAACCAGAGTGTAATTGACTTTGGCCACATCTTTCAGGCCGCCGAAGTTGAGATACACGTAGCGGCGGTCGCGGGAGAGTGAGAGGCCGACGCCCTCCTTCGCCAAGGCTACGGAAGGGTAAAGAAGCAAAAAAAGAAGTGGTAAAATAAACTTCACAAGATGAGTATACTACGTTTGACAGTCGGAGCGTTAATTGGGGCGGGAATGATTTTTACGGTGTGGGATTGGCGGCAGTGGAGAATTGCAGAGACGAAGAATTATGGCCAGGGGTGGGAAGAGAATAGGGGGGTGGCTCCGGCGCAGAAATTGGCAGGAGTGTATACCAACAAACTTTTGAAATTCAGAATCAGGTATCCCCAAGATTGGGGGGCTAAGGCTAAGATTAAAGTGACAGTAAAGAAAGATACCCGGGATTTACCAGTAATCGCGGATGAGATGGCTAAGGGAATTACCCAAGAGAGAGGGTATATTAATACCGAATCGGCCAGCTTGGTTATTCTGACTTGGGCAGGGGTCAGGGAAACAAAACAGGTGGCTTTGGCTAAAAAAGAGGACCGGCTATATAAAATAGAGGTTATTTGCGAGAGCGGGATTTGGAAGTCTTGGTCCGCGACTTTCGAGCAGGTTTACCGGTCTTTGGTTTTGTTGTAGAGACGAAATAGAGAGCCAGGGTGAGAGACAGAAAGGCTATAACAATGGGGATGAGGAGCGAGAGTTGATTAGAAGATGGGGTGGCGCTGGTGGTAAATTTGACCGCGGCGGTGACGGGGGGAACGAGAGAAGTATGATCGTTGGCTACTAATTCGGCGATGAGAGCGTGGGAGCCGGGCTTGACGTTTTGGAAAGTATAAGTAGGAGAGACCGCCTTGACGGCGGAAGCTTTGGTGGGTTTAGTTTGGTCCAACCAAAGGTGCAGATGGCCTTGGCCGGGAACCAGTTTGGGATGGGTTTTGTAATCTACCAGGGCGAAATTGGCCACGGCGATTTTGACGACGACTTTGGGGCCGGCGATGATTTGATTAGGAGTAGGAGAGACGAAAGAGAGAGATGGGACACCTAGGGCCAAGGCGGCGGCAATCAAAAGGGCAGGAAGCATAAATATAAATATGATATATTTAAGTTATGAATGCAAGTGGGAAGTGGTTGGTGATCGGAGTGATAGTGCTGGTGGCGGTAGGGGGAGGGATTTTGTGGCTACGCAACACAAATCCCAAGCCACAAATTCCAAGCTCCTTGGAAATGCCGGTGCCGGGAAGCGACGTCGAGGAAAAGGTGGTGACAAGTGGGAAAGTGGTGGAGGTGACGGTGGAGGGAAGCAACTTCAAATTCAGCCCAACGACGATTACAGCCCTTAGGGGTGACACGGTGAAACTGACGTTTAAAA
>Ga0082335_1005424_pt1 | contig 17661 bp, 13 predicted proteins | sample Subgrocontami58m_FD_72375 | JGI IMG/M metagenome (GOLD analysis project Ga0082335, IMG submission 72375) | Subsurface groundwater microbial communities from S. Glens Falls, New York, USA - GMW37 contaminated, 5.8 m (SPADES assembly) (version 2) ... | reverse complement strand
ACGAAAGGCTCATTTTCGAGAACCTGAAGATGAAGTCCCTGAAGCCCGCCACTCAGTGCTCAAGTCAGCGGCTATTGCTACCGGAGGTGATCAGCCTGCCGCCCCGGGATTACTTTTTGCTGATGGATTGCCTGCCGATCCTCCAGGACTGCGGTTTTGAGATAGAACCGTTCGGCAAGGATACGGTGGTCGTCAAAGCCCTGCCTCTCCTTTTTTCCCAGGGGGAAACGAAACGATTGATCATCGATTTTGTGGCGGATTTCGCGGAGCGCGAAAACGCCTCCTTTGAGGAAAAGAAGGAAAAGGTATATGCTTTTTTAGCCTGCAAAGGGGCCGTCAAGGCCAATCATAAACTGACGCCGGCGGAAGTTGCCGTTTTATGCAAGGATCTCGACGCCGTCCCGAACGTCTTGTCCTGTCCCCATGGTCGACCGATCCTGATCTCGCAAACCTTATCGGACCTGGAGAAGATGTTTAAGCGCCGTTAATGGTTTCCGTCCGGCAGGTCCGGAGGGAAACCAAGGAGCATTCGCCATTGCCTGCTCAACATTCCCCTTTACAACTGGTCGTGATTACCGGAGCCACCGGTGTCGGCAAGACGCAATTGGCCTTGGAACTGGCGCAGGCATACGGCGGCGAGATTGTGAGCGCCGATTCCATGCAGGTCTATCGGTATATGGACATCGGCACGGCCAAACCCGGGCTTGAGGAACGGAAGGGAGTGGTTCACCATCTGATCGATGTTGTTGATCCCGATGAAGCTTTCAATGCCTCCCTATATATTGATCAGGTCCAGAAGGTGCTGGGGCGGGGGGAGAAGAAAGAGGGCCTTTATTTTGTTGTCGGCGGTACAGGCCTTTACATCAGGGCGCTTTTGGGAGGCCTCTTTTCCGGTCCCGCCGCCGATCAGGATTTGCGGGCCTTTTATCGTGCACAAGGCGAGCGCTTTGGGGAAGGGTATCTTTATGGGCTTCTGGAGGAAAGAGACATCCTGGCGGCTAAGTGCATCAATCCCCGTGATATCACCAGAGTCGTCAGGGCGCTGGAAGTGTGGGACTTGACGGGGAAATCGATTGTGGAAAAGCAGCGAGAGCATCTTTTTGCCGACCGTCATTACCGGTATCTCAAGATCGGCCTGAAGATGGCACGGGCAGAGCTGTATGCCCGCATCGAGAAACGCACGGACAGCATGGTGGCCCGGGGCCTGATTGATGAGGTTGGCTGGTTGCTGGAACGGGGTTACCACGGGGGACTAAAAGCTATGCAATCCCTGGGCTATCGACATATTACGGGTTATCTTTCCGGAACCTTGAGTTTGCAGGACGCCCTTGGCCTTATGAACCGCGATACCAGGCAATACGCCAAACGACAGGAAACGTGGTTTAAGAAGGATCGGGAGATCAGTTGGTTCGAGGCCGGCGAACGAAGGTCCCTAAGAGACCGGATTGAGTCATTCCGGCGGGAATGACCCGTCCAAAATGTCTTGACTTAAAGGGGCTATAAAGATAATTAAGTCCGTCGTATCAATATATTATAGCATTCTTCTTGTGGGGATTTTATAAAGTCTATGAAATTACTTAGCAAAAATTTTGAACCCTCTCAAGCTGAGGCGCATTATTACCGGTATTGGCTTGATCATGGTTTGTTTCATGCCCAGGATAAGAGTGCCAAAAAGCCTTACTCTATCGTCATCCCGCCACCCAATGTAACGGGTATGCTGCATATGGGCCATGCCCTGAACAATGTCTTACAGGACATCATGATCCGCTACCGTCGCATGCAGGGGTACAACGCCCTCTGGATTCCCGGCATGGATCATGCGGGAATTGCCACGCAGAATGTGGTGGAGCAGCAACTGGCGGCCGAAGGCATCTCCCGGCATGATCTGGGGAGGGAACAATTTATCGCCAAGGTTTGGGAATGGAAGGCCAAATCCGGAGGGACCATCATAAACCAGTTGAAAAGATTGGGTTGTTCCTGCGACTGGGCCCGGGAGCGCTTCACCATGGATGAAGGCCTGTCGCGCGCCGTACGCCAGGCCTTTGTGCGCTTATATCAGGACGGTTTGATCTACCAGGGCGATTATATCGTCAATTGGTGCCCGCGCTGCCATACCGCGATTTCGGATCTGGAAGTGGATTATAAGGAGGAGATGTCATATCTGTGGTACGTCCGCTACCCTCTGACCCAGGGAGCGGGAGAGATAGTCGTAGCCACTACGCGTCCGGAAACGATGCTGGGTGATACCGCCGTAGCCGTCAATCCCCACGACCCCAGGCACCGGGATAAGATCGGCAAGTATGTTATCCTCCCCCTGGTGAACAGGGAAATCCCGATTATCGCGGACGAATACGTCGCTCAGGAATTCGGTACCGGCGCCGTTAAGATTACGCCCGCCAGCGATCCGAATGATTTCCTGATGGCGGAAAGACATAAGCTGCCCATTGTCAAATTCATGAACGGCGATGCGGTCATCAATGCCGAAGGAGGCGTTTATCAAGGGCAGGACCGTTACGAGGCCCGGAAGAATATCGTGCGGGACCTGGAAAGCGGCGGCTATCTATCGGGTCGGGAACCTTACAGCCATAATGTCGGCCATTGCTACCGTTGTGCCACGGACATCGAACCTACGGTATCCAGGCAGTGGTTCGTGAAAGTAAAACCGCTGGCCAAGAACGCCATCAATGCGGTCAGTAAGGGTAAAACCAGGATCATCCCTGACCTGTGGGAAAGCACCTATTACGAATGGATGAATAATATCCGTGACTGGTGCATTTCGAGGCAGATCTGGTGGGGGCACCGCATTCCGGTCTGGTATTGCGACTGTGGTGAAATGATCGTTGCCCTTACCGAGCCAACGGCGTGCCCGGCCTGCGGCAGGACCACGTTACGGCAGGATGAGGATGTTCTTGACACCTGGTTCAGCTCGGCCCTCTGGCCCTTTTCCACCCTGGGGTGGCCGGAAAAGACGGCCGCCCTGAAAACCTTTTATCCCACGACTCTCCTGATCACCGGCTTTGATATCCTTTTTTTCTGGGTGGCCCGGATGATGATGATGGGGTTATATATCATGAAGGACGTCCCGTTTCACGACGTTTACCTGCATGCCCTCGTGCGCGATGAAAAAGGCGAGAAGATGAGCAAATCGAAGGGCAACAGCATCGACCCGCTCGCGATGGTGGACAAATTCGGCGCCGACGCCTTGCGTTTCACGCTGGCGGCCTTTACGGCCCAGGGCCGGGACGTGCGCATGTCGGAAGAGAGAATTGAGGGCTATAAATTCTTTGTCAATAAGATCTGGAACATGAGTAAATTCATTCAGATGAACAGCGAAGACTATGCGCCGGCCAAGATAGAAGAAAGTGAAAGGTCGCTGGCGGACCGCTGGATTGAGTCTCGTTTGCAGGTTGCCGTAGGGGAGGTGATCAAAGGGCTGAATGATTACCGTTTTAATGAGGCGGCGGCGGCCCTTTATCAATTTATTTGGCATGAATTATGTGACTGGTATGTTGAACTCGTGAAACCTGTCCTGTACGGAAAAAGCCAGGCCGGTTCCCGACGGGCGGCCCAGGAATCCTTGCTGCGGGTTTTGGGGACATCACTTAAGCTGCTGCATCCCTTCATGCCTTTCGTCAGTGAAGAAATCTGGCAACATCTCGTTAGTTCCGAGGATTCGGTCATGGTAAGCAAGTTTCCGGAGCCCGAGGATTTGCAGCGTGATGAAGATGCCGAGTACCGGATGGGGATCATCATGGGGGTAATAGCAGCCATCAGGAACGTACGCGGGGAAATGGGCATAGCGCCATCGAAGAAACTGGCAGTAATCATTCAGGCGCCCGACGACGGCCCGCGCGAGGTTATCCTCCGGGGCGAGGATTATATTCGCAACTTGGCCAACCTGGGGGACCTGACCATCCTGGCCGCCGTCGGAACAGAACCGGGTGGCGCGGCTACAGCCGTGGTCTCGGACATGACGATTTATGTTCTTTTGGAAGGACTTATTGATATTGCCGGTGAAAAGCTGAGGTTGGAAAAAGAGATTGCCAAGGTGGCCAAGGATCTCACTTTAGTGAACAGGAAACTGGCCAACAGTGATTTTCGCGCCAAGGCCGCTCCCGCCATTGTCAATAAGGAAGAAGAAAAATATCGCGAACTGATGGGCAAGCATGCCCTGTTGGAGGCAGCCTTGAGGAAATGTCGGGATCTGGATCCAGGGGCGCCGGCCTCAATTGACTGAAAGTTATTATTAATAATTTATCTGCGAGTATTGTCATGAAAGAAAACCTGCTGGCCTATAAAGACGGTGTACTGAAACTGATCCGCTTGGCCCTTGAGGAGGACATCGGTTCCGGGGATTTAACGACTTCGGGGATCATGAGGGGTGAGGAAAAGGGGGTGGCCAAGGCTCTCGCCAAGTCGGAGACGGTAATCGCCGGAATTGATGTCTTCGGGCAGACCTTTTTGTCTATCGATCCCGAGATCCGGTTTACCGCTCAGGTGGAAGACGGCGCCCGGGTTCGTCAGGGAGATGTCGTGGCCCGACTCGCGGGCCGGTTGGGCAGCATCCTGATGGCCGAGCGGGTGGCGCTGAATCTGCTGCAGAGGATGTGCGGCATTGCCACGCTGACGCATCAACTCGTGGAGGCGGTCAAAGGCAGCGATGTCAAGATCATCCACACGAGGAAGACAGCGCCGGGACTCAGAATCCTGGACACTTATGCTGTACGGGTTGCCGGGGGCTACAGCCACCGCTCGGGACTTTTCGACGGCGCCCTCATCAAGGAAAACCACATTGCCGCCGCGGGCGGCATTCTCAAGGCGGTTGCCGGTGTGCGCCGCCGCATACCGATTACGGTGAAGATTGAGGTGGAGGTCGAAGACCTCCGGCAGTTGCAGGAGGCGCTCGCCGCCGGCGCCGATGTGATCATGCTGGACAATATGAGCATTGAAACGATGAAAGAGGCCGTCAAGCTGGTCGCGGGCCGGGTTCCCCTGGAGGCCTCCGGCAACGTTACGCTGGCCAATATCCGGGAGATAGCCGCTACAGGGGTGAATTTCATTTCTTCAGGTGCGCTTACCCACTCCGTGAAGGCGGCGGATATTTCCCTGCTGGTGGAATATCGCGAAGAAGATGAGGGATCGGCCGCGGGCTGACCATGGATTTTACTGAGCAAAGCCTGCGGGCGGCCTTGGGGGGGAAAAGCTTCGGGGCGCCGCTCTATTTCTTTCGAGTTACCGAATCCACCAATTTTCAGGCCCTGAGGATAGCCGATGAGGGAGCGCCGGAAGGGACGGTTGTCATTGCTGATAGCCAGACGGGCGGCCGCGGGCGGATGAAAAGAGAATGGTTTTCTCCCCCGGCGGTGAATCTCTATGCTTCCCTGATCTTGCGGCCCGGCTTTCCGGCGGCGCTTTCTTCACCGCTGACGATTATGGCCGGGGTGGCCGTTGCCCGGGCGTTGGACTATTATTGCCCCCGGCGGGTGCAACTGAAGTGGCCCAACGACGTATTGGTCGGCAACAGAAAAATGAGCGGTATCCTTACAGAAATTAAAACCTGCGGCCGCAAGGTTGAATTTGCCGTTCTGGGCATAGGTGTTAATGTCAACATGAAAAAGGAAGATTTCGGGCCTCTCCTGGAGCAATCGGCTACTTCCCTGCGGGAGGAGACGGGCCGCCATATCTCCCGGCTGGAGGTTGCCGTGAGGATATTTGATGAGCTAGGAAAATATTATCACCTCCTTAGCAAGGAAGGAATGGCCGTCATCAGAGAATTATGGCTGGATTATTCAGGTCTTGCCGGTAAGTATGTTGAGATAACTTTCGGTGGGGAGATCTCCAGCGGAACAGTAGCCGGCATCGATGAAACGGGTGCGCTGATCATCCGCCCGGAGAGCGGCGGAGAGCGGCGCATTATCGCCGGTGACGTAGCTGTTATTGAGAGGTAGGCGATGCTTTTAGTCATGGACGTGGGCAATACCGATACGGTTTTGGGTGTGTATGATGGCGAGGAACTGGTGCATGATTGGAGGATCCGCACCAAAATCGATCATACGGTGGATGAATACGGCATTATCATCTTTAATCTCTATAACGCCAGCCATATCAGTTCCCGCGCCGTCAAGGACATCATTATCTCCTGCGTTGTTCCGCCCATGCTGAACATCTTGGAGCCCCTCTGTCGGAAATATTTTAATATCAAACCGATGATCGTCGGTCCCGGCATCAAGACCGGTATGCCTATTTATTACGATAATCCCAAGGAGGTCGGGGCGGACCGGATCGTCAATGCCGTGGCCTGCTTCCATAAGTACGCCCGTGAACTCATTATCGTCGATTTCGGAACGGCTACGACATTTGATTATATTTCCCCCCAGGGCGAATATATGGGTGGCTGTATTGCCCCCGGGATAATGATTTCCACGGAAGCTCTTTTTGCTCGCACCGCCAAGCTGCCGCGGGTGGAACTTACCAAACCGAAAAACATCATCGCCAAAGATACGGTCAGCAGCATGCAGGCCGGCATCATGTACGGTTATGCCGGGCTGGTGGACGGCATTGTGGAGCGCATGAAGAACGAAGCTGCCGGAGATCCCCTCGTAGTCGCGACCGGGGGACTGGCGACCGTTATAGCTACTCAGACAACGACGATCAACATTGTGGAAAAGATGTTGACCCTGGAAGGTTTGCGGATCATTTACAATTTGAATGCCAAGAAGTGAATTATGTTGCATGTGGGATTGACGGGCGGTATTGCCAGTGGTAAATCTACGGTGCTGGGGCTGTTTGTCGAAAAAGGGGCCTGTGCAGTTGACCTTGACCAGTTGGCCCGCTATGTGGAAGAACCGGGCCGGCCGGCCTGGCACGCCCTTGTTGATTATTTCGGCCAGGGAATTCTCCAGGACGACGGTACGATAAATAGAGGCCAGTTGGGTGAAATCGTTTTTCAGGATGAACAAAAGCGCATCCGGTTGAATGAAATTGTTCATCCTTTTATTTTTCAGGAATGGGAGCGCCGTCTGGCCGCGCTTAATGATTATGACTGCGAAGCGATAGTGATATCGGACATGCCGTTACTATTCGAAATTGGTGCTGAGCGGTACTTCGACCGAATAATCGTGGTTTACGCATCACGGGAGCAACAACTGCAACGGTTGATGGAGAGAAACAATCTCAGCCCGGAGCAGGCCCGACTGCGCTTGGAATCGCAACTGGCCATCGATTCCAAGCTGCCTTTGGCGGATTACGTCATCGACAATAGTTCTTCTCCGGCGGAAACGAGGAAAAGAGTCGCCGCCGTCTGGGATGAACTCAAAAGAGCACATCGTAGCTGATTTGTAGCCAAATACTGCTTGACAGTTATAGCCCATGTTGATATAGGCGCTATGGTGCTCGTCGGCCGGATAATTTGATGGAATTTTGGCATAATAGACCCGGATTCTTTGACAAGGAGGAGAAAAGCTATGTTCAAAATAACTGATTTGGACCCCACAAAGCTTCAGGACTGGCAAGTCGCGGAAGAAGCGGAAAAACATATGAAAACGGTTTTCCAGTTGGCGAAGGAAATGGGGCTCCAGGATGATGAGCTTATCCCGATGGGGCATTATCTGGGTAAGGTCGACTTTCTGAAAGTATTGAAAAGGCTGGAAGGCCGGCCCAACGGTAAATATGTAAACGTCACGGCCATTACGCCCACACCGCTGGGAGAAGGCAAGACGACGACCACCATGGGACTGGTGCCGGGTTTGGCCTTGAGAGGCAAAAATGTCTGCGGCGCGATCCGCCAGCCCTCGGGTGGTCCAACCTTCAACGTGAAGGGCGGTGCCGCCGGCGGCGGTCTTTCCCAGTGCATCCCCCTGACGCCTTTCTCCCTCGGGTTGACGGGCGACATCGACAACGTAACTAATGCCCATAACCTGGCCATGATCGCTCTGACGGCTCGCATTCAGCATGAATTCAATTATGATGACGCCACGCTCGCCAAGAAAAATTTGAAAAGGTTGGATTTTGACCCGCGCAACGTGCAGATGAAATGGGTTATTGACTTTTGCGCCCAAGCCCTCCGCGACATCGTTATCGGTCTGGGGGGCAACATGGACGGTTTCATGATGAGTTCCGGCTTCGCCATCACGGTGAGCTCGGAAGTCATGGCGATCCTGGCCGTTTCCACCAGTCTGGCCGACATGCGGGAACGCATGGGAAGGATTGTCGTGGGCTACAGCAAACAGGGCAAGCCCATTACGACCGCCGATCTGGATGTGGCCGGTGCCATGACGGCCTGGATGGTCAAGGCCATCAACCCCAACCTGCTGCAGACCACCGAGGGACAGCCGGTCTTTGTCCACGCTGGTCCTTTCGCTAACATCGCCGTCGGGCAAAACTCCATTATCGCCGATCAGGTTGCCCTCAAGCTGTCTGATTATGTAGTGACGGAGAGTGGTTTTGGGGCCGATATCGGTTTTGAGAAATTCTGGAACATCAAGTGCCGTTTGAGCAAGCTGGTTCCCAATTGCGCGGTAATCGTAGCCACGATCAGGGCCTTGAAAATGCATGGCGGCGGACCGCGGGTAGCACCCGGCCAACCCTTGGACGCCGCATACACCAGTGAAAACATGCCCTTGCTGGAGAACGGTTTTGGCAACCTGCTGGCGCACATTGAAACGGTGAAAAAAGCCGGCATCAATCCGGTTGTTTGTATCAACAGTTTCCATACCGATACGGACAATGAGATCAAGCTGCTCAAATCCCTTACCGAGCAGGCCGGCGCCCGGGTGGCCTTGTCACGGCACTGGCTCAAAGGTGGGGAAGGCGCCCTGGAATTGGCCGATGCGGTCATCGATGCCTGTGAGGAAAAGACGAATTTCAAGCTGCTCTATGAGGATGATCTGCCCCTCAGGCAGAGGATTGATAAAATAGCCAAAGAAGTATATGGTGCCGACGGCGTCAGCTATACACCCCTGGCCTTGGAGAAGGCCAAGAAATTTGAAGCCGATCCATCGGTCAGGGATTTTGCGACCTGCATGGTCAAGACCCACCTGAGTCTTAGCCATGATCCGACGATCAAGGGCCGGCCCAAAAATTGGACCTTGCCCATTCGCGATATCTTGATTTACGGCGGCGCGAAATTCCTGGTGCCGGTGGCCGGGGAAATCAAGCTGATGCCCGGCACGGCTTCCGATCCCGCCTTCCGGAGAATAGACGTGGATGTGGAAACCGGCAAGGTTAAAGGGTTGTTTTAGATTCTGAGGGGGCACAGGTGTTGTGCCCCCTTTTTTGTGTCTCTTTTGTCCGTAGTGAGGCATCCCGTTTATCGGGTTTAGGTGATGAGAAAAGCTAAGATAACATTTCTACCCAGCGAGCGATCGATTACCGTGGACGAAGGGGAAAATCTTCTCCAGGCGGCCATGGCTGCGGGTATACATATCAACGCCTCCTGCGGCGGCAATGCCACTTGCGGCAAATGCAAGGTTAAGATCGCGGAAGGCGCGGTTGCCTCGCCCAGGCATGACCGGTTGTCGGCCGAGGAGTATGCCGCCGGTTACCGATTGGCGTGCCTGACGACCGTAAATGCCGATGTTGATGTCCATATCCCGCTGGAGTCGCAAGTGGACAAATCGACGCTGGCGCTGAAGGGCGACCGGGGTGCCGACTCCTACCTGCTTTCCCCGAAGGATATTTATCAATTAGTGCAGGGTTGGGATGTTGACCCCACCGTATTCAAAAAGTATGTAAAACTCGAGGCTCCCACGCTCGGCGACAATGTGAGCGATCTCGCCCGCTTGACCCAGGCCATTCATCGGCAGCACGGTATTGACGGCATATCCGCCGATTTCCGCGTGGTTATGAAATTGAGCCGCCTGCTGCGGCAGGCAGACTGGCAGGTGACCGTAACGCTGGTTCAGACCCGGAAGGGCTGCAAGTTGATCAACGTGGAGGCGGGAGACAACCGTCAGCAGAATTACTCCATCGTCATCGATATCGGAACGACAACTGTCTTCGGACAGATTCTCAACCTCAACGAATGCAAGGTGGTTGCCTGTCCCGACGGCAACTGTGACGGCGCCACCCTTTTCGCTCTGGCCGAAGCCTCGGACTATAATGCCCAGATCAGCTATGGGGAAGATGTCATCACCAGGATTGTCTATTCACAGAAGCCGGGAGGGCTGAAGAAGCTGCAGGAAACGGTAGTGGGTACGATCAACGGCATTATCGAAGAATTGCTCAAGATGAGCAAGATCGACCGGGAGCTGATCTCCCACCTGGTGATAGCCGGCAATACCACGATGACGCAGCTGCTCCTCGGCCTGGACCCGAAGTATCTGCGGGAAGCACCCTATGTTCCCACCGCCAATTGTATCCCTCCCGTTCGGGCCCTGCACCTGGGAATCAATTTGGGTGAGAATGTACACATGTACACCTTTCCCATGGTTGCCAGTTATGTAGGAGGAGATATTGTCGCCGGAATTCTCGGCTCCGGTATTTTTCAGCGCGAAGCCTTGACCCTCTACATGGACATCGGGACGAACGGAGAAATAGTCTTAGGCAATAAGGATTGGCTGGCGAGTGATTCCTGCTCCGCCGGACCGGCCTTCGAGGGCGGGGGAATAAAATTCGGCATGCGGGCGACCCGGGGCGCCATCGAAGAGGTAAGCATTAATCCCCGCACCGGTGAACCGATGATCCTGACCATCGGCCGGACGAAACCGATTGGCATCTGCGGTTCGGGGTTGATCGATGTCGTGGCCGAACTCCTGGAGGCGGGGTATATCGACCAGGGGGGGAAATTCAGCCATGATCTGCCGACCAAACGGGTAAGAACGGGCGCTGACGGTTACGAATATGTGCTGGCCTACCAAGAGGAGACACGGCTGCGGGAAGATATCGTTATTACCGAGATTGATATCGATAATCTTATCCGCACCAAGGCCGCCATTTATGCCGGGTGTAAGGTGCTGCTGGAGAGCGTCGGCCTGGCTTTTCATGATCTGGAGCAGGTTATAATCGCCGGCGGTTTCGGTCGCCATCTCGATCTGGAAAAGGCGATGTTTATCGGTTTACTGCCGGAACTGGAAATCAACAAATTCATGTTTGTCGGCAACGGGTCCCTGCTGGGCGCCCGGCTGCTTTCCTTTTCCCGCGACCTCCTGAAGGAGACGGAGCGCATTGCCAAGATGATGACTAATCTGGAATTGAGCAATCATGTGGGTTTTATGAATGAATTTATGGCGGCTTCGTTTTTGCCGCATACCGATACGTCGGCTTTTCCCCGTGTCCAGGAGCGGCTGCGTTTCAGGAGAGAGGCCGCTTAAGGGATTATGAGTTTTACAATTGCAGTTTCCGGAAAAGGCGGCACGGGTAAGACAACCTTCGCCGGCATGATTATGCGCTATCTGCTGGAAAAAAAGAAGGGGCCCGTTCTGGCCGTGGACGCCGATGCCAATGCCAACTTGCACGAGGTACTGGGCATCGAAGTCAAGACGACGATCGGCGAGATGCGGGAGTTGATGAAAGAAGAAGTTCCGGCAGGGATGACCAAGGATGTCTGGTTCGAATATAAAGTGCACGAGGCATTGACAGAGGCCGAGGGGTTTGATCTTCTGGCCATGGGGCGTCCGGAAGGTGCGGGTTGCTATTGTGCCGCCAATACCTTGGCCCGCAAGTATATCGACCTCTTGACGGAAAATTACCCCTACGTCGTCATTGACAATGAGGCAGGAATGGAGCATTTCAGCCGCCTGACAACGAGGGATGTGGATCTGCTTTTCATTTTGTCCGATTCCAGCCGGCGGGGGATTCTTACGGCGGCGCGCATCAGGGATTTGATCCATGAGCTGAAATTGAACATTGCCAGGGATGTGCTGGTTTTGAATCGCCAATGCGGCCCCCTGCCCGAGGACGTCACGGAAGTCCTTAAGCGAAATTCTTTGGAGTTGGGAGGCCTTATCCCGGAGGATGAAGAGATCTATCGCTTTGACCTTAACGGCACCCCGACGTTGGGCTTGCCGAAAGAGGCGGCATCCGTTCAGGCCGCCTGGCGGATTTTTGATAAATACATAGTATGAAGATATTTGACAGCGAACGACCGTTCAGTGTATTGCCGAGAAAGGAGATCGGGATATGGCCGCAAAATTAATCAATGGTAATGAGATAGCAGCACAGATCAGGGAAGAGCTGAAGCAGGAAACAACGCGGATGAGAGAAAAGCATAATGTTGTTCCGGGACTGGTGACGGTCCTGGTGGGGCAAAATCCCGCCTCCATAAGTTATGTGACGGCCAAACAGAAGACCTCGAAGGAGCTGGGGTTTTACTCGCTTCAGGATAACCAGCCGGAAAATATTAAGGAAGAGGACTTGCTGGCTCTTATCGAGAAGTACAATCACGATTCGCAGATTCACGGTATTTTGGTTCAGCTTCCTTTGCCGAAACACATCAATGAGACAAAGGTCCTCTATGCCATTGATCCCCGGAAGGATGTGGATGGATTTCATCCGGTAAATGTGGGTAAATTGATGATTGGCGAGGCCGATTACCTGCCCTGCACACCGGCTGGGATTCAGCAGCTGCTCATTCGTACGGGGGTGGAAACCAGCGGCGCCGAGGTTGTGGTTGTGGGTCGCTCGAATATTGTGGGCAAGCCCATTGCGAACATCCTGCTGCAGAAACAGAAGGGCGCCAACGCCACGGTTACCATCTGCCATACCGGTTCCAGGGATATTGCCTTTCATACGAAGCGGGCGGACATCCTCATTGTTGCGGCGGGCAAACCAAATGCCGTAACGGCGGATATGGTCAAGGACGGCGCCGTCGTCATCGATGTAGGGGTTAACCGGATCGGGATGACCGCGGAAGGCAAGGCAAAGCTTTGCGGTGACGTGGACTTTGAGGCGATCAAGGAAAAGGCCGGCGCCATTACACCCGTACCCGGCGGTGTGGGGCCCATGACCATTACGATGCTGATGCTGAATACTGTTAAAGCGGCAAAACTGGCCGCTGGATTACAGAATGATTAAGATGATAAATTTCGTTGTTGCGCTTATCCCGTTTATCAGGGTTTAGGAATAAAATACGTTTTGTGGAAGGAGGAGATTAAAGTGTCTGATCAACTAGATGAAAAGACCTCTTTTGATGGAAAGAAGGTTAAGGTGCTCGGGCCGACCTATGAGCCGGGCAAGCCTGATAAGCCCGAGAACTGGCGGGCCAAATTAAAGAGCAGGGAAGAAATGTTGGCCTACCTGAAAACCGGGGTGCGCTGATTAGTAGTTGGAAATCATTCTCTGCGCCTGGCGGGCAGGAGATGGTTTCGTTAACGCACCTATCCCGCTTATCGGGGTCAGGGCCTATTAGGAAATAATCCGCTCCTTTGTTTGTTTCTTGCGGGCTGTTAGGCCGGATAACAGAGGAAAGTTAAAGAATTGTTTTCTGACAGGGTTTTAGCAACACTTCCCGGGCAAAAGACCGGCCTCGTGGCCGTGAACAATTATTAAGCCTTTTGCCCGGAAGCTGTTTCAATTACGATGGAGGAAATGAAATGACATTCGCAATACCAAAGGCTACCTATACGGGGAAGATCAAAGAAGTAATTTTGGGAAAGGGTCCCAAGGCGGTAACCGTAGGGGGTGAAACATCCTATCCCTTTCATCTGTTTGAGGGAGATATGCCGCACGCCCCGCGGATCGCGGTGGAGGTTTACGATGTGGCGCCCGAAGATTGGTCGGCAGAGGCGTTGAAGCCTTACGGGGACGTCGTTAATGATCCCGTGGCCTGGGCGAAAAAGGCCGTGGACGTTTACGGAGCGGAATTGGTTGCCTTGCAGCTCGTCAGTACCGATCCCAACGGTCTGAACAGGTCCAGCGACGAGGCTGCCGCAATAGCCAAAAAAGTCGCCACGGCGGTCGATGTTCCGGTCATTGTTTACGGCAGCGGCAATCCCGAAAAAGATTCCGAGTTGCTGCGCAAGGTGGCTGAAGCCTGCGACGGTCTCAATCTGGTCCTGGGACCGGTAGTGGACGGAAACTATAAGCAGGTGGGCGCCGGTGCTATTGCCTACAAGCACGTTGTGGCAGCCAATTCGCCGATCGACATCAACCTGGCCAAGCAGTTGAATATCCTGCTCGGCAACCTCGGCGTTCCCGACAGCCAGCTGATTGTTGATCCCACGACGGGGGGCCTGGGCTACGGGATTGAATATACCTACTCGGTAATGGAACGTGACCGGATGGCGGCCCTGACTCAGCAGGACGAGAGACTGCAGTTTCCGATTATTTGCAATCTGGCCAAGGAAGTCTGGAAAACGAAGGAAGCAAAAGCAGAAACCTCACCCCTCCTGGGTGAGGCCGGCAAGCGGGGCATTATCATGGAAGCCATGACGGCACAGCTGCTTCTCCTGGCCGGTGCGGATGTCTTGATCATGAGGCATCCGGAAGCGATCAAGCTGATAAAAGAGATGATTAAAGATCTAATGGCTCAGTAAGCCAGCCCCGCGAGGGGAATAAGGAGGATATAATGGCAGATTTAAAGAAGAAGAGCATCGATTCGGCGACGATTAAAATGATAGAGAAAGCCAGCGCCGACGGCTGCGAAACGATATTCGACCGGGCGGAGGCTATGAAGCCCTGCCCCATCGGCGTGGAGGGCAGCTGCTGCAAGAACTGCGCGATGGGCCCCTGCCGCGTTCCCGCGCCGAAGAAGAAAGAGGGTGTGCCACAGCCGAAGCGCGCCGGCCTGTGCGGCGCCACGGCGGAGACGATAGCCGCCCGTAATTTCGCCCGCATGGTGGCGGCAGGTACGGCCTCTCACTCCGACCATGCCCGCGGTGTGGCGGAGACCTTTCTGGCGGCGGCCAAAGGCGAATTGCCGGAATTTAAGATCAAGGATGAACAGAAACTCTACCAGGTAGCCATGGACCTGGACGTCGAGATCGGTGACCGTTCCGTGCAGGAGATTGCCATCGATGTGGGCAATAAGTGTCTGGCAGAATTCGGCCGCCAGCATGGGGAGGTCCTTTTTGCCAAAAGGGCGCCCCAGAAAAGACAGGATTTATGGAAAAAGCTGGGGATTACGCCGCGCGGCATCGACCGGGAAGTGGTGGAATTGATGCACCGCACCCATATGGGCGTGGACCAGGACTATAAAAGCCTGCTCCTGTCGGCTGCCCGTTGCGCATTGGCCGACGGCTGGGGCGGGTCCATGATCTCCACCGATCTGCAGGACATAATGTTTGGTAATCCCGTCCCGGTGTTGGGAAAAATCAATCTGGGAGTGCTGAAAAAAGATGAGGTTAATGTGGTTGTGCACGGCCATGAACCGCTGCTGCCGGAGGTGTTGGTCGGGGTGGTGAAAGACCCGGAAATCATTAAGGCCGCCCTGGCCACGGGCGCCAAAGGCATCAATCTGGTAGGGATGTGCTGTTCCGCCAATGAAATATTGATGCGGCACGGCATTTCCGTGGGGGGCAACTTCCTGCAGCAGGAATTGGCGATCGTCACCGGAGCGGTGGACGCCATGGTGGTGGACGTACAATGCGAAATGCAGTCTTTGGCGCAAGTCTCCAAGTGCTACCATACCAAATTGATAACCACCAATCCCCGGGCCAAGATCGAAGGGGCGATGCACATCGAATTCGACGAGCACCGTGCCACCGCCGTGGCCAAGCAGATATTAATGGAAGCCATCAACAACTATCAGAATCGCAAGCCGAACGTCCAGATACCCGAAGAAACGATGGACCAGGTGGTGGGCTTCAGTGAGGAGACGATCAACTATCTCCTGGGTGGGTTGTTCCGCGCTTCCTATCGCCCGTTGAACGACAATATCATCAACGGCCGGATCAGAGGCATTGCCGGCGTCGTCGGCTGCAACAATGCCCGCGTTACCCATGACGATCCCAATCTGACGCTGATCAAGGAATTAATCAAGAATGACGTGATTGTCCTGGTTACCGGCTGTGCGGCCATGACCTGCGGTAAGGCCGGGCTGCTGACGCCGGAGGCAGCCAAAGAATATGCCGGCGCAGGGTTGGCCTCGGTCTGTGAGGCGGTGGGAATTCCGCCGGTGCTGCATATGGGGGCCTGTGTCGACAACAGCCGGATACTGCTGGCGGCGACGGCCGTAGTGAAGGCCGGCGGCTTGGGTGACGACATCAGCGACTTGCCGGCGGCGGGCGCCGCACTGGAGTGGATGAGTGAAAAGGCCGTGGCCATCGGTCACTATTTCGTGGCATCGGGAGTTTTCACCACCTTCGGCGTCACTTGGCCCACCACGGGCAGCGAAGAAGTTACCAAGCACCTGTTTGAGGAATATGAAAACATCACGAAGGGCAAATGGGGGTTCACCAACGACCCGCTGGAGGCCGCAAGATTGATGATTGAGCATATTGATAAAAAACGTAAAGCCCTGGGCATCGATAAGGCCCGGGACCGCGTGCTCTTCGATATGGCAAAACGTCGGGAAATCGAGGCGGCTTAATATTCATCCGTGCGGTCGCTGGTTAGTCAAGCTAATCAGAAGACTGAGGATAGCCGGAAGGAGGATTTGAAGTGTCTAAAATAATAGCATCTGCAGCGATTAGAGGGGCCCACAAGATTATTGAAAGGGCCGAGAAGAAATATCAGGAGGCGCTGGAAAAATGGGGACCGGGGCAGGAAGTGGGTTTCCCTGATACGGCGTATTACCTGCCGATCATCTATGCCATCCTGGGAATGCCCGTAAAGACCATCGCCGATATGAAACCGGTGCTGGATAAGTGCCGTGAAATTCTGCCGCCCCTGGTGCGGGAGCAGGTCGCCCTGCCTTACCTGGCCCCGGCCCTGGATGCCGGCATGGCCACCTTTTTTGCCGAAGAAATCATCGAGGCCATTCGTTACCTCGAAGCCCCCAATTTCTATACGAAAATGGAAGATATTTTGCCGGAAAACATCTGGCTGGGTGCCGCCAACGACGTCATCTTCAGGAAAAGAGGGGTGGAGTTCGTCGATGGCACGGCGCCGGGTTTTGCGGCAATCGTCGGGGCGGCGCCTTCTGCCGAAATAGCCAAAAAAATTGCCACGGAATTGCAGGAGAAGAACCTCTATATTTTCATGTGTGCCGAGCACGAGGGCAAGCGCTTTTCCGAGCAGTTAGTGGAAGCGGGTGTCCAGATCGGCTGGCCGACGCGCTTGGTCTCCTTCGGTCCCGATATTTCCGCCGCCGTCTTCGCCATTGGTTTTGCCTGCCGGGTGGCCATGGCCTTCGGGGGCATCAAGCCGGGCGATTTCCGGAAGAACCTGCTTTACAACAAAGACCGGACCTTTGCCTTCGTTATGCCCATGGGATTTATCTCCGATGAGTGGTATGCCAACGCCGCCGGCGCAATCAACTGGGGCTTCCCGACTATCGCCGACTCGCCCATACCCGAGGTTTTGCCCACCGGTATCTGTACTTACGAGCACGTTGTTTCTAATATACCCCATGATAGCATTGTCCAGAAAGCCGTCGAAGTGAGGGGGCTCAAGGTCAACGTCGCTTCCGTGCCGATTCCCGTTTCCTATGGCCCGGCCTTTGAGGGAGAAAGGGTGCGCGGGGAGGACATCTTCATGGAGTGCGGCGGCGGCAGAAGTCACGCTGTAGAATTGGTCACCTCGCGCAATATGGACGAGGGGGAAGACGGCGGGGGGTGGGTGATG
>Ga0082335_1005423_pt1 | contig 17662 bp, 17 predicted proteins | sample Subgrocontami58m_FD_72375 | JGI IMG/M metagenome (GOLD analysis project Ga0082335, IMG submission 72375) | Subsurface groundwater microbial communities from S. Glens Falls, New York, USA - GMW37 contaminated, 5.8 m (SPADES assembly) (version 2) ... | reverse complement strand
GCCTCCTGGCGGGACCGGACGGCGAAGCCCCGTTCGGGAACGTCGAGAACCTGCGCCGGCTGGCGGAAGCGATCCCCCACTCGGACCGCCCCGGCTACACCCAGAACAATGTAGGCCAGTGGGCCGCGCAGGTGGCGTTCGCCGCCCGCCTGCACGAGGCACGCCGTTCCGTCCGGAAGGTGCCGGCCGGCGCCGGGGGCGACGGCCCGTTCGCCCCCAAGTGCGGTCTGACGGGTAGCCACGAACAGATGGGTCCGGCGGGGTTGAAGGAATCGGCGGTTTTCTGGGAGGCCGCACGGGAGAAATGGCGGCTGCGTGCGCGGGAAAGGTTCGGCGCCGTGGCCCTCGTCCGCCGTTACGCGCCGGAGGTATTGCGCAAGCGATTCGACGTACGATTGCGAACTCCGGACACGGCTACCATCGCGGCGATGGATTGGCTCCACCAGCCGGAGGTCGGGATCCACTGGCAGGGCGACGAATGGAGCGGGCAATGGCTGCACTGGCCGAACCCCCAGAGCGATACCGGCGAACCGGGGCCGGACGCCGCCGTCTGGGAGCGCATCGTCTCCGCGAGGCGGAAAAACGCCCCACCCGCCTACTTCGCCGTTCTGGCGATGGATGGCGACGGCATGGGCGAGTGGTTGCGCGGGACGCGACTTCCGGAGGTGGGCAAGGTCCTTCACCCGGCGGCCAAGGCCTATTTCGAGCGGCACGGGGCCGGAGCACTGCTCGCGGCGCGGCGTCCCCTGGGTCCGGCGATGCACGCGGCGTTCAGCGCGGCGCTGGCGGGATTCGCGTCGCGTTGCGCGCCGCGGATCGTCGCCGACCATCGCGGAGTGCTCGTGTACGCCGGCGGCGACGACGTGCTCGCACTGCTGCCCGCGCTACGCGGCGCACCCTGCGCGGCGGCGTTGATGCGCGCGTTCCAGGAGGAACTGGGCCGCACGGCGACGATGTCCGCTGGTCTCGCCGTGGTGCACTACAAGGAAGACCTGCGCGAGGCATTGCAGATCGCCCGCGACGCGGAAGCCGCCGCCAAGCGGAGCGGCAAGAACGCATTGACGATCGCGGCCTGCCGGCGCTCGGGCGAGCATGCACAGGCGCCCCTCTCCTGGGACTACCTTCCGACGTTCCTGTCGTGGGTGGATCGGTTTCGCGAGAACGCCTCGGATCGCTGGGCGTTCCACCTGCGCCGCGCGCTCGGCGCACTTCGGACGCTGCCCATCGCGGCGATCGAGGCGGAGATTGCGCGACAGGTATCGCGCGGCGAAGATGTCACGCGCTCCGCCTTCGCCGCCGCCGCAGCCGACTTCGCGCGCTATGCGCGCGGGCGCGCGGATTCGCTCGCGGACTGGATCGCGTTGGTCCAGAGCGCCTCGTTCCTGGCGCGCGGGAGGGAGCGATGACCTCCATGCAGGGCAGGCGCATCGGGTTGGAAATCCACCCGCTCGACGTGCTCTTTTTCCGCGATGCGCGACCGTTCGGGGCCGCCGGGCTGGGAGTCAGTCGGCTGCCGCCGCCGTCTACCCTGTCCGGAGCGATCCGCACGGCGTTGCTGGACGGTCACGGCGCCGACTTTCACAAGCTCGGCACCGCCGTGCGCGAGGGCGCGTCGCCGGCCGAGGCGTTCATGGCGGCGGGGGCGCCCCGGTGGATCGCCGAGGTGGGCATCCGCGGACCTTGGCTTCGGCGCCGCGGCGGCGTCCTGGTCCCCATCCCCGCCACGCTGCACAGCCCGAAGGACGCAACCTCGGGTCCGCTGACCAGGCTCGATCCGCTCGATCACGCCCCGCCTGGCTGGAGCGAAGACGAGCACGGGACGCGTCCCTTGTGGCGTCGGGGAGTGGCGGCGACCCGCCCGGCGCGCGGATGGCTGACCCCAGCGGGGCTCGGGACCTTCCTCAGCGGTGGCGTACCGGCGGTTGCGGGGGAGGTCGTTCCCGATTCCGAGCTGTACGACTGGGACCGCCGCACGGGCGTGGGCATCGATCCGGATCGGCTGGTCGCCGCGGACGCAAAGCTGTATGGTGCGCGGTTCCTTGCCCTCGCACCGAACGTTTCGCTACACGTGGATGCCATCCTCCCCCCGGCGGCGCCGCGCGAGACGTTGGCTGGCGACTTCGTGCTGGCGTTGGGTGGGGAACGCCGCCATGCGTGCGTGCATTCGGTCGAGCCCGCGTCGTGGCCTGCTCCTCGGAGCGCAGGTGCAGGAGATGCGGTGGTGTTACTGACGCCCGGCCTGTTTCGCGCCCGTTGGCGTCCCGCGGAGTTGACGGGGAAACTGGTGGCCGCCTGCGTGCCCGGAGACCTGCCGATATCCGGGTGGGACCTGGCGCGCGGCGGGCCCAAGCGGAGCCGCTTCGCCGTCCCGGCCGGAAGCGTCTACTTCCTGGAAAAGGGCAAGGCCGCCGCGCTGGGCGACACGGTGGCGGACGAAGCCGAAGACCGACTCGCGGGCTTCGGCGTGATCGCGAAAGGAGTGTGGAACCATGCCTGAATCGCGGGGAACCGGCGCGGCGGCATTGCTTTTCCTGCATGCCCAGACTGCGTTGCACCCGGGATCGGGGACCGCGCTCGGCACGGTGGACCTCCCGGTCCAGCGCGAGCGGCACACCGAGTGGCCGGTGATCCCCGGCTCCGCGTTGAAGGGGGTCCTGCGCGATGCGTGTCGCGAAGCCATCGCCGTCGGACTGCCGTCCGAGGGCGCCGGCTCGCGGCGGCAACGCGCGGACGAGACCGCGCGCATCGCCGGCGGGTTCGGTCCGGCTCGCGTAGAGGGGGATGAGGCGCACATAGGCGCCTTGTCGGTGACGGACGCCCGCCTCCTCGCATTCCCCGTGCGTTCGCTGAAGGGGGTGTTCGCCTGGATCACCTGCCCGCTGTCGCTTCAACGCCTGAAGCGGGATCTCGCGCTCGCGGGAGGCAATGCCGATTTCACGGTGCCGGAGCCCGAACCGGACCGTGCGATCTGCCCCAAGACCGCGCTCTGCGTACCACCGGACAGGCTCGTCCTCGAGGAGTTCGACTACACCATCGCCGGGGACGCACCGGACGTGACCGCCTGGTTCGCGGGACACGTCAGCAACGATCCCGGCACGCTCAAGCGCCTGGAGTCTCATCTCGTGGTCCTGCATGACGGCGACTTCACGCACTACGTGAAACACGCGACCGAGGTGGTGGCGCGGGTCGGGCTCGACTACGAGCGGAAGACGGTGAAGGACGGGGCGCTCTTCTACCAGGAGTTCCTCCCGGCCGAGACGATCTTCTACAGCGTGGTGTTGGCGGGTCCGAGCCGACGCAAGGACGATCGCACCACCGCGCAGGAGTGGCTCGGGTACTTGCGCCAAACGGTGCCGAGCGTGATTCAAGTCGGCGGGGACGCCACGGTCGGAAAGGGTCTTTGCAGCATCCGCTGGTCGGAGGAATAGGGCCATGGTGGACCGGAGGCAGACGCTCGACCAGGGTCGAGCGAGACATGCGTGGGACCTGGTGCAGTCGGTGCAGGACGACGAGACCTTCCGGACCCAGGTGAAGAAGCTGCCCACGCGAATCCGGGCGGCCGGCATGGGACAGGCGCTGGCTTTCCTCGAAGGCAAGGGTTACCTGCCGGAACTGCGCGTCGGATTGAGCGACTGGGTGCTGAAGCATCGCGGGCTGAGGCCTTCCGGAGGCGACCTGCTGCGCGCGATCATGGAGGAGCCTGCCGATTTCCTGCGCAGAGCCACCGACGAGGCCCTCGCGTATCTCCAGTGGGTCGGCAGGTTCGCAGAGGCGCGCGAAAAGCAGGGAGGCGGCCGGTGAGCGCGATTCCGGTGGCCAAGACGACGGCGCCCGTGGTGGCTCAGGTGCTCCCGTGCGAGCGACACCCGGGGCTGCAGCTCGACAAGTATGCCGAAGTGAAATGGCTGCCCGCGCAAGAAGCGCGTTGGGACCAGAAGGATCAGCGAGCCACGCTCGAACGCGTGATCGAGACGCGCGGCTTTCCGGAGTTCCTCGCGCAACTGCACGCGCGGCGTGCGGCGACGCTGGCGGAACTGGGTGCGACGCGTTTCCGCGCCACGACCGCCGGGCCCCTCACTCTGCACCTTGCTCGCGCGTCCGCGTTGGAGAACGCAGGGATCTGCCTGCATCCGCTGTATGGCTTCGTCTATCTGCCGGCCAGCGGCCTCAAGGGCATGGCGAGGGCCTACGCCGAGACGATCTGGCTTGCGACTCAGCCTGATCCGGCGTCGGCGTGGCGCCGCATCGAGTCCGTCTTCGGCTGGGCACCGGGCTCCGACCGTGGAAAAGACCACTGGAAGCCGCGTGGTGTGGCGGGGCCCGAGGTCGACGCTTCGGCTGGAGATGTGGTCTTTCAGGATTCCTGGCCGATTACTTGGCCGGAGTTGATGCTCGACGTGGTGAATTGCCACCACCCGGAATACTATAAGGGGAAGGACGAGCCGGGCGACTGGGAGGGCCCCCAACCGGTCTCGTTCCTGGCCATCCGGGCTGGCGTGGAATTCGACTTTGCTTTGCATCCCCGCCGCACCGGGACCGACGCCGACGCGGAACAGGCGCGCGAGTGGCTCTCGGCTGCGCTGGCACAGGAAGGGGCGGGCGCCAAGACGGCCGCGGGCTATGGGCGATTCACGGTGGTTGGTGTGTCCGCGTCTTCCCCGAAGTCGGCGCGACGCGAGTCCTTCGAAGTCGTGCTCGAATTGGCAACGCCCGCGTTTCTCGCTGGGGCGACGCAAGACGGGTCGGATTGCGACTTGCGGTCCGCGACTCTTCGGGGGCTGCTCCGCTGGTGGTGGCGGACGATGCACAGCGGCTTCCTCGATTCGGTGAAACTCCGGCGCTTGGAATCGGCCGTCTGGGGCGACACCAAGGTGGGGGGCGCCGTTCGGGTCTTCGTGTCGGCCGTAAAACCCATCGTACGGAAGCAATTGGACCGCAAGCGCGTGAGCGTGGAGTCCTCGCTGCCGCGACGGGGCGACCGGCCTTCGCCGGGCCTCGTTTATCATTCATACGGGATGGAGGACGGAGAGCGCGCGCAACGGCCGCGCTGGTATGCGGTCCCGGGCAACCGATGGCAGGTGCAACTCGTCGCGCGCGCGGGATGGCTTCTTCTCCCTCCCAGGCGGAAGGGTGAGGAGCCGCAGTGGGCCGAGGTGCCAACGACGCTCGTGCTCGAACAGGCGCAAGCGGCCCTGTGGCTGCTCTGCCGATTCGGCGCGGTCGGGAGCAAGTCGCGCAAGGGGTTCGGGTGCTTCCAGGACGTGGACTTCGCCGGGCTGAACCTGGGGGAGTGCCGTTCCGCTGCTGCCCGACTGCGCGCCCATTGCGAGTGCGACGCGCCATTCGATCGTGCCGGGGCCAATTCACCGGCGATCGGGGAGAAGGGCGTCATCGAACCCCTCGAGCGCCCGTGGACGGCCAAGGACCCGTGGCAGGCCGTGGCCAGCCTAGGTGGGTGCACGCAGCAGTATGCACAATCCCGTAAACACGACCCGAAGAAGGCGGCGCTCGGATTGCCGAGGAAGATCCACGGGCCAATGGCCAGGCCGCTTGACCACCAGGATCCTGCCAAGCATCAGCCGCCCCTGTCGTTGCGCTGCGAGAAGGGGGAACGGTTCGCCTCTCCGATCCACTATCACCTATCACGCTCGAAGGACGGATGGTTGCTCCGCGTGATCGCGTTTCCGTCCAGGTTTCTGCCGGACAGTCCCGCCGTGCTGCAGGATTTGCTGCGGCACGTGGAGGACTATTCCTTGGCCCCGGCATCTCCCGCCGGTGCAAGCCTTCGCTCGATCACGCCGCACGCCTCGGGACGGCCGTCTCCGACACCGCATGCGTCGCCAAGGCCAATTGAGGCGCCCGCGTCACGGCCCCAACCGCCGAAGCCCAAGCCGATCGGGAAAGGACAGGAGCATCCTGGGATGTTGTCGCGCAGGGAAGGAAACTGGATCGCGACGTTGGTGCCGTATCCGACCATCGTCTGCACCATCGATAACCCTCGAGACATTCCCGACGACAGTGAAGGGAAGCGGGCGTACTTCCATGTGAGCGAAGCCAAATCCAGCGAGAACAGGTATCAAGTGCGTTTTGTCCGTTGGGCGAAGTCATGATGTCCACTGATAGAGGGCGAGAGGACGGGACTTGATCAGGAGCCTACAGGGATTGTTCCTGTACCGCATGGCAGACCGTGGCGGAGTAGCCTATGAAGACCGTCCTGATCTCCTCCGTGGGAGGATCCGCCGACCCCGTGGTCCACGCCGTGCGCCAGAACGCGCCGCTCGATTTCGTGTATTTCCTGTGTTCGTCGGGAACATCGGACACCGCTTCCGAGCACACCATCGCCCACGTCACCTATCGCAAACTTCGGGGTGACTGTCCGAATTGCAAGAAGAAGTTCGAAACCCAAGTGGAAGTGCGGCCGATCGCCGAGCAGGCTTCGTTGACGCAGGAACGATTCGAGGTCATCGCCGCCGCCGATCCGGACGACCTCGCCGACGTGCACCGGGCTTGCCAGGAGATCGTGCAACGACTGCACGCACGCTTCCCGGGCGGAGAAGTCTCGGTCCTGGCGAACTACACCGGCGGGACCAAGACCATGTCCGTGGGCTTAGCGGTGGCCGCACTGCGCAACGGTTGGCGGCTCCAGACCAATCACACCGGGGCAGGCCGCACCAACCTGATCAGCGTCCAATCCGGGGACATCGCGCTGCCGCAAGATTCCGCCGGCATCCTTGCCGAAGATCGCCTGGAGCGCGCTGCGAGTCTCGAGGCGCGACACGACTACTCGGGCGCTCTGCAATTGCTCGAGGAGACCTTGGTACGGGCGGTAATTCCGCACGACTTGCGAGATCGAGTTCTCGCCAAGCGCGCCCATTGCCAAATGTGGTCGGCCTGGGACCGACTGGACTATGACAACGCGTTGAGCATCGCCCAAGGGCACTCCGCGCTGCAGGACTTCGTCGCGAGATTGAAGGAATTGCGGCGGATTCGCGACCTTACCGAAGGAGCCGATCACTGGGTACCGCCGTCCTTGACCGGCATGGCTTTGGTCGAAGACGTCATCGCCAACGCGGGGCGATGCCGCGAACGCGGACGATTCGACGATGCCGCCGCTCGCCTCTACCGCGCAACCGAGCTTCTGGCCCAGGTTCGCCTGCGTCGCAAGTTCGGAATCAGAACCTCCGATGTTCCCCAGGACCGCCCGGAATACACCCCCTCGACGCGGGAGTTGCTCGCTGCGAACAAGAACGAACGGACCGGGAGGATCGAGCTCGGACTGCGGGCGGCTTATCAGTTCCTCGCCGTTCTTGCGGATCCTCTGGGCCAGAAGTTTATCCAAACGGAAGAGTCGGTGCATGCGTTTCTCGCCGCGCGGAACCACTCGGTGCTGGCGCACGGACTCAGGCCATTGAGCATCGATGACGCCGCGACACTGGCCGAATGGGAGACGTGGCTAAAGGACATGGCCGCGGTCGGAGCGGCCACATAGCCGTCCGCCTCGACCCCTTCTCGGGCCACGGGTGCGGCGCCGCACCGACCGACCGGACCGACCGGGGGCGGCTGGACTCGCCGCGGGACGGACGGTATCATCAATGCGCGAAGGGCTTGACGCTGCACGACATGGAGAATCCACATGCCCTCCCCGTTTCCTGGAATGGACCCGTACCTCGAGGAGGCTGCGGGGTGGCAGAACTTCCACAATCGATTGATTACCTACCTGGGCGATGCACTCAACGCCTGCCTCCCTCCCGGATACGTGGCGCTGGCGACCGAGAGGGTCACGGTCGAGTATCCGGGCGAAGTGCGCAGGGGTATTGCGCCGGATGTTTCGGTGATCCGCCACGGACGGGGATCGGCGCACGCAGCCGTGGCGGAGTTCGACCCCCCCTTGCTGGTCGGAGTCGAGCCGGTCGACGTCATCGAGGCCGGCCTGGAGATCCGCGATCGAAGGGGGAAGCGTCTGGTCACGGCGATCGAAGTCGTAAGCCCCACGAACAAGAGCGAAGCCGGTGGCGGCCGTGACTCGTACTTGAAGAAGCAACGGGAGATCGTCGCAAGCCCGGCCCATCTCGTCGAGATCGACCTGCTGCGGCAGGGCCGATGGACCCTCGCCGTCCCCGAGATCGTGGCACGCCAGGCCAGCGTCTTCGAGTACCTCGTGAGCGTGAGCCGCGCCTACGACCGGGGGCATTTTGAGATCTACCCCATTCGCCACCAGGATCGGCTCCCGAGAATCGCGGTTCCCCTCGCAGAGGAGGACCCGGACGTGGTGGCCAACCTCCAGACACTATTCGAAGGCTGCTACGAACGCGGCAGGTTTTCCGACCTGATCGACTACTCCCGCGACCCCTCGGTCCCCCTTGCCCGCGAGCATGGCGGCTGGCTGGAGCAGGTCCTGCGACAAGCAGGACTCCGCGGATAGACCCGCTGGGATCGGCCGCAGGGACTGTCGATGCGCGGCGCGGGTCTGCTTCCCCCACTGGGTGCGTGCCTCCGCTTCACGAACCGCTTCGAGGACGACGTTCGCGCTCTCTCACCTGATCGGATCGCGATCGTGAACGAGCGCCTGGCCGATTTGGCCCTCGCGCTGATTCCCGGATCGGGATACAATCCACCATCGCTCGGCTACAAGAAACTGGCCGGAGATCCACACCCGCCGTCAACCCACGAGGCGCGCGGTTGGAGCGACGGCGGCGCCTGGCGCATCTTCGGACACCGCGAGGGGGATTTTTTCATCGTGGATCGGCTGGCGCCGCACCTGTAAGGCCGAGACAGCGCAGCGCGGCGTGGTTCGCGTCGGAAGTGGGGGTCGCCACGACCATGGGCATCGACGAAATCCTCGGCGACAAGCGGCAAGCCGTCCTCGACATCGCCGCCCGCCGGGGCGCGCGGAACGTGCGGGTCTTCGGCTCCGTGGCGCGCGGCGAGGCCACGGAACGGAGCGACCTCGACCTCCTCGTCGACATGGCTCCGGGGCGGAGCCTGCTCGACATGAGCGGACTCCTGCTGGACCTCCGCGAACTGCTCGGGCGCGACATCGACCTGGTGACCGAAGCCTCGCTGAATCACCTGCTCCGCGGCCGGATCTTGCGAGAGGCCAGGCCGCTTTGAAAGATGCACGCGTCTACGCGACGCAGATTCTCGAGTGCGTGCGGCGGATCCCGCGCTACACGGCGGATCCGGCGCTACACGGCGGACGGACGCGACCGGTTCTTCGCCGACTCGCTGGTCCAGGACGCCGTCATCCGCAACTTCCCTGTCGACGCGCAGCCCCGGCTGCTATAGACTGAGTCGGTCGTGCCCATAGGACGCGATGCCGGACACCCCGGAGGACCCTTCGATGGCAACCTACTGCAGCATCCGCTGGGATTTTCATTTCCTCATCTACGACGAGGGGGGGATCCCCCACGCGCACTGCCTGGACACCGACACGGTGGCCACGGGCAAGACCCCTGTGCAGGCGGTGAAGAACCTTCAAGAAGCCCTTGAACTCCAGATTGCCGACTGCCGCAAGCGCGGCACCTTCGACGATCTATGGACCAGGGCGCCCAAGGAATACTGGGAGATGGCCCGGAAGCACGCCTTCATCCGGGCCACCCGCATCGAGCGCCGTCCGATCCGCCGGGTGATCGAGAAGACCCTCGAGAAGACGGCAGCCGATCTGTACGCGATCGCGGAGTAGCCGCCGCCGATGGACAGGCGCCTCACGTTCCGGGATCTTCGCCGAATCCTGAAGAGGTACGGGATCCTGGAAGTCCGGGGGCGCGGCAAGGGCAGCGAACGCTGGTTCGAAGGGCGGGTCCCTACCGGTTATCCCATCACATGCCACGGCGAGGGGAAGGAAGTCGGCGTGGGGCTGGTCAAGGCCGTTCGACGACACTTCAGGCTGACCCCGGAGCACGGTGTCAGCGACCACGATTTCTACGGCGGATAGGATCAGAATCGATGCCCCACACGCTCCTCATCCTCACGGTGGGCGGCAGCCCGGAGCCGATCGTCGCCTCACTTCGGCATTGGCGGCCCGCGCGGGTTCGGTTCGTGACGTCCCCGGAAACGACCGCCACGGTCGGAACGGCCATCGTCCCGGCGGCGGTGGCCGCGGGTTGCGCGCTCGACCCCGGGCGCTACGAGATCGCGGAGGTCCCCGACAGCCAGGACCTCACCGCCTGCGTCGCCCGGTTGCGCCTGCTTACTCCCGAGGTGGAAGCCTGGCTGGCTCGCGGCGACGATTTCGAGGTCGTCGTCGACCTCACCGCGGGCACGAAGTGCATGACCGCCGCCCTCGTCCTCCAGGGACAACGCTGGCCCTGCCGCTTCTCGTACGTGGGCGGGACGGATCGCACCAAGGCGGGTGTGGGGGTGGTCGTCACCGGCACCGAGAAGGTCTTGCACACGGGGAATCCTTGGGACGCGCTCGGGTTTCAGGCCGTCGATGACGCGGTCCTGCTCTTCGACCGGGGTTCGTTCACCGCGGCCGTCGGCGGTCTGGATCAGGCGCTGCGTGCGCAGGAGAACGCGGCGATGAAGCGCAGCCTGGCGACCCTGAAGTCCCTCATCGAAGCCTACGCGGCCTGGGACCGCTTCGACCACGCGGGCGCCCTCTCCCGCTTGCGCAACCTCGCCGGCAACGCCAACGACCTGACGGCCCTGTTCGGAGCGGAACGCGCCGGCCGGATCCTCGCCGACGTCGACCGCCATCGCTCGCACCTCCAGGCGCTGGGTGAACCGCGGGCGCCCAGCCCGGCGCTCGTGCTCGACCTGCTGGGCAACGCCCGGCGGCGCGCGGCCGAAGGTCGCCACGATGACGCGGTCGCGCGCTTGTATCGGGCGATCGAGGCGACCGGGCAGGCGCGGCTTGCGGAGCGTCACGCGCTTCCCGATACCGGCGCGGTGCCGCTCGACCGCATCCCCGAACCGCTCCGAGCCACGTGGAGTGCGCGCGCCGGCGGTGGACTCGTGAAAATCGGCCTCCAGGACGCCTTCGCCCTGTTGCAAGCCTTGGGCGACGATGTCGGCGCCCGGTTCTTCTCACAAGGACTCGGAGAGCAGCGGAGCCCACTGACCGCGCGGAATGCCTCGATCCTCGCTCACGGATTCCAGCCCGTGGGCGAAAAGGTGTTCCACCGCCTGTGGACGGACGCGCTGGCGCTGGCAGGCGTAAGCGCGGACGACCCGCCCGAGTTTCCCCGACTCGGCGGACCTCCGTCCGCGCCATGACGGGGTGACGGGACATTTCGCTTGCCCGGCGACATCCCGATCGGCTACCGTGGGCGCGTCTACGAAGAAGCGCCCCGCGCCGCGGGCGTCGTCGTGATGCTCGTGATTCGCAGCGTCGCGGAGCGTGTGGGCGGCGGACCTGGGGGGACGAGCTTGTGGAAGTCATGCGGCGCTACCTGCGCTGAAGGAAAGAGGGTCGATGTCTGTCCAGACATGCTGTCGCGGTGAGGTCACGGATCAGGGCGTGAGGGCTCGGCCCCGCGCGGCCCACGGCCCGCTCCTGCTCGCAGGGATCGTGTTCGTGGGCGTGGCGACGCTGCTTCTCGTGCTCGAGGGGCCCGCATGGTGGTGGGTCGCGCCGGGCTTGCTCGTGGCTGCGCACCTGGCCTTGCTGGCCGGGGTCAGCCTCGGCGTCGGGGCGGCGGCGCGGGTGTGGCGCGCACACATGGGCCAGTCATGCTGCCAGGGCGACAGCAAGGCGCCGCACGGCCACCCCGAGGGGAGCGTCCTGATCCGCTGGCCGCGGGCCTACGACCTGCTCGTACGCGTCCTGAGCCTCGGGTTCGAGGGGCGGATGCGGCGCTGGCTGGTCGGCCTCGGAGCCCCGAAAGGGGGGGATGCGGTGCTCGACGTTGGGTGCGGGACCGGGACGCTCCTACGCACGGCCGCCGCGCAGGTCGGGAGCGCGGGCAGACTGTGCGGCGTCGAGCCCGCAGAGGAGATGGTCGCGTACGCGCGTCACAAGGCGACCGCGGCCGGCCTTCGCCTCGAGCTCGCCGTGGGTTCGGCCGACCGGTTGCCCCACCCCGACGCCAGCTTCGACGTCGTGTTCTGCACGTTCGTCATGCACCACCTGCCCGCGCTGATCCGGATCACCGTGCTGCGCGAGATGCGCCGCGTGCTCCGTCCCGGTGGTCGGATCGTGGTGGCCGACTTCTGCCGTCCGCACCTTCCTGTCTCGCCGGCCTGGCTGCTCCACGTGACCGGCGGCGGCGCACGGGGCTCGATCGTGGAGACGGCGCACTTGGAGCAGGCTGGCTTCGAGAATGTCACGTGTGAGCGCTCCTTCACCGGCGCAATCGGCGCATGGATCGGAGCGGTGCCCGCGTGCACACCACCTCCCCCTTTCAAACCGTGATCTTCCGCACCCAGATCCGCCCCGAGGCCGGCCCGCTCAGCGGCACGGCCCGCCCGTCGACGCTCAGCGTGATCACCCCGTCGTACCCCTTCTCCGCCACCTGCACTTGGGCCCCGGGCAGGACCCGCTTCTCGTCCAGATAGCGCAGGAATTCCCGGTCGCGCTCGAAGATGATCTCGATCCGCACCTGCTCCCCCGGCGCGCATTCGCTGAGGAGCCGCAATCCGCGCTTGCGTCGTTCGGCCACCGACTCCTCGCGTAGGGGAGCCCCGTGCGGACAGTGCGCGTCCTCGCCAAACAATTCGAGCAGCTTCTGTTCGACCTTCTCCGAGATCACGTGCTCGATCCGCTCCGCCTCTTCGTGGGCGTCGAACCAATCGATGCGGATGACTTCGACGAGCAGTTTTTCCACGAGGTTGTGGCGCAGGACCACCTTTTCCGCGATGTGCCGTCCCACCTCGGTCAGCGACACGCGGCCGTTGGCGTCCGACCGGGCGAAGCCTTCCCGCTCCAGGCGATGCAGGGCCGCCGTCACGGAGGGGGCGGACACCCCGAGGAGTTCCGCGATGCGCACCCTCTGCGCGCCCTCTTCGTCCTGGGTCAGCTCCCAGATCGCCTTGATGTAGTCCTCTTTGGATTGGGTGATCTCGACCATGTTTGCACGCACGAAAGGGAGCCGGATGAACCGGGCCGGGTCGGTGAGAGACAGCCGCGTCACTTCGCGGCCGGTTTCTCGCAGCCGTACTTGTCCTTCTGCTTCTTCTCGCCGCATTTGAGCGCGGCGTCCGTCGCGAGGCGAGGGAGCCAGACGTCGGACTTGTCCGCAATGTCGGTCCCTTGCAGCGGCAGGCCGAGCATCTTGCGCACTTGATTTTGCCAGTTGTCCAGCGGCTCGACGGCGGCCTCGGCCACGGCGCGATCGATGATGACGCGCGCGGCGTAATGCCTGGCCCACTCTTCCGGCACGGGCGCGAGGATCTCCTCCTTCACGTTGCCCTTGGCCGAGTCGATGAACTTCGACTCCTCCTCGACCAGTTCCAGCTTCATCTTGGTGTTGAATTCGAGGTAGGGAGCGATGAGGCTCGCGCAGAAGAGGTTGTCCTGGAGGAGGACGATCTTCGCGCGGCCGACGTTGTCGAAGCCATAGGCGTCGCTGAACCCGAAGACGTTGTTGCGGACGGTGGCGACGACGCTGCTCTCCGTCTTGAGCGCGCTGCCGCAGTCGGTGCTCATTGCGTCGTACTTCCAAGTGAAGAGCACCGTGTTGTTCTCGACCAGGAATTCCGGCTGGTCCTTGCCGTCGCGGGGCTGGTGCCACGAGTTGAGGTAGATACCGCTGCCGGTGTTGTTGATGACGAGGTTGTTGCGGACGGCGATCTTGCACGCGCGCCCGCCGTAGATCTTCATCGCGCCCTGCTTGTGATGCGGGGCGCAGTTGGCCACCACGCAGTTCACGATCGTCACCTCGCAGCCTGCGGGCGGGTCGAGGAAAAGACCCGCGCTGTCGGGGGCGATGTTGGTCTTGGTCTTCGGGCTGAACGTGCGCGTGATCTTCAGCGAAGTCTCGTCGGTGTATCCATTGCGCTCGCCGTTGTCGAAGATGATGCCGTCGACCAGGATCTCGGACTTGCCGTCGACTTTCAATTTGCGGTCGCCGACGGTCAGTCGCGCCTTGGGGCTGAAATTGTCCGACTTGTTCTTCCCCGCGAAGATGGTCTTGAATTCGCCCCACGGGTCGCGCTTCGAGAAGTCTTCGCTGTACCCGCCGATGATCCGAACCGGGACCTTGACCTCATCGACGCCCGACTCGGAAATGCCGTAATAGCTGCCGGCGGCGATGTGGACGCTGTCGCCGGGCTTGAGCTTGTCGCTGATGATGCCGAGGTCGCGGGCGGGCTCTTCCTTCGATCCGGTCTTGCCCTTGCCGCGCGCGGCGGAAACGTAGTACTCGTCGGCGAACGCCGGACCGGCGGCGATCAGCAGGGTGACGGCGGTGAAGAGGCGGATCAGCATCGGGTGCTCCTGGAATGGGTCGACGGGAATTCGACATCGGGGCAAGCGCCCGGAGCCGCGCGGAGTGCATCCGACGGCCGCGCTGCGGCTCCCGCGGGGGTGAATGATAGGAGGAAGTCGAGCGGATGGCAAGCGACCGAGACGGTGCGACGGTGCCTTGATCCTGGCCCCCTCCGATCGGGACCAGAGCACGGCACCGCGTACCCGACGGTGCCGCGTGCCGCGCCGCCCGCGCCGGCGGTGCCGCATCGCATGTCGGCGGTCGATTCCTTGTACCGGCCGCCCGTGGTGACTATGATCCCCCAGGCTTCACGGAGGGAATCATGACGGAATCGGACGACGGAAAGCGGACCGGCATCGTCCTCGAGATCCACGCCCCGGAGCGGCGCCGGCGACCGGTGGTGCTCGCCGGCGGATGCTGCACCTCCTGCTGTTGCTGCTGTTGCTGTCTCCACGTCATCGGCGGGCTCGTCGGTGCCGGCCTCGCAGGAGATAGCGGGGTCAAGTTGGCCCGTCTCAGCTTGCCCGGGATGTCTCCGTCCCCGACGCTCGATGCGAAATCGCGCCCGGAGTCGCCGGTGGACGCGGTGAGGCGGGTGCAGCGAATCTACTGGGGGGCCCTCGGGCTCACGATCGTCCTCGTCGCGCTGATCAGCGTGTGGCTCGGGGGTCCGTTTGCCACCATGGTCATCCTCCTCCTCGGGCTGCCGGTGCTCCAACTCGCCGCGTCCGTCATCGCCAGCATCCGGGTCGCGGCTCTGGCCGGTCCGCATCACCGCCGCGCGCAAGGCGAAGTCGTCCGGATCACCGCCTACGGCTTGCTCGGCGCAGCGATCGGTGGCGCCTTGCTCGTGCCCCTATACCTCCTCCTCCAGTAGTCAGGAGCCCAACGATGGCCGAAGCCCAGGCTGCCCCCGCGCCCACGGCCGACGCTCCGCTCCGCATCCGCACCATCGTCCTCTGGTCGATCATGGCCGCCTTGGTCCTCACCTTCATTTGGCTCTGGATTCGCGGCAGTTGGACGGACACCCAGGAGCGCGACCCTTCCACCGTCGCCGACGGCGTCCTGACTCAGCTCTACCGGGACCCGGACGGCCGTACGGTGGTCCGCAGCTCGGCGATTCTCGCTGCCCCTCCCGATCGCGTCTGGGGCGTCATCACGGACTACGCGCACTTCCCTGAGATCTTCCACTCCGGGCTCTGGAAGATGATGGGCAATCAGGCCACGCACGAAGCCGACGGCCGCTGGCATATGACCGGCCGGGTCGAAACCGCCCTCGGCACCTACCCCGTCGACATCCTCCTCGAGCACGAGGAGACCCCCCAGAAGTGCGTCGCCTCGTGGGACGAGTCAACCAGCGACTTCATGGTCAACCGCGGTTGGTGGCGGCTCACGCCTTCCGGCGAGGGGAAGTCGCTCCTGGTCTTCGCGCTCGAAGTGAAGGTCGAGCCCTACCCTCGCTTCCTGGTCCACAACGTGCTGCTGAGCCAGAACGACGGCGTGATCGAGACCGTGCGGCGGCGGCTCGCCAGCGATGGGCGCTGACCGCGACGTGCGCCGACCCCGGCTGGCCCTTCCCTTCACCGTCCTGACCGAACCCGGGGTGGTCCGGCTCGTGGCCGGAGAGGATTTCCGCTACACGCTGCGCGAAGCCGGGCTCGAGTCCTGGCTGCCGGGCCTGCTCGCGGACTGCGACGGCGCCCGCCGCCTGCCCGACCTGCTCGCCGGCCTCCCCGAAGACCGGCGATCGGCCGCCGGCATTCTCGTCGACGGCCTCTACGCCGAGCGCGTCCTGGTCGACGGGAGCGCCCTCGAGGCCCACCCGGGCGGCCGATTCGCCGTTCACGTGGAAGGCGCCGGCGCGCTCCGCGGCCGGATCGAGGCCGGACTGCCGCGTCCGACGACTCCCGCCCGCACGCTCGCCCTGCTCTGTCAGGATCGCCTCGACTACCGCGAGGCGATCGGCTTTTCCCGCCGCTGCCGCGACCAGGGCCATCCCGCGCTCTGGGTCACCACCGGCCCGATGACCCGTGGCTTTGTCAGCCCCCTTCTGCTGCCGGACGCCGGCCCCTGCCTCGCCTGTCTGGTGCACCACTTTCGCCGGCTCTCTCCCGCGCCGGAAATCTACGACGCGCTCGAAGCCCATTCGCGCGCAGGCAAGCCCATGGTCCCGGCGCCGTTTCCCGACCCGGGTCTGGCCGTGCTCGAGGGGTTGGTCCGCTGGAAACTCCAGCTTGCGGAAGCCCCGGTCGCCGCAGCGCCGCTCTACCGTCTGCACGTCCTCGAGACCGAATCGCTCGAGGTCGGTTCCCATCGTGTGTTCACCGCGCCGGATTGCCCGGAGTGCGGCGAGGGGGCGTGATGCGGGGAGCGGGACGGAGCGCATCCGAAGCCGGTCTCGCCGGGGGTGGGTCGGTCGACGAGGGCTTGACCTCTCCTTATACCGGGCTCTTCGTCAGCATCGGCGCGCCGGACGGGCAGCCCCAGGATCCGGATGTCGCCTTGTGGGCGGGGGAGCTGGCGCCCGCGGGGCCACGGGAGGAACCCACGGCGGTCGGCGGCGCCGGGTGGAGCGCCGACGAGGCCCGCGACGCCTGCCTGGGCGAGGCGATCGAGCGCTTCCAAACCTACCCGCTGCGGAGCGACCGGGTGGTCGAAGCGGGTTTCCGGGATTGGCCGCTCCCGGACCGCGCGGTGCCGCCTGAAGCCTGGGTGCTCTTTCACCGCGAGCAGTACGCGCTTCCGGGCTTTCACTTTCGCCCGTTCCAGCGTGACACGTTGTGCCGGTGGGTGGCGTGCCGCGAGGCGGGCACCGGCGAGCGGACGTGGGTGCCCGAGGAATTCGCCTTTCTCTTCGGCCGGAGCCACATCATCAGCCCTTCGATCTCGACCGGGCTCTCGTGCGGCCGCGGGGGCGACTCCGTGCTGCTGCGCGGGCTTCAAGAAGTCGTCGAGCGCGATGCCATCATGGGGGCGTGGTGGGGGGCGTATCCGCTCGAGGAGTGGCCGGAAGACACGGTGCTCGGCGCCCTCGAGCCGGAGCTGCGGCCGCGCGTGCGGCGGGCCAACCTTCGCTATCGGTTCTACCGCGTGGCCTCTCCCTGGTCTTCCCACGTCACCATCGCCACGGTCGAAGGCCATGAGCGCTCCGGATTTCTCTTCAGCGCCGGAGCGGCATGTCGGGAAGACCGGACCTCGAGCTGGCGAAAGTCCCTGCTCGAGGCGATCCAGGGCTGGCACTACGTGCGCTGGCTGAAGGCCACCCGCCACGGCAAGGACGCGCACGGGTCGAA
>Ga0082335_1005421_pt1 | contig 17688 bp, 16 predicted proteins | sample Subgrocontami58m_FD_72375 | JGI IMG/M metagenome (GOLD analysis project Ga0082335, IMG submission 72375) | Subsurface groundwater microbial communities from S. Glens Falls, New York, USA - GMW37 contaminated, 5.8 m (SPADES assembly) (version 2) ... | reverse complement strand
ATGCCCCCGAGCGTGATGTTCCCCGACGGTAATCGCCGCCTGCAGGACGACTTCGACAGCCGCCGCATCGCCGACCGTCTGGAAGAAAAGCTCACCCGCTTCGCCTTCACCGACCAGGACCGCGTCTTCATCGAGGGCACGATGTTCTTCTTCTTGGCGACGGCCGACGCCGAGGGCCGGCCGGACTGCTCCTTCAAGGGCGGCAAGCCGGGCTTCGTGCGTATCGTCGACGCCGACGAGCTCGCCTTTCCCGATTACGACGGCAACGGCATGTTCAAGAGCCTGGGCAATATCCTGGTCAATCCGTCGGTCGGACTGCTGTTCATCGACATGGGCGAGAAGCCACGGCGAATGAGGGTCAACGGCGAGGCGAGCGTCAGCTACGACGATCCGCTGATGCAGCGCTTCGCCGGCGCCCAGCTCCTGGTGCGGGTCAAGGCGCGGGCGATCTTTCCCAATTGCCCGCGCTACATCGTGACGCCGGGCTCGGCGGCGGCGTCCAAGTACGCGCCGCGTCCCGGCCATGAACCACCGGAGCCCGCCTGGAAGGGCTTCGACGACTTCAAGGACTACATCCATCCCCGGCAGAAGACACCCAGCGGAGAGTGACAGTATGAGCAAGCGGTTTGCCATCATCGGCGCGGGCATGTCGGGCATCCTGGCCGCCATCAAGCTGAAGCAGCGCGGCATCGCGGATTTCACGATCTACGAGAAGGCCGGCCGCCTCGGCGGCACGTGGCGGGACAATACCTATCCCGGCCTTTCCTGCGACGTGCCGAGCCATGTCTATGCCTATTCCTTCGAACTCAAGGCCGACTGGACGCGGCGCTTCTCGCCGGGCGCCGAGATCCAGCGCTACTTCGAGGGCGTGGCCGAGAAGTACGGCATCGAGCGGCACATCCGCTACAACACCGAGATCACCCGCGCCGACTACCTCGACGGACGCTGGCGCCTGAAGACCTCGAGCCGCGCGACCGACACAGTGGACGTCGTCATCGCCGCTACCGGCGTGCTGCATCATCCCGTGGTGCCCGACATCACCGGTCTGGCCGACTTCAAGGGACCGAAGTTTCACTCGGCGCGTTGGGGCCACGCGGTGCCGATCCACGGCAAGCGTGTCGGCATCATCGGCACTGGCTCGACCGCGATCCAGATCGTGCCGGCGCTCGCCGATCGCGTCGCCAAACTCTCGCTGTTCCAGCGCACCGCCCAGTGGGTCCTGCCGCTCGCCAACCCGTTTTACAGCGCCGAGGAGAAGGCGATGTTCCTCGCCTCGCCGGAGCGGCTGCAGCAATCCTACGATTTCTGGTCGCAGCGCTTCGTCGACACATTCGCGCGCGCCGTGATCGGCAACCAGGACGAGCTGCAGAAGATCGAGGACGCCTGCCGTCTCAACCTCGAGGAGAATGTCCACGATCCAGAGCTGCGGCGCCGGCTGACACCCAACTATCGCGCCGCCTGCAAGCGGCTGATCATGTCGGACGAGTTTTATCCGGCGATGCAGAAGCCCAACGTCGATCTGGTGACCGAAGGCATCGACCGCATCGAGGCGACCGGCGTGCGGACCAGGGACGGCGCCCTGCACGTGCTCGACGTGCTGGTGCTGGCGACCGGCTTCGATGGCCACGCCTTCGTGCGGCCGATGGAGGTCGTGGGCGAGGGCGGGCGCACCCTTTCGGAGGCATGGTCAATGGCCAACGAAGCCTATCGTTCGGTGGCGGTTCCGGGCTTTCCCAACTTCTTCATGCTGGTCGGGCCCAACAGCCCGATCGGCAATTTCTCGGTGATCATGATCTCCGAGCTGCAGATCGACTATATCCTGCAACTCGTCGACCTCGTCCTCGAGGGCAGATGCCGGGCGGTGGCGCCGTCGGCTGCCGCGGCGCGGCGCTTCAACGACGCACTCCATGAGGCCATGAAAGGCACCGTCTGGGTGTCCGGTTGCCGCAGCTGGTATCTCGACAAGAACGGCAATCCGGCGCTCTGGCCCTGGACCTTCGACCGCTTCCGCGCGGAGATGCAAAAGCCCGATCTGGCCGATTTCGATCTCGCGGCCTAGGAGTTACGCCACCAATTCGCCCAACCATTTGATAATTCGGTGGAGCTTCACATGTCCTTGCGCGGAGGTCCGAGAGCCTAGAGATCCGTCCGCAGCGACGAGCCTCCCAGCCCCTGAAAGTCGCCGGTGTTGGCGCGGCGGCGATCCTCGGCCTCGGTGAAGCAGTGTTCCACGTTGCGGGCCAGCAGGTCGAGTTCACGCTCGAGCGCGGCAGCCCGCGCCGGCGGCAGCCGGTCGACGAGATGCTCGAGCATCGCCCGCAGGCGGCGCGCGACCTGGGTGCTGGAGGCGCCGAACTGGCGCACTTCCGTTGTTGCGAGCGCCACGATGTCATCCCAGTCGGGCGTGGGAAACACCAGGCGGAGATTGCCACCCGGATCGCGGACGTGGCCGCCGCCCAGGCCCTTGTTGCCGGCGTAGCGCAGCAGCCGGTGAATCTGGTCGAGTGCGAGGACCGCCGTCGTCGGATCGTTGACGGCCGGCGACAGCGCCCGTGATGCAATGTCCACCATGATGCGGAAACCGAACATTGGATCCTGGCGCATCGTCCGTTCCGGGCCGAAGGCCGTCAGCGCATTGATCGCGGCCTCATCGACGGCCGCCTCCGGCGGATAGACGCGAGCGAGCGGATCTTCGGTCGAGACGAAGTCGCCGACCTGCGGGATCAGTTCGATGGTGCAGCCGGCCCTCGTCGCGAGCGCCGCCAGATCGCGGCTGCCGAAGGCGAGGAAGGTGCCCGACACCCCGGCACGTCGGACGATCCGGCTTTCCTTGCCGGCGAGTTCGTCGACCTCGTTCACTTCGGGCACGGCGTCGTCGTAGGCGCCCTCGTAGACACTGTCCATCGCCTCCTTCGCCTGACCGAAGATGTGCTGCAGCACGGCGACCGGGCGCAACCCCAGCCCGACCTCCTGAACGAACCAGAAGAATACCGAGATGGAAACGACATTGCCGACGATCGCCAGGGCGATGAGCAGCCCATGGCGGGAGGTTTCGTTCGTGTTGGCGAGCGCCAACATCGTGATGCCGAAGGCGAAGGTGAAGGCGCTGGTGGCAAACTTCATCTGCCAGCGGCCGAAGGTGATACGTATGAGGCGCGGCGTGGTCTGGCCGCTGGCGAGCTGCACGGCGAGCAGCAGTGCCGAGACGGCGTAGACGATGAAGGTGAGCATCGACGAGGCGAAGGCCGCCATCGACGTCCGCAGGCCCTCGAGGTCGCTTTGCTCGAAGCGCGGCCAGCCGGGATCGGGCACCAACGCCAGGATCACCTTGCCCACGAGCCAGGACAGCACGATGGCGAGCGACGGATATAGCCAGAACGAGGAGTGAAGGAACTCCCGCAAGCGGTAGCGCTGGTACCAGCTCATCACTCTCCCCCGGCCGCGCCCCGTGGCGGACCCCTTTGCTAGCAAGCACAGGGGCGTCCATGTTGACAAGAATCAAGCGCTGCCGGCCGGAGAATTGGATAATCTTCCGGAGGCGTCCTGCGCGGCGCCCGGGGAGAAAAATGAAACGGACAGTCGCGGTGCTGGCGGTCCTGCTGCAGCCTGCGTTCGCGCTGGCCGACGAGGGTGGCGCCAGCGTTTGGCTGCCCGGGCAGTTCGCGAGCTACGCCGCTGTGCCGGGCGATCCGGGCTTCTCTCTTGAGACCATCTTCTATGTCCGCAGCGCCAGCGCCACGGCCGGCGCCGATTTCTCGCGCGGCGGCGGCCTGCTGACCGGGCTCTCGACCAACGAGCAGTATCTCTACATCACGCCGGGTTACACCTTCGCCGATCCGGTCCTGCGCGGGCAGCTCTACCTCGGGCTGACCTTTTCGGCCGGCCGCGCCGATACTTCCGTATGGGGCGTGCTGACGGGTCCCGGCGGGAGGTCGATCTCCGGGGCGTCGAGCGACTCCGCTTCCGGCGTGAGTGATCTCTATCCCATCGCGTCGCTGAAATGGCAGTTCGGTGAGCACAATTTCATGACCTATGCCATGGGCAGCGTGCCGACAGGCACCTACGATCCCAACCGGCTGGCCGGCGTGGGGCTCGGCCACTGGGCCGCCGACGGCGGCGTGGGCTACACCTTCCTGTCCCCGTCGGGCTTCGAGTTCTCGGTCACGGCCGGCCTCACCTACAATTTCGTCAATCCCTCGACCGGCTACCAGAGCGGCGCGGACGCTCACGTCGATTTCGGCACGTCCTATTCCTTCAGCGACGCGTTCTATGTCGGCGCGGTCGCCTACATCTACAACCAGATCAGCCCCGACAGTGGCGGCAACCAACGGCTTGGCGGCTTCTATTCGAAGGTCTCGGGGGCAGGGCCGCAGGCCGGCTGGTCCTTCGCCCTGGGCAGAGTTGCCGTGGACCTCAACCTGCGCGGCTACAAGGAGTTCGCCGCCCAGAACCGCCCCGAGGGCTGGAACGCCTATCTCACCCTGTCGTTGTCGGCGGCCCGGCCGAGTGCGAAGAACTGATCGGCATGTTCGCACGCTTCGTCCATCGCTACCTCGATCCGTCCGAGAGCCTGCTCGAGATTCTGTTCGGGCTGATCATGGCGCTCACGATGACGGCAGGCGCCCGCCTGCTCGAGGAACGTACCGAGATCAATGCCATCGAACTGGCTGTCGGGCTGGCCGGCTGCAACGTGGCCTGGGGGCTGATCGACGCGGTGTTCTATCTCTTCGGGACGAAGTTCAACCGCAACCGCCGCGTCCAGCTCGTGCGCCGGCTGCAGGCCGCGCCGGACAAGGCGGAGGCGTTCTCCCTCATCCAGGATGAATTCGGGCTGGAAGGCGAACCGCCGATGCGCGAACAAGACAGGATTGCGTTCCACCGGTCCGTCCTGGAGCTGTTGCGGCACGCCGGCACCGCGCGCGCACATCTGCATGTCGACGACTACATTGCCGCGGGCCTCATCCTCGTCCTCGTCTCGTTGACCGCGCTGCCGGGGTTGCTCCCCCTGCTTCTGCTCGACGACGCGTACCTGGCCCTGCGCATTGCCAACATCGGCCAGATTCTCCTGCTGTTCCTCATCGGCTTCGGCTGGGCCAGCTACACCGGTGCGCCGCGCTGGCGCACCGGCGCGCTCATCGCCCTGCTGGGCGTCGCCCTGGTCATGGTTTCGGTGGCATTGGGTGGGTGACGGGTTGTCCGTCGCCTGCCGCTTCTGGCACGGAAATTGAGCCGTCATGCAAACGAAACGCCGCGCTGGCAAAGGCTTGATCAAGGTCAATGCCCTCCGGACCCGCAGCGCCCAATGGGTGTCGCCTCAGCCTGTTCCGGGCGTTCGGGAGACCACAATGTCGCAATCCCAGAGCTTCAACTTCCTCCAGGAGTACTGGGTGGATGCTTGGCAGCGCTCGATCCTGACGCTCGATGCCCTGCGCGAACGCGGCAACACCTATTTCGAGCAGGCTGCCAAGAACGCGCCGCATGTGCTGAGCTTCGCTTTCGAGCCGGTGCGCGACGGGCGGACGCTGCCTCGGCCGGTCAATTACGTCCTCGTCCAGATCGTGCCGCCGCCGGGAACCGCGATCGATCCGGCCAAGCCGCCCTTCGTCGTCGTCGACCCGCGCGCCGGCCATGGCCCCGGCATCGGCGGCATGAAGCAGGACAGCGAGATCGGCGTCGCGCTGGCCGCGGGCCATCCTTGCTACTTCATCGGCTTCTTTCCCGAGCCCATGCCCGGCCAGACGATCGAGGACGTGTGCTTGGCCGAGGCGGCCTTTGTCGAGGAAGTCGCCTCCCGCCATCCCGAGGCGGAAGGCAAGCCGGTGATCATCGGCAACTGCCAGGCCGGCTGGCAGATCATGATGACGGCCGCGATCCGGCCGGAACTGTTCGGGCCGATCCTGCTGGCGGGCTCGCCGCTGTCGTACTGGGCGGGTGTGCACGGAAAGAACCCGATGCGCTACACCGGTGGCACGCTGGGTGGCACATGGCTGACGGCGTTGGCCGGCGATATCGGCAACGGCACGTTCGACGGCGCCAATCTCGTGGCCAACTTCGAATCGCTGAATCCGGCCAACACCTACTGGGACAAGGGCTACAACCTCTATTCCAAGGTCGACAGCGAGGCCCACCGCTTCCTCGACTTCGAGACCTGGTGGGGCAACCCCGTGCTGCTGAACGCGGTCGAAATGCAGTGGATCGCCGACAATCTCTTTGTCGGCAACAAGCTGACCTCGGGCGAGATCCACACCTCGACAGGCGTCCGCGTCGACCTGCGCAACATCCGCTCGCCGATCATCGTGCTGTGCTCTTGGGGCGACAACATCACGCCGCCGCAGCAGGCGCTGGGCTGGGTCACCGACCTTTACGCGCACGAGGACGAGATCGTCGCCAACGGGCAGACCATCGTCTACACGCTGCACCAGACGATCGGCCATCTCGGCATCTTCGTGTCGGGCAAGGTGGCGACCAAGGAGCACGCCGAGTTTGCGGCCTGCATGGAGATGATCAACGTCATGCCGCCAGGCCTCTACGAGGCGGTGATTACCGAGGTGAACGAGGACACGTCGAACCCCGAGCTGATCCACGGCAAGTACCTGTTCAGCCTGCAGACGCGTACGCTCGACGACATCCGCGCGCTGGGCGGCAACAGCGAGGAGGACAACCGGCGCTTCGCCGCCGTGGCGCGGCTGTCGGATGTCAACCTTGGCCTCTACCGCGCGCTGGCGCAGCCGGCGGTGCGCGCGCTGGCGACCGAGCAAGCAGCCGAGGCGCTGCGCGAGATGAACCCCAACCGGCTGCGCTTCGCCGCCTTCTCCGACCGCAATCCGGCGATGAAGCCCGTCAAGACGCTGGCTGAGGCTGTTCGCGCCGACCGCAAGCCGGTGTCCCCCGACAATCCGCTGCTGACCATGGAGCATGTGGCATCGACCTGGATCTCCACCTGGCTGGATGGCTATCGGTTGATGCGCGATGCCATGACCGAGGCGACCTTCCTCGCCACCTACGGCTCGCCGGTAGTGCAGGCCATGGCCGGACTCGGGACGGAGACGGCACCGGCCGGACCGCGCATCGATCGCGACCTCGCCCGCGAGGCCATCGAGGCGCGGTGGAAGGCCGACCTGGAGAAACGCTTCGAAGTCGGCGGCCTGCCCGAGGCGCTCGTGCGGGCGCTGATCCACATCCGCCTGCCTCAACGCAGCGTCGACGAGCGTGGCTTCGCCATGCTGCAGGCCATCCGCCGTCTGCGGCCGGCCAACCGTCGCCTCAGCATGGATGAAGTGAAGACGTTGTTCCGCGACCAATACATGCTGGTTCGCCTCGACGAGGAGCGCGCCGTGCGCGCCATCCCGCGACTGCTGCCCGAGAACGAGCAGGTGCGCCGCACCGGGTTCGATGCGCTGGTCGAGGTGTTGGGCGCCCGCGGTGCCCTGCCGGAGGAAGGGCTGAAGCGGCTGAAGCGCATCGAGGAGTTGTTCGGCCTTGCTGCCCGTAGCGCCGCTACCGGCGAGACCTCGCATGCCTGACGCACCGCCGAGGTCCACGGAACGGGGTCACGAGAAGTACGATCGGCTGATTGGTGTGGCGCGCAAGCACCCGCCGATGACGACGGCAGTCGCCCATCCCTGCGATGCGGTCTCGCTGGAAAGCGCGGTCGAAGGGGCGCGTCTCGGCCTGCTGAGCCCGATCCTGGTGGGGCCGCGGGCGCGCATCCTCGACGTGGCGGCCCGGGCCGGGCTCGACATAAGCATCTTCGAACTGGTCGAGTCGCTGCACAGCCACGATTCGGCGGCCAAGGCGGTGGAACTCGTCCGGGCGGGTCGCGCAGAGGCCCTGATGAAGGGCAGTCTCCACACCGACGAGCTGATGGGCGCCGTCGTGGCGCGGGACACCGGCATACGCACGGCGCGGCGCCTCAGCCACTGCTTCGTCATGGACGTACCGAGCCATCCCGAGGCGCTGATCATCAGCGACGCCGCCGTCAACATAGCGCCCACGCTCGAAGACAAGGTCGACATCGTCCAGAACGCGATCGACCTCGCGCGCGCCCTCGGCAACGAGCAAGTGCGGGTGGCGATCCTGAGCGCGATGGAAACGGTCAATCCGCGCGTGCTGTCGACCATCGAGGCCGCGGCACTTTGCAAGATGGCCGACCGCGGCCAGATCACCGGCGCCGAACTCGACGGGCCGCTGGCGCTCGACAACGCGATCAGCCCCGAAGCGGCGGCCATAAAGCACATCGTCTCGCCGGTTGCCGGCCGGGCCAACGTATTGATCGTGCCGGACCTCGAGGCCGGCAACATGCTCGCGAAGAGCCTGTCGTTCCTGGCGGGGGCCGACGCCGCCGGCATCGTGCTGGGCGCGCGCGTGCCTATCATCCTGACCAGCCGCGCCGACTCGCTGCTGACCCGGCTCGCGTCCTGTGCCGTGGCCGTCCTGGTCGCGGCAGCCCGGCGCGCAAGCGCCGCCACGGCCATTACCTGAGGAATCCATGAACGACGAGATCAGGCCGGTGCTGACCGGACACAAGGCTTTGGTCGTGGGCATCGCCAACGACCAGTCGATCGCCTATGGCTGCGCCAGGGCGTTCCGCACGGCCGGCGCGGAAGTAGCCGTCACATGGCTGAACGAAAAGGCGCGGCCGCATGTCGAGCCGCTCGCCCGCGAACTCGAGGCGCCGATCGCGGTACCGCTCGATGTCGCCGTCCCCGGCCAGCTCGAGGCAGTGTTCGACGAGATCGGCCGGCGCTGGGGCAAGCTCGATATCCTGGTGCATTCGATCGCCTTCGCGCCGTCGGAAGACCTGCGGGGCGGCCTGCTCGACTGCTCGGCAGAAGGCTTTGCCAAGGCCATGGACATCTCTTGCCATTCCTTCATCCGCATGGCCCGGCTCGCCGCGCCGCTGATGTCGGATGGCGGCACGATGTTCGCCATGAGCTACTACGGTGCCAACCGCGTGGTGCCGAATTACAATGTCATGGGACCGGTGAAAGCCGCTCTTGAAGCCTCCTGCCGCTACCTGGCCTTCGAGCTGGGGCCGCGCCGCATCCGCGTTCACGCCATCTCCCCGGGGCCGCTAAAGACGCGCGCCGCGTCGGGTCTCAAGGACTTCGAGTTGTTGCTGAACGAGGCCGCACACAAGGCACCGCTGGGAGTGCTGGTCGATATCATGGACGTGGGCTACGCCTGCGCCTATCTCGCCACGCCCTTTGCCCATCGCATCACCGGAGGCACGGTCTATGTCGACGGCGGCGCCAACATCGTTGCCTGACGAGAGCCCTGGCATGTCGACACAAGGCTGCATCGCCGTCCTCAATGCCGGTTCGTCCAGCATCAAGTTTGCGCTCTACGAGGCAGGCACCGACGGCGGCCTGCTGTTTCGCGGCCAGGTTGAACGGATCGGGCAGTCGCCGCATCTCAAAGTGGCGAATGCCAGGGGCGAAATCGTGGCCGAACGGAACTGGACCACGGGCAGCCTCGACCATCGTGGCGCCACGGCGGAGATCCTGAAACTCGGTCGCGAGCTCCTGAAGGATCGGCCGGTACTGGCTTTCGGTCACAGGGTCGTGCACGGCGGCATGGAATTCACTGCCCCGGTGAAGATCGATGCCGGGGTGATGGCGGCGCTGGCCAGGCTCGTGCCGCTCGCGCCGTTGCACCAGCCGCACAACCTGGCGCCGATCGAGGCGATCTCGGAGGCGGCGCCCCATCTGCCCCAGATCGCCTGTTTCGACACCGCCTTTCACCGCACGCAGCCGGCACTTGCCCAGCAATTTGCCCTGCCGCGCGACCTCACGGCCGCCGGCGTGCGTCGCTACGGCTTCCATGGCCTGTCCTACGATTTCATCGTCACGCGACTGCGCGAGACCGTGCCGATGCTGGCACGCTCGCGCCTGATCATCGCCCATCTCGGCAATGGCGCCAGCCTTTGCGCGGTGCGGGACGGGCGTAGCGTGGCCAGCACCATGGGCTTCACGGCGGTCGACGGGTTGATGATGGGCACGCGCAGCGGCGCGCTGGATCCCGGCGTGCTGCTCTACCTGATGCAGGAACGTGGCCTCGACGCCGCCGCGATCGAGGACCTTCTCTATCGCAGGTCGGGGCTGCTCGGCGTATCTGGCATCTCCTCGGACATGCGAACGCTTCGCCAATCGGCGGCGCCGGAGGCCGCCGAAGCGGTCGCCCTGTTCGTCTACCGCATCGTCCGGGAAATGGGCTCCCTGGCCGCCGCCCTGGGGGGCGTCGATGGCATCGTGTTCACCGCCGGTATCGGCGAGAACGATGCGGCAACCCGGGCCGAAATCGTGGCTGGCTGCGGCTGGCTGGGCGTCAACCTGGACGAAGCGCGCAACCGCGGCGGCGATTGCCGCATCAGCGCCGACGGGTCGCGGGTTTCGGCTTGGGTCGTCCCGACCGACGAGGAGCAGATGATAGCCCGGTACACGCGAGCGGCCCTGGCCTCTTGACGAATATCAAGGGACCGACAGGATCGGAACGCTAGGCTGCAATGCAATTGAACCGGGAGGCCGGAATGGCCGCAGACAAGGCGAAGCTCGAGCGCAAGCCCTACGAGAAGGAGCTGAAGAAGCTCCAGACCGAGCTGTGCTATCTGCAGGATTGGCTGAAGGCCACCGGCGAACGCGTCATCGTCATTCTCGAAGGGCGCGATGCGGCGGGAAAGGGTGGCACCATCAAGGCGCTCACCGCGCGTGTCAGTCCGCGCGTCTTTCGCGTCGTGGCGCTGCCGGCGCCGTCGGATCGCGAGAAGAGCCAGATGTATATCCAGCGCTACGTCGAGCGTTTCCCGGCGGGTGGTGAAATGGTGATCTTCGACCGCAGCTGGTACAATCGAGCGGGGGTCGAGCATGTCATGGGATTCTGCACGCCCGAGCAGCACGGGAATTTCCTGGAACTCTGCCCGCCGGTCGAGAAGTTCATCGTCGACGGCGGTATACGCCTGATCAAGATCTGGCTCGAAGTCGGGCAGGAGGAGCAGGAGAAGCGCTTCCAGGCCCGCATCGAGGATCCGTTGCGGCAATGGAAGCTGAGCCCGATGGATCTCGAATCCTACAAGCGCTGGTACGCCTTTTCGAAAGCGCGCGATCTCATGCTGGAGCGGACCGACAGCGAGCATGCGCCGTGGCACATCGTCGATTCCAACGACAAGAAGCGCGCGCGCCTCAACATCATTGCGCACATCCTGTCGCGGATTCCCTACAAGAAGATCGAGCGCGAGAAGGTGAAGCTGCCGGCCCGCAAGGAAGGCAAGAAGTACGACGACCACGCCACCCTGAAGGGGCGGCGCTTTGTCGAGCAGAGATACTGATACTGGTCAAAGATAAACGGAGAGCCGACATGGCAAAGCTGCCGAGTGCGAAAGATCTGCAAATGAAGATCGCCGAGATCGAGGGTGCCAAGGCCTCGGCGGCGGCCCGCATCCACGCGGCCGCGGAGGCGGAGAAGGAGGCATTGCTGGCGAAGCTCCTCAGCCCTTCGGGACTCTCCGACGACGAGGTGATCGAAAAGGCCGGAGTCATCGTCGCCCGCGCCGTCGAGGATGGCCGCACCTCGGTGCAGGTCATGCGCTTTCCCAATCATCTCTGCACGGATAACGGACGCGCCATCAATCAGGCCGAAGACGGCTGGGAAAAGACCCTGACCGGCCGGCCGAAAGAACTCTACGAGTTCTGGGCGCGCCGTCTGAAGCCGTTGGGCTACCATCTCCGCTACGAGATCGTCGATTATCCGCACGGCATGCCGGGCGATGTCGGCGTGACCCTGAGCTGGAGCTGAGCCGGACACCCGGCTGGCGCAATCAGTTGACCTGATGGACCGGCGTTGCATTCAAGCCCGGCGGCACGCCGAGCCAGGGTGAACCCTTCAACATCGCCTCGCGGCCGACGGCATAGAGCCTGCGCATGTAGCCCTGGTCGAACGGGGCGTCCAGTCTGTCGGTAAAGCTTCCGGGAATGTAGGCCACGTTGTAGTCGATGCCGTCGCGCCGGGCGATGACGTAGAGCGTGTAGAGATCGCTCAGCCCCTGCGACTGGATGAGGGTGGCGATGGCGCGGTCGGCGATCTTCATGGTGTTGCGCGGCACCGTCTCCTGGTTGGGGCCCGGCCGGGCGTTGCGGATGATGAACAACCGGCGAGGCCGCCTGGTCAATGCCTCGGCAATCCGGGGATTTGCGCCAGCCGCGTGATCCAGCATGTCGTCACCGCCGAGCGACGGCGGATAGAGAACCACCTGCGCCAGCGTGCCGCCGTCGACGTGCATTTCCTGGTAGTGTTCGCCGCCCATTTCGATGTCGAACATCACCGGCGGGAAGATGCCGGGGATCGACGCGGACGCGAGCAGGATCTCGGCGAAGAGCTCGCCCGCGCGCGCGTGGCCGCTGGCGGCGATCGCGCCCATGTTCCACAGCACGCCGACCGGCACGTCGAGATTGGTCGTGGCCACGAACAGGAGGCGGCCCTTTTCGGTGTATTCGCGGGCGATCGCGGCCAGCAGCGCCGGCGTCATGAAACGCCGGATCAATCGCAGCAGCGGCTGGGAATCGTAGAGCGAATCGCCCAACAGCCCGAGCAGCAATCCGCGGCTGGTCATGATGTCGGCGCCGCTGATCTCGGTGTAGACGCGCTCGAGGTCCCGGTCGTAGTCCGGCCCGAGGAAGGCGAACGGGGCGCTCAGCGCCCCGGTGCTGACGCCGGTCACGCCCTTGAATTCCGGCCGGGTGCCCATTTGCGTCCAGGCCGTCAGCAGCCCGGCGCCGAAGGCGCCATTCTCGCCGCCACCCGAGATCGCCAGAAAGTTGGCCGGTCCCAGCGTGCCGCCGCTCCGCTGGGCGTAGGCCATCTCGCGACGCAAGGCAGTGAAGGCGATACGGCCGAAAAGCCTGTCGTTGCTGCCGTCGAGGACGACGCGACAATCCTCCGGCATGCCGGCGAAACGCCCATGATCGCCCAGCTTCTCCGGAAGGGCGGCCAACCTCGCCGGTGCGCCGCAGCCGCCGACCGTCGCCGAGGCAATGCCTGCACCCAGGGCACCGAGGAGGGAGCGACGTTTCATTCAGGGCCAGTTTCTCTTTTCCGCAGACTCCAGGCAACGGGCGCGGGATTCGGGGCTGGCGCTTGCAGCGACCGCACCGGTCGGGTTGGATGGGGCCGCTTCCACCAAAGGGCGTGCACATGAAATCGAGAAGAGTCTTCCTCCTGGCGGCAATCCTGTCAGTGCCGATACCGGCGCTGGCGCAGCAGGCGGGTGCGGGATTCGTCGGCGACTGGCAGGGACAGGTCCCGGGCATCGGCGATGCCCGCTTGATCGTCACGTCAGTCAGGCCAGATGGCCAGGTGGAGGGCCGGATGGAATTTGCCCTTCAATCGTTCGTGTCGACGTTCGGCGACAAGGCCGATTCCGGCAACCGCATCAACCGCGGGGTCGTCTCCGGGGCGGCCCTCACCATCGAGTCGGCGTTGGGTGGCACCTACACGTTGAACCGCACTGGCGATCAGTTGAGCGGGACCTACACGCGCGGCACGACGTTGAATGTCGCGGTCAGTTTCAGGAAGGCCTGAGAGGGTCGACCTGACTGGAGGGATATTGAACGACGGCAGGCGCATGCGCCGCTACTTCTTCGGCGCGCTCTTCCGGATGTTGGGGGTCGTCTGGCCGATCCTGTCCGGCGTTCTCCTGGCCATGATCGGCCCTGGGCTCGCCATCGGTTTGTTCGAGGGATGGAGCGTCGGCGACTCCTTCTATTTCACCTTCGTCACGGGCCTCACCATCGGCTACGGCGATCTCGTGCCGCATCGTGCCATATCGCGGATCCTGTCGGCCGTGATCGGCCTTGCCGGCATCCTGTTGACCGGCCTCGTGGCCGCCGTGATCGTGCAGGCCCTGCAAGAGACGGCGCGCGACGCCCGGACGCGGCGCTAGGCCGGGATCGCGAACACAGTGATCGCCATCACCAGGTAGATGGCGATGAGCTGCACGCCGGTGAACCAGGTCGACTTACCGTCGACGATCAGGACCGAGGCGATGAAGGTCGCCCCCAGCACCAGGAACACCTCGACGCCGGCAAAGGCCAGCGTCATCGGCGCGGGCGCCATCACCAGGCTCAGCAGTACCAGCAGCGGCACCACGAACAGCGCGATCTGTGTGCAACTGCCGATGGCGATGCTGAGCGAGACCTCCATGCGGTTGCGCATCGCGAAGAGCACGGCCGTGCTGTGTTCGGCGGCATTGCCCACCACCGCGACCACGACCACGCCCACGAACAGGTTCGAGAGGCCCAGCGCGTGCGACGCCTGCTCGACGGTGGCGACCAGGATCTCGCTCATCCACACGATCAGCAGGGTGACCACCGCCATGACGCCTATCGCGAGCGACAGCGACCACGCCATGCCGTGCTCTTCGGTCGCCTCGGCCGGCTCATGGCCGCGGAACAGATCGGCGTGGGTGCCGAGAGTGAATACCAGGCTCGCCACATAGACCGCCAGCAGCAGCACCGACACGACGACGCTGAAGCCCACCGACCGGCTGGCCAGCGCGTCCACGCCCGACGCGGCGAAGATCGACGGCACCAGGATGGCCAGCGCCGCCAGCGCCATCATGCCGACCTGCAGGCGCACGCCCACGGTGGCGAAGGTCTGGATCTTGTGGCGCAGGCCACCCGCCAGGAACGCGGCCCCCAGCACCAGCAGCAGGTTGCCGATGATCGAGCCGGTGAGCGAGGCCTTCACCACGTCGAGCATGCCGGCCTTCAGCGCCACCAGGGCGATGATCAGCTCGGCGGCATTGCCGAGCGTGGCGTTGAGGAAGCCGCCGATGCCTTCGCCGACGCGGGCCGCCAGCTTCTCGGTGGCGAGCCCGAGCAGGCCCGCCAGGGGAATGATGGCGACGCAAGCCAGCACGAAAACCAGCAGCGGGCTGTCGGGCCGGGCATGATGCACCCAGGCGGCGACGGGAACGGCGAACAGCAGCCACGCCAGGGGCGCTTCGGCAAGCACATTGCGCAACGTCCGCATCACATCTCTCCCCCGCGTGATGTAGTTTGGTGCTCCAGGCATGAAAGGACAGGCCCGCAAGGATAGCAAGGTCCGCCGGCCGGTACCGCGACATTGCTGGGGGGAAACGATGGCTGTTCTTTTCGAGATCGAACACACGACCACCTACAGCTACGCCAATCCGGTAACGTTCGGAAAGCATCGGGCCATGTTCCTGCCGAGGCCTGCAGCACGCGGGCGGCTGATCGATTGGTCGGCCACGACCAGCATTCCTTCCACGGTCCGCTGGACCACCGATGCGCTCGGCAACAACGTCACGCAGATGGAATTCAGCGAACCGGCCAAGGAGCTGACTTTCTCGTTCAAGGTCCGGGGCCTCCATTTCGGCATGCAGGATGTCGAACGGTTTTTCCTGGAGCCGCGGGCGGCGACGGTGCCGGTCCAGTACACGCCTGACGAATGGAATGATCTGCTTGCCTACATCCGCCCCCATGCCGAGGATCCCGACGGAGCGGTTGCTGCCTGGGCCAAGAGTTTCGTTGCCGACAACCGGGACCGGACGACCGACGTGCTGGAGCGGATGCTCGACACCTTCCGCGATACCTTCACCTACAACGCCAGGGAGGCCGAAGGCACGCAGTCGCCCGCCGAAACGTTGCGGACGAGGTCGGGCACCTGCCGCGACTATGCGTGGCTGATGATCGAGACCCTGCGCCGCCTGAGCTTTGCGGCCCGCTTCGTGAGCGGCTACCTCTACGATGCGGCGCTGGACGGCGGCGCCGTCGGCACGGTCGGTTCGAGTGCGACCCACGCCTGGCTGGCGGTGTATCTGCCGGGGGCCGGCTGGAGGCATTATGATCCGACCAACCGGCTCAGCGCCGGCTATGACCTGATCCCGGTGGCGATTGCCCGCCATCCGGGACAGGCCGTGCCGTTGGCAGGTTCGTGGTTCGGCGATGCCAAGGACTATCAGGGCATGTCGGTCAAAGTCACCGTCCACAAGCTCGGTGAACTCTCCGAGTCTGACTAGCTAGGCGTCAGTGGGCGCGCGCGCCGCCGGTTCCCCATGGACGTTCGCGCCCTCGCGCTGGATCGCCTCTGCGAGGTCACGCAGGGGCAGACCGCGCGGATTCGCGCGGCGCCACACCGCCCAGTACCGTCGATCGTGGCGGGGCAGGATCGGCGCTTCGACCAAGCCGCCCATATCGAACGGCGGCGCGTCCATCCAGCGGTTCATCACACCCACGCCGAAGCCGCCTCGCGCCAGAGCGGCGATTGCTTCCGTCAGTTGCACGCGCCGGATAGTCCGGGCCTCGCCGCCGGTTCCGCCCAAGCCCCAGATGGCCTCGCGCAGCACCGCCTCGTCGGTGGATGGGAGGTCATGGATCAGCAGCGTGTCGTCGCGCAGGTCTGCCCAGGCGACGCTCCCGCCCGCCCGGACCCGGCGGCCCAGCGGATGGTCGGCGGAGATGAGCGCTACCACTTCCTGGGCGAACACTTCCATCTGCTCGAGTTCGGGCCGGCGGGGCGGATGGGCAGTTATCACGAAGTCGACCTGGTCCTGGCCAAGCGCGGTGATCTCCTCGCGAGTCGACTGGAGCTGGACACGCAGGTCGACCTCCGGACGATGCGCTCCGAACCCCGCGAGCGTGCGGGCAAGCCACGTGTAGTAGCTGAAGCAGCTCGTCGCGACGCGCAGCGGCGTGGGCGAAGAGTCGCAGCGGCCGCGGGCGATGGCTCCCTCGGCCGCCGCCAACTGTTCGAGCAGCGGCCCCGCGGCCTCGGCCAGGGCGGCGCCGGTCTGGGTGGGAACCATGCGCTTGCCCACACGATCGAACAGCCGCAGCCCCAGGTCGCCCTCGAGCTTCACGAGCTGGTGGCTGAGGGCAGACTGCGAGCAGCCGAGCCGCTCGGCTGCTCGCGTGACGCTGGCATCAGCTGCGACAGCCTGGACCATCCGCCAGTCCCGCACGTCCAGCTGCAACCTCAAGCGATCTCCGATCATGAAAACTCTGCATCAATCATAGGATAACAATGCGGTGTCCTCAATATCATACTTGCGCCAAAAGCTCCGGAGCCAACCTTCCGCCTCGGAGATTCCATGCACGACACCGCCGCCACGCCCAGAATCGATGCGCTGAAGGCGCGCGTCTGCGACGCCGTTGACCGGCGCGCCGAGATTCTTATCGGCCTTTCCCGCGCGGTCCACGCCAGCCCGGAGCTCGCGTTCGAGGAGTTTGAGTCCGCGCGCCTCGTCGCGGAGGCGGCAGAGCACGGTGGACTCGCCGTGGTGCGAGGCGCCTACGGCTTGGAGACCGCACTGGCCGCGGAGTTCGGCCGTGGGGGCGGGAGTGCGATGGTCGGCATACTCTCGGAATACGACGCCCTTCCTGGCATCGGCCACGCCTGCGGCCACAACATCATCGCCGCCGCCGGCCTGGGCGCAACGCTCGCGCTTTCCGACCTCGGCGACGACTTGCCCGGGCGGGTGCGCTGGGTCGGCACGCCAGCGGAGGAGCGCGGCTGCGGCAAGGAGCTGATGGCGCGGGCCGGCGCCTTCGAAGGACTGGACGCCGCGATGATGGTCCATCCGGCCGGCGTCGACGCCAAGGGCGTGCGCGCGCTCTGCATCGCCACCGCAGGGGTTGTGTTCCGCGGCCGGGCCGCCCACGCCGCAGTCAACCC
>Ga0082335_1005417_pt1 | contig 17689 bp, 22 predicted proteins | sample Subgrocontami58m_FD_72375 | JGI IMG/M metagenome (GOLD analysis project Ga0082335, IMG submission 72375) | Subsurface groundwater microbial communities from S. Glens Falls, New York, USA - GMW37 contaminated, 5.8 m (SPADES assembly) (version 2) ... | reverse complement strand
GCGCATGGGGACGCAATGGGGCATGGCGGATGCGCTGGGGCCGATGGTCTACGGCGAAAACGAGGGCGAAGTGTTTCTCGGCAGGTCGATTACGACGCACAAGAATGTTTCCGAGGTGACCATGCAGAAGGTCGACCAGGAGATCCGCCGCATCATCGACGAGCAGTATGCCCTGGCGCGGCGCCTGATCGAGGACAACAGCGACAAGGTCGAGGCAATGGCGAAGGCGCTGCTCGAGTGGGAGACCCTTGACTCCGACCAGTTGAACGACATCATGGAAGGCAAGGCGCCGCGAGAGCCCAAGCCGAAGCAATCCGGCACCACGCCGCCGCCGGCGCAGAAAGACGGCACCACCGGCGCTGCGGCGCCCGCGGCGACCTGAACTCTCCCACGCTACGTTGCGGCAGGTTTTCGCTGTCGCTGGCGAAGCCGCTGGTCATGGGCGTGGTCAACGTCACGCCCGACTCCTTTTCCGACGGCGGCAGGTTTCTCGACCCGGCCGCCGCCATCGCGCAGGCGCGCAGCTTGATTGAAGAGGGTGCCGACCTCGTCGACATCGGCGCCGAGTCCAGCCGGCCGGGCGCAACGGCAGTGGTGAGCGCGGATGAAGAGCTGCGCCGGCTGGTGCCGGTGCTGCGCGGCTTGCGCGATGTGCATGTGCCGCTGTCGGTCGACACGATCAAGCCGGAGGTGATGCGCGCCGCGCTCGCGGAAGGGGCGAGCATGATCAACGACATCAACGCATTGCGCGCACCTGGCGCGCTCGCCGCCGTCGCGGGCGCCGACGCCGCAGTGTGCCTGATGCACATGCAGGGCACGCCCGGCACCATGCAGCAGCATCCGCGCTATGGCGACGTGGTGGCGGAAGTGAAAGCCTTCCTGCGGGAGCGCATTCGTGCCGCACGCGACGCGGGGATTGCGCCGGAGCGCATCGTCATCGACCCGGGCTTCGGTTTCGGCAAGTCGCTGGAGCACAACCTCGATCTGCTGCGTCGCCTGCGCGAATTCGATGCGCTCGGCGTGCCGGTGCTCGCCGGCTGGTCGCGCAAGTCCTCGCTGGGCAAGCTTACCGGCAAGTCCGTAGGCGATCGTCTTGCAGCGAGCATTGCCGCGGCCCTGATCGCGGCGCAAAATGGCGCCAGAATCCTGCGCGTGCACGACGTTGCGGCGACGCGTGATGCGCTCTCCGTGCTTGCGGCCGTGGAAATAAATCGATGACAAGAAAATATTTCGGAACCGATGGCATTCGCGGGCTGGTAGGTGAGCCGCCGATCACGCCGGATTTCATGGTACGCCTGGGCTTTGCCGCGGGTGAGGTATTGGTGCGGCACGCGAAGCTGCACCGGAAAGAAAAAGCGGGCGCGCGCCCCGCGGTGCTGATCGGCAAGGACACGCGCATTTCGGGTTACATGCTGGAAGCTTCGCTGGAGGCAGGCTTTGCCGCGGCCGGGGTGGACGTGATGCTTACGGGGCCGATGCCGACGCCCGCGATCGCCTATCTCACGCGCGCGCTCCGCTTGCAGGCGGGAGTGGTAATCAGCGCCTCGCACAATCCCTATCCCGACAACGGCATCAAGTTCTTTTCCACCGACGGCAACAAGCTGCCCGATGCGGTGGAGGTCGAGATCGAGGCGCAACTGGAACAGCCGATGCGATGCCGGGCCTCGGCGCAACTGGGCAAGGCGCGGCGCGTCGACGATGCCGCCGGGCGCTATATCGAGTTTTGCAAGAGCACTTTTCCCAATAGGCTCGACCTGCGCCGCCTGAAGATCGTGGTCGATTGCGCCAACGGCGCGGCCTACCACATCGCGCCGCATGTGCTGCACGAGCTGGGCGCCGACGTGGTGACGGTAGGCGTCAGTCCCGACGGATTCAACATCAATGACCAGGTCGGCGCCGGCAATCCGCAATCGCTGCGAACGGCCGTGAAGCGGCACAACGCGAGCCTGGGCATCGCGCTCGACGGGGACGCCGACCGCCTGCTGATGATGGACGCGAACGGCAGGGCCTACGACGGCGATCAGTTGCTGTATATCATCGCGCGTCTGCGGGCCAAGCAGGGCGCGGTTCCCGGCGTGGTCGGCACGCTGATGAGCAACCTTGCGCTGGAGCGCGCTTTGGACAAGCTCGGCATAGCCTTCGCCCGCGCCAGGGTGGGCGATCGCTACGTGCTGGAGCTGTTGCACGAGAAGGGATGGCAGCTCGGCGGCGAGAACTCCGGGCATATCATTTGCCTGGACAAGCACACCACCGGTGACGGCCTGGTGTCGGCGTTGCAGGTGCTCACCGCAATCTGCGAGACCGATACAACCTTGGGCGAGCTGTCGCGCGACCTGGTCATGTATCCGCAGAAGCTGATCAACGTGAACGTGGGCAAGGGGTTCACGTGGGACGCGAGCAAGGCGGTGTGCCAGGCAAAAGCGGTGGCCGAGCGCGAACTGGGCAAAGCGGGGCGGGTGTTGTTGCGGCCCTCCGGCACGGAACCTGTGCTGCGGGTCATGGTCGAGGGCGAGGATGGCGCCAAGGTGGAGGCCTTGGCGGCGATGCTGGCGGAGCAAGTCAGGCTCGCGGCCGTTTAGCCGGGCTTCAGCCCGCTCCGGCACCGGCTCGCAGCTCCCGCCGGGCCTGATCCTCACGGGAGGCGACCGAATCGTCCACGGCAACTTTCTGCTGAAACCGGTTGACCGGACTATTCCTGTTGCTCCAGGCTATGCCTGAGCCGCAAAAGGTAAGGTAGGCCCTGGATAGCCCTGCTGCCATACCACGAGGCCATTTCTCCATCCACCAAAGCGATCCGGCAGCTTGATCTTGCTGGCAGCGCTTGGCTGAGTTCGGCCAAATGTTTTTCCCGGAAAGAGTACGGCTCGCTGCTCAACAGCACCCAATCCACTTCATCGAAGCATTCGGAGAGGCTGGGCAGTTCCGGATAGCGGGCCGCTGCCTCCGCCGGCATCGTGTCCCAACCGACCAGCGCCAAATTGCGGGATATATAGGTATCCCGGGATATCGTCATCCAGGGGTTTTGCCAGATCAAATAAAGCACCCGTTGCCGGGGCAAGGTTTCCGCCCCCCGAATCACGGCCTGATAGGCTTCGAGAAACTGCGCTTCCAGCGCACCGGCTTGTTTCTGCCGGCCGAAAACGCCCCCGAACAGGCGGTATAGCTTGAGGTTTCCCGTAGGGTCCAAAGGGTGGGTGACGATGACGTGGGGGACAAATTCCTCCAGGGCCTGTGCCACCCATTTCGGATTTTCGTCTACGTTCACGACCGCGTGGGTGGGCTGGAGTTTGCGGATTTTTTCTATATCAACATCCTTGGTTCCTCCCACTTTGGGAACCCGTTTCACCCCCGGCGCCGGGTGGATGCAAAAGCCGGTGCGGCCCACTAAATTCTCTCCCAGGCCCAAATCGAACAGCAGTTCGGTGATGCTGGGAACCAGGCAGACGATCCGGTAGGGCGGAACGGCAGCGGGATGAGAATTTCCCAAATCGTCGGACCAATGGATAGAGGGTGATGGGCGCATGGAGAGCTGCCTGGCGGAAAGCGCGGGCCGAGAAACCGGGAAAACGATACCGACGACTCGAAAAAACGCAGGGCGTCCGGTTCTTTGGGCCGGGCTGCCGAATCTCAAGCTAAAGCGGGGGAGTTTTCACAACTTCCGAGGCGTACCGGCTTTCATCGTTTCCTCATTATGGGTTAACTTTCAAGAATCAAATCACCGAATTTAATTGGCAGCCAAGACTATTTCAGAGGCCGAAACCATTACTGGAAATATTTTACGATCCAGCGGCTCATCTCTCGGACCCGGCCCAAGCTTAGGATGCATAGCCTTGAGCAACGCCACCCCTTTCGCAATTTAAAAAACAACGCCCCCTATCAGCAACCCTTGCCGAGCGCCCGAGGCCGGGGAGGGATGCGGAACGATCATTCACGATCGGCTGCTGCGATCTCGAGGGCGCGCAAGGCGGCCTCGCGGTAATCCAGTTCGCCCTGCCGCAACGCCAGGCACAGGGCCTCCAGTTCCGGGCTGGATCGGTTGACGATCCGCGCCCGCAATTCGTCCGCCGCCAAGCTGGCCAGCACGCGTTTGAGCCGCGGCAGCGCTCCCCCCCTGAAGTCCACTCCAACTTGGGCGTGATGCGCCTCGATGGCTTCGGCCAGCCGCTGCACCCCGACGCCGGTGGTGGCCACGGTGCGGAGCACGGGGGGCACCCAGGCCGCTTCCGCGCGCAAGGAAAGCATGGCGAGCAGTTCCCGTTCGGTGCGGTCGGCCAGCGGCGAGTCGCTCTTGTTGACCACGAAGATGTCGGCGATTTCCAGGATGCCGGCCTTGATGGCTTGGATGTCGTCGCCCAGCCCCGGCGGGCAGACCACGATGCGGGTGTGGGCAATGTCGGCGATCTCGACTTCCGACTGGCCGGCGCCGACGGTTTCCAGGATGACGAGGTCGAACCCAGCGGCGTCCAGCACGTCAACCACCCGCGCCGCGGAGCGGCACAGTCCGCCAAGGTGGCCGCGCGAGGCCAGGGAGCGGATGAACACCCCTTCGTCGGCGGTATGGTCTCCCATGCGGATACGGTCTCCCAGCACGGCTCCGCCGCTGATGGGGCTCGATGGGTCCACCGCGATCACGCCTACCCGCTTGCCCTGTTTGCGAAGTTCGCCGATCAGCGCATTCACCAGAGTGGACTTGCCCGCGCCGGGAGGGCCGGTGATGCCGAGTACCCGCGCCCGGCCGAGGTCGGAGTAGACCGCCCGGAGCAGCGCTGCGCCTTCGGCCCAATCGTTTTCGACCGCGGTAATGGCTCGGGCGATGGCGCGCCGCTCGCCGGCGGCCATCCCCGCAATGAGCGCGGTGGCAAGGTCAGGCCGCGAATCCATGTTGGGCTACTCCAATGATTGAAGACCGTGAAAATAACCGGCCCCTTTCCCGCTCGCCTTGAGCGCGGCCGAGGGACTGACCACGAACGTGTAGCGAATTGAACATTAAGAAGACGTCGGCCATTGGCGATTCAGGCGCACCCACGGCTAACTTGACATACGCCGCCGCCAGTCGCATAGTTTTATGAAAAACGAATGCTCGTTATTATTCTACTCTGGCAGCAATGAAGCGCGATGACTTTAGCATCGAGCGGATAGACCAAATGTTGTGGTGCAAGTCATGATTCTTCTGCACCCGCAACCCTAACCTCCCGGAACCGCAGACCATGGGCCACCGCTTATCGAAGATCACTACCCGCACCGGAGACGACGGCACCACCGGGCTGGGGGACGGTTCCCGCACCGCCAAGGACTCGCCGCGCATCGAAGCCATCGGCGCGGTGGATGAGCTGAATAGCTGCATCGGCCTGCTGCTGGCGGAAAATCCGGGCGAGCCCACCGCCGGCTGCCTGCTGGAAGTGCAGCACGATCTTTTCGAACTGGGAGGAGAGCTTAGCATTCCCGGCGCCGTCCGCATCGCGGAGGAGCATATCCGGCGGCTGGAAGCGGCCCTGGAAGAGGTCAACCGGGATTTGCCGCCGCTCAAGGAATTCATCCTGCCGGGGGGCTGCCGGGCCGCGGCCTGTGCCCATTTGGCCCGTACCGTGTGCCGCCGGGCGGAGCGCCGGGTGGTGAGCATGGGCCCAGGAGCCATCTCCCCCTGCTGCCGGCGTTACCTGAACCGGCTGTCGGACCTGTTGTTCGTGCTTAGCCGGTTGCTCAACCGCCGAACCGGGCACCCCGACCTGCTTTGGCAGCGGGGCAAGGCCAAACCGGACGCTTAGGGGGATTTCTCGCGAGTGGCGTGCCAGCCAGAATTCGGTCCAGCGTTGATCGAGGCGGCCGCTATGGCCCGTATGCTTTCTGCTTTCTGTATGGATGAAAAGCGCGTTCATACGGAAGGCACGGTTATGAACAAGAGCAACAACGGCCCGGAGTCGCCTTTGTACAAGATCGCCGATTGCGCATGATGTGCTTTTCATCCGTACGCAGTCGACGACCCGCGCGGACGGTTTCTCGTCCGCGCAAGGTCGCAACGCTACTACAACGAGGGCCGCTGCATCACTGGCCGATTAGCCAAATCGGCCGGTGATATAGTCCTCCGTTTCCTTCTTGCCGGGGTTGATAAAAATCTTGTCGGTAACATCGAATTCGATCAGTTCGCCCAGATACATGTAAGCGGTGTAGTCGGACACGCGTGCGGCCTGCTGCATGTTGTGCGTGACGATGGCGATGGTGTAGTCGGCCTTGAGTTCGTCCAGCAATTCCTCGATCTTGGCGGTGGAGATGGGGTCCAGCGCCGAGGTCGGTTCGTCCAGCAGCAGCACTTCGGGCTTGACCGCGACCGCGCGGGCGATGCACAGGCGCTGCTGCTGGCCGCCCGACAGGCTGAGTCCGCTTTGCTTCAGCTTGTCCTTGGCTTCGTCCCATAGCGCCGCCTGGCGCAGCGCCCATTCGACGCGCTCGTCCATCTCCACGCGGCTGGGCTTTTCGTACAATTTGACGCCGAAGGCGATGTTTTCGTAAATTGACATCGGGAACGGCGTCGGCTTCTGGAACACCATGCCCACCCTGGCGCGCAAGGCAATCACATCCTGCTTCGGATCGAGGATGTTGTTGCCGTTAAGGATGATTTCGCCGGTAGCGTAATGGCCAGGATAAAGGTCGTACATGCGGTTGAAAGTTCGCAGCAGCGTGGATTTGCCGCAACCCGAGGGGCCGATGAAGGCGGTGATGCGCTTCTCGGCGACTTCCAGATCGATGTTCGTCAGAGCCTGGTAGGCGCCGTAGTAGAAATTCAGCTTGCGAACCGTGATTTTGCGTGCGGCAGGCGGCGTCTGGATGCTGGTGTCCATATTATGGCTCTGGGTGTCGAATCGCTTAGGCGATCGTGGATTTCTGCGCGAACACGGCGCGCGCGACGATATTCAGCGCCAATACGCTCAGGGTGACCAGCAGGGCGCCGCCCCAGGCAAGCGTCTGCCAGTCCTGGTACGGGCTCATCGCGAACTGGAAAATGACCACGGGTAGATTGGCCATGGGCGCATCCATGTTGAAGGACCAGAACTGGTTGTTGAGCGCGGTGAACAGCAGCGGGGCGGTTTCGCCGCTGATGCGCGCAATCGCCAGCAGCACGCCGGTGATGATCCCGGCGCGCGCCGCGCGCAGGGTCACGAACGAGATGACGATCCATTGCGGCGCGCCCAGCGCGGCCGCGGCCTCGCGCATGGTGTCGGGCACGAGCCGCAGCATGTTTTCAGTGGTCTTGAGCACCACGGGGATTACGATCAGCGCCAGCGCGAAGGTGCCGGCCCAGCCGGAAAAATGCTGGACCTTGGCCACATAGACGGCATAGACAAACAGCCCGATGACGATGGATGGCGCGCTCAGCAGGATGTCGTTGACGAAGCGCGTCGCCGGCCCGAGCCAGCCGCGCCGGCCGTATTCGGCCACATAGGTGCCGGCAAGAATGCCAACCGGCGTGCCTATCAGGGTCGCGAGCAGCGACATGAGCAGACTGCCAAAGATGGCGTTGGCAAGGCCGCCCGCGCTGCCGGGCGGTGGCGTGGTCTGGGTGAACATGGCCGGGTTGAGAGCCTGTAATCCCTGGGCGAACAGGGTCCACAGGATCCACACCAGCCAGAACAGGCCGAACAGCACCGCCAGCACGGATATGCCGAGATAGACGAAATTAACGATGCGCCGGCGGCGATAGAGTGCTGCTCTGTCCATCGATGTGCTAGGTCAGCGTGCCCTCGCGCTTGGCGAGCTGGTACAGCAGGATTTTCGACAGGGCCAGCACGACGAAGGTGATCAGGAACAGGATGAGTCCAAGTTCTATCAGTGCGGAGGTATACAAACCGCCTACCGCCTCGGTGAACTCGTTGGCGAGCGCCGAGGCAATGCTGTTGCCCGGGGCAAACAGCGAGGTCCCCAGCCGGTGGGCGTTGCCGATGACAAAAGTCACGGCCATGGTTTCACCCAGCGCGCGGCCCAGGCCCAGCAGTATGCCGCCGACCACGCCGATCTTGGTGTATGGCAGCACCACGTTCCAGACCACTTCCCAGGTGGTGGCGCCGACCGCATAGGCCGATTCCTTCAGCATGGCCGGCACCACTTCGAACACGTCGCGCATGACCGAGGCGATGAATGGTATGACCATGATGGCGAGTATCAGCCCCGCCGTGAGCATGCCTATGCCCTGCGGCGCGCCCTTGAACAAGGGGCCGATGAACCAGATCGGGCCGAGATAATCGATCATCCACGGCTGAACGTAGTCGGCGAAGACCGGAGCGAAGACGAACAGGCCCCACATGCCGTAGATGATGCTGGGGATCGCCGCGAGGAGTTCGATGGCAGTGCCGATGGGGCGGCGCATCCACAATGGCGAAAGTTCGGTCAGAAACACGGCGATGCCGAAGCTGACCGGGATCCCGATCGACAGCGCGATGAAAGATGTAGCCACGGTGCCGAATATCGGCACCAGCGCGCCGAATTTCTCGGTCACCGGGTTCCATTCGTGGCTGGCGAGGAAACCGGGGCCGAACGCTTGGATCGCGGGCCAGCTACCGATGAGGAGCGAGATCAGGATTCCGAGCAGCAATGCCAGCACCAGGAAGGCAAACATCCGCGTGACGCTGCGAAACGCCAAGTCGTACAACTGCTGTCGCTTGAGGAGCGTTTGCGGGATGCCGCGTAACATGCCTGGTGGAAGAGAGGCCCCTTGCGGGGCCTCCAGCGCGTGGTCAACGGTATCCATTCTAGCTTTACCGGGCGGCCCTTGCCGAAAACCTTACCAGACCGGCTTGCCGCTTGCGTCCTTGATCTTGTTTTTCCATTCCACCTGAACCAGCTTCACCACCGCGTCGGGCATGGGGACGTAGTCCAGAGCTAGCGCCAGCTTGTCGCCGTCCTGATACGCCCAATCGAAGAATTTCAGCACTTCCTTCGCCTTTTCGGCATTCGCCTGGTTTTTGTGCATCAGAATGAAGGTCGCGCCGGTGATGGGCCAACTGGCTTTACCCGGCTCGTCGGTGAGGATTTCGTAGAAGCCCGGCGCGTTCTTCCAGTCGGCGCCGGCGGCGGCGGCCTGGAAGCTTTTGTCGTCGGGGGCTACAAACTGGCCTTCACGGTTCCGCAGCAGCGTGAACGTCAGCTTGTTTTGCTTGGCATAAGCGTATTCGACGTAGCCGATCGAGTTCTTGAGGCGCTGCACGAAGGAGGCGACGCCCTCGTTTCCCTTGCCGCCGGCGCCGGTGGGGGCCGGCCAGGACACCGAGGTGGCACTGCCGACTTTGTCTTTCCACTCGGTGCTGATCTTGGACAGGTAGTTGGTAAAGATGAAGGTCGTGCCCGAGCCGTCCGAGCGGTTGACCACGGTGATGTCGGCGTCCGGCAGCTTGAGGCCCTGGTTGATTTCGGTGATCGCCGGATCGCTCCATTTCTTGATCTTGCCGAGGTAGATGTCGGCGAGCACTTTGCCCGTGAGCCTCATTCCGCCGGGCTTGATCCCCGCGATGTTGACCACCGGCACCACTCCGCCCATCACCGCGGGGAACTGCACCAAGCCTTCCTTTTCCAACTCTTCTAATTTCAGGGGTGCGTCGGAAGCGCCGAAATCGACGGTCTTCGCCTTGATCTGCTTGATGCCTCCGCCCGAACCGATCGACTGGTAGTTCATGCCGCTGCCGGTCTTGGCCTTGTAGGCCTCGGCCCATTTTGCATAGACGGGATAGGGGAAGGTAGCGCCCGCGCCGGTTATATCCACGGCGCTCGCCGCCGATGAAACTCCCATTCCCAGCAGGAGCAGCACCGGGGCAAACGAACGACGATTCAATCTCATGGTCAAACCTCCACAAATGATAGGTTATTTGCGGCAGTCGGTAGAACTGCCACCAGACCGTCAGCCTAATGGGGCTTTGTTACAGTTGTATTACGTCCGCCATTTCAATCGCTTGCAATAGCTTGGAACGACAGGGGCGACGGCGATCACGCCAGTCACAGGCGCAGGGTCATGACGCCGAGCGCGACGGCGCCGGCGGCTTCACGCGGCCAGAACTTGCAGCGGATCATGGTAGGGATAATGCAGGGCTTCAGCGACCTCCCGGCAGGTGACCTTGCCCCGGCAGACGTTGAGCCCGGCGCGCAAGTGTGGATGGTCCGCGAGCGCTCGCCGGTGGCCTTGATCCGCAAGCATGAGCACATAAGGCAGGGTGGCGTTGTTGAGGGCGAAGGTCGACGTTCGCGGCACGCCGCCCGGCATGTTGGCGACGCAATAGTGCACGACACGGTCGACGACATAGGTCGGCTCGGCATGGGTAGTTGGACGCGCGGTCTCGAAGCAGCCGCCCTGGTCTATCGCCACGTCCACCACCACGGCCCCCGGCTTCATCGCGCTCACCATCAACCGCGACACCAGCTTCGGCGCCGCAGCGCCCGGGATCAGCACCCCGCCGATCACCAGGTCGGCCGACAGCACATGGCGCTCGATGTTGTCGCGGTTGGAGAACACCGTGATCGCGCGCGCGCCGAGCAGCCTGTCGATGCGCCGCAACGCGTCGATATTGCGGTCGAGCACCACCACCTGGGCGCCGCTGCCCACGGCGATCTGCGCGGCATTCGAGCCGACCACGCCGGCGCCGAGAATGACGATCTTGGCCGGCGGCACACCCGCCACTCCGCCGAGCAGGATGCCCATCCCGCCTTGGGTTTTTTCCAGATTGTGCGCGCCGGCCTGTACCGACATGCGGCCGGCGACTTCGGACATGGGGGCGAGCAGGGGCAGGCGTCCGTCCGGCGCGGTAACCGTTTCGTAAGCGATGCAGATTGCGCCGCTTTCCACGAGGTCCCTGGTCTGCTCCGGATCGGGCGCCAGATGCAGGTAAGTGAACAGAATCTGTCCGGGCCTGAGGCGCTTGCGCTCCCTTGCCTGCGGCTCCTTCACTTTGACGATCATTTCGGCGCGGGCAAAGATTTCCTCAGCGCCGCCGGCAATGCTCGCGCCGGCTGCCTGGTAGACGTTGTCGGCCGTGTTGATGCCGGCCCCGGCATCGTGTTCGACTACAACCTCGTGGCCATGCGCGGTGAGCTCGCGCACGCTCGCCGGCGTGAGCCCGACGCGGTATTCCTGGCTTTTGATTTCCCTGGGCACTCCGATAAGCATCGCTTGCTCCTGATAATTCAGTTCGACCCCGCCGAGTGTCGCCTATGGCGCCATCTTTTTCCAAATGCGATCGGCGCCGCGATCCGGACTTTTTTCGCCACGCTGCATCGGTGCTATTGAACGACGGAGGCGCCGGGCGCAGAATACCGCTTTCGTGTAGCGGCATTGCAGCAGTACATATATCACGGCTTGAGCGCCGCGACCCGAGCGATCGTGCGGATGAGCCAGGGAGCGTATCCATGACTACGGACGAAAACAAGACCAAGGTAACCATTCTGACCGGGACTTACCGCGTCAAAGGCTATATCGACCTGCTGCCCGGCGCGCGGGTGACCGACTACCTGGTGGAGTCCAAGGACTTTATCGCGGTCACGGACGCCGAAGTGTGGGAGCTGGGTAACCGTCATGTTCTCAACGCCGCGTTCATCAATGTCAGCCTCGATCACATCCAGATCGTCACGCCCGAAGATTGACGCAGGAAATCTACTTCGCCCGCCGCGTTTGAAATCAACTTTGCGGCGCCACGCCAGAGGCTGCATTTGATTGACCGGCTTTGCCTAAACGCTGTAATATCCGCCAGTTTTGACGCTTAACGGCGGCTTCTTGGGAATCGAGGCAATGCGCAGCCGGCTGGTCGCGGGTAACTGGAAGATGCACGGCAGCCTGGCCGCCAATCGGCGCTTGCTCGAAGCTCTGAAAGCCGGCTTGCACGCTTCCGCCGGCGTGCAGTATACGGTGTGCGTGCCTTACCCGTATCTGGCGCAGGTCGAAGCGGCCCTGGCCGGCGCGTCCATGGCCTGGGGCGCGCAAAATCTGAGCGAACATGCGCAGGGTGCGTATACCGGCGAAGTGTCGGGCGCGATGCTGCGCGATTTCGGCTGCCGCCATGTGCTCGTCGGCCATTCGGAGCGGCGGGCGCTGTTCGGCGAGACCGACAAGCAGGTGGCGGCCAAGTTTCAGGCGGCGCAAGGGGCTGGATTGATTCCGATCCTGTGCGTGGGCGAAACCCTGCAGGAGCGCGAAAGCGGCGTCACCGAAATCGTGGTCGGGCGCCAACTCGCGGCGGTGCTCGATTCGAGCGGGGTCGGCGCGCTGGTTAATGCGGTGATCGCCTATGAGCCGGTGTGGGCGATCGGCACCGGCAGGACCGCGACGCCGCAGCAGGCGCAGGCGGTGCACGCGTTCATACGCGGCGTCGTCGCCAGGCAGGATGCCAAGCTGGCCGCCGGGCTGAACATACTGTACGGCGGCAGTGTCAAAGGGGCCAATGCGAAGGAATTGTTCGCTATGTCCGATATCGACGGCGGCCTCATCGGCGGCGCCTCGTTGGTCGCGGAGGAGTTCATCGCGATTTGCGCGGCGGCAGCCAAGGTATAAGCGATACGGGGCGCGTTCCGGCGGCGCGACGCCTCATGGGTAGTGCAGAATTTTTACCATCTGCCATGTGGCGGATGAATCACAGCGAGTGAAAAATGGATATCTGGTTGACTTTGATTTTGACCATACATGTGCTGGTGGCGCTGGGCATCATCTTCCTGGTGTTGCTGCAGCACGGCAAGGGCGCGGACATGGGGGCCGCGTTCGGCGGCGGCTCTTCGGGCAGCCTGTTCGGCGCTACCGGTTCCGCCAACTTTCTATCGCGCACCACGGCCGCGCTGGCGGTGGTGTTTTTCCTCACCAGCCTGGGGCTGGCGTACGTGGCGACGCACAAGCCCAAGACGGGGGGCAGCGTGATGCAGGGCGTGACCTCGCCGCCTGCGGCGGCGGTGGCGCCGGCAACAGAGGTACCCAAACCGGCCGAAGCGCCGTCCGCCCCGTCCGCCCCGTCCGGGTCGAAGGCGAACGAGGTACCGAAGTAGAAACTAGTATCTAGACCGCCGACGTGGTGAAATTGGTAGACACGCTATCTTGAGGGGGTAGTGGCGAAAGCTGTGCGAGTTCGAGTCTCGCCGTCGGCACCAATAGACCGTCCGAAGAAGTCCGATAAAGGCCGTATAGCCAAGTAAATACAAGGCTTACGGCCTTTTTCATGTCCGTAGCAGTCCGCTGTGGTCCGTGTCAATCGAAGATTCTTGACTATCGGACATTTATGTCCGATACTGAATAATGCGCGGAAACGAGTTCATCCGCCGGGTGCAGAAGTACGCCAAGCGTAGCGGCATCGCTTCCACTTGGCGGGCAGATCGTGGCAAGGGTTCGCATGGCGTGCTGACGCTGGGCGATCTGCGAACAGTGGTCCGCAATCCCAAGGATGAACTGAAAACCGGCACCTATCACGGGATGCTCAAGCAACTCGGACTAACCGAACGCGACCTCTTTTAGCGAGAACACCATGCTGCGATTCACCTACCCTGTCAAACTCACGCCCGACCGCAAGAACGGAGGATATGTCGTTACCTGCCGCGACGTTCCCGAAGCCATCACCCAGGGCGATACCACCGATGAAGCCCTCGCGCAAGCCGAGGGAGCGCTCCAGGCGGCGATTGAGTGCAGGATCGAGGACGGGCTGGACATTCCCGCGCCGTCACAGCCCAAGCGCGGCGAGCGGCTTGCCACTACGCCCATCACCACCGCGTTGAAGGCTGCGGTCTACATCGCATTGCGCGACTCCGGCATCTCGAAATCCGAGTTTGCCCGTCGCATGCAAGTGAACGAGAAAGAGGCGCGGCGCATGCTCGACCCGAAGCACCCGACCAAAGTTCCGACCCTCGAACGCGCGCTCGCGGCGCTAGGCCGACGCGCTGAGATTGAAGTGAACTGACGGCGGGCCTATCACTAGGAGAGGTGGAATCATGGCGATTGCGCGCGAAGAGTTGAAACGCATGGATTTCCGAGATGTCGCCACCGGCAAGCGACTGGCGCCCGTACACCCCGGGGACGTGCTCATGCGCGATTTCATCGAGCCGATGGGCATCACTCGCTACAAGGTGGCAAAGCTCACGAAAGTACAGCAACGACGTATCGATGAGATTTGCCGCGGTGAGCGCGCGATTACGGGCGATACAGCGTTGCGGCTCGCGCGGCTATTCGGAGTAGATGCGGCTTTCTGGATCAACCTGCAGGCGCAGTACGACTTGGAAATCTCTTACAGAAAAATGCATAAGGTCGTCGAGAAGGAAGTTACGCCGTTAGCTCAAATCGCGGCATAGATTTTAACTGCCCCCGGTGCGGTCCACCGGTACTGCAACCGCGCATATCCCTTGACAAACACAACAGAAGTGTTTAATTTCTAATCTGTGAATTCAAACGAATTCAAACGCTGGTTGGCTAAACAGGGCGCGACATTTCAGCAGGGCAAGGGATCGCATATCAAGGTGTTCCTGAATAACCGCCAGTCGGTGCTGCCGATGCACTCCACCGAATTGAAGACGGGTACGGTGGAAGGAATTAAGAAGCAACTCGGTCTAAAAGGAAAATGATCCATGTTCGATTTTCCCGTCATTCTTAAGGCGCAGCCCGAGGGCGGCTTCGTCGTTCATTTTCCGGACGTGCCGGAGGCCATCACTCAGGGCGAGGATGAAGAAGAAGCGTTGCTCTATGCTGTGGACGCACTGGAAACGGCACTGTCCTTCTACGTCGATTCCCGTTTGCCTTTGCCGATCCCGTCCAAGGCGAAGCGCAGGCAGAAAACTGTGCGCCCTTCGGCGCTGGAATGCGCGAAGCTCGGCGTCTACCACGCAATGACCGAACAAGGTATCAAGAAAGCAGAACTGGCTCGCCGTCTGGGATGGCACCTGCCACAGGTAGATCGTCTATTCGATCTGAACCACGCATCGCGCCTCGACCAGATCGAGGCGGCGGCTCACGCTCTTGGACTTCGTGTCGAGGTGCGGGTGGCGTAGATTTTTGCGCCGCCTGACGGTCAGCGAGATTCGGGTGCGCGAGGACAGCGGCGCCTTTCGCGTCATCTACGTAGCCAAGTTCTCGGAGGCGATCTACGTGCTTCACGCCTTCCGGAAGAAGGCACAGAAGACGCCGAAGGCAGAGATCGAGTTGGCGCGCAAGCGCTACAGGGTAATGCTTAACGCAAGGAAATTGCGATGGCCGAAAAGCTGAAGATCGTGCGTGGAAGCGGAAACGTATTCCTGGATATTGGATTTTCGCCAGACGAGGCGTAGAACTTTCATTTGCACTCGGAACTGATGAGCAAGATCGAGCGCTTTGTCCGCTCCAGCGGACTTACCCAAAAGGAATGCGCGGCCCGTATGGGCGTGACGCAGCCGCGGCTGAGCGACCTTCTCAAAGGCAAGATCGACAAATTCAGCCTCGACGCACTGGTAAATATGCTTGGGCACGCCGGCATGCGCGTGCGGCTTCTCGTGAAGAAGGCTGCGTAACGGAACCCCGAGATTTTAACCGTCCCCGGTAATCGATTCGCATGACTCCACAGGGACCTCCCACCCTTTGGCGTAGGGCGCCAGGGCGGGTCCCTCCTTTGGATTTATGCTACCGTGGCGCTGTGTCCGTAGGCCCCCGTGTTCCTGCAATGGGGGGCTAACAAACTCTCAGCGAAATTGCATTGGTTTTAGGAGCCCCGCATGTCGGAAGCACTCATCGGCGTGGTGATAGGCGGTCTACTATCTTCGCTCGGAACGTGGATAACGCTTGCCGTGCAACATCGTCGCTGGATTGCTGAGATGCGTATCGCACGACTTCAAGCGAAGCGAGACAAGCTTGAGGCAACGTGCGAAAGCATCTTGCGCGAGCTCGCGTCTGCGATGGCCAATAACTCATATCCATCCAGCATGATGAGCGATATCGATTTTTTGTGTCCCGAGCCAGTCTCAAAAATGTTCGAAGCATTGATGGCTGACGAGAACAAAGACGACCTGGCAAAGAAGAACCATTACTACCTGATTGCAAGAGCTATGAAGAAAGCATTAAAAGACATTGACGACCAAATAGATGCTGTAGCGCTTAGCAATGGCGCAGCCTAATGCGAGCCGCCCGCGCGCGCCTATGGATAACCTATGAAACGACTTCTGCTGACAGCAATGACTGCGCTGCTGCTGAGCGTTGGCACAGCATGGGCGGCTTCGTTGGAAGATGGCGAAACTGCGTATCAACGCGGTGACTACGCGATTGCGTTGAAAGTATTTCGAGCACTAGCAGCGCAAGGGAATGCGGACGCGCAATTTAATCTCGGCACGATGTATAGAGAAGGACGAGGCGTCACGCAGAATTACGCAGAAGCAGCCAAGTGGTTTCGGCTAGCCGCGGCGCAGGGAGATGCGGGAGCAAAAGACAGTCTCGGCGTGATGTATAGGGAAGGGCTAGGTGTTACGCAGAATTACGCCGAGGCGCTCAAATGGAGCATCCTAGCGGCAGCGCAGGGGAATGCGATAGCACAAACCAATCTCGGTTTGATGTATGGCGAAGGGCTAGGCGTTACGCAGAATTACGCCGAGGCGCTGAAATGGTATCGCCTAGCAGCAGCGCAGGGGTTTGCGGGGGCACAGAACATTCTCGGCGTGATGTATAGAGAAGGGCTAGGCGTTACGCAGAGTTACGCCGAGGCGCTCAAGTGGTATCGCCTAGCAGCAGTGCAGCGGGATGCGGGAGCGCAAACCAATCTCGGTTTGATGTATGCCGAAGGACGAGGCGTTATGCAGAATTACGCTGAGGCGCTCAAATGGTTTCGACTCGCAGTAGCACAGGGGGATGCGGGGGCGCAATACAATCTCGGCGTCATGTATGCACAAGGGCAAGGCGTCGGACAGGATTACGCCCAGGCGCTGAAATGGTATCGCCTAGCAGCAGCACAGGGGGATGCGGGGGCGCAATACAATCTCGGCGTCATGTATGCACAAGGGCAAGGCGTCGCGCAAGATTACGCGGAGGCAGTTAGGTCGTCTAGATTAGCCGCGGCGCAGGGGCTTGCTGGGGCGCAATACAATCTTGGCTGGATGTATGCACAGGGCCAAGGTGTCCCGCAGGACTATATTCGCGCTTACATGTGGTTCAATCTTGGCTCTTCTTCTGGAAATGCGGATGCAGTGAAGAATCGTGACCTTTTGGCAACACGAATGACGCCGCAGCAAATCGCGCAAGCACAGAAGATGGCACGGGACTGTCAGCAGCGCAAGTTCAAGGGGTGTGACTAAGGATTGCATTTACGGAACCCATTAGCTCAGCGGCACCCTTACCAGCCAGGAGTCCTCATTATTGCCCTACTCAGGGAAACGTCCCGGTACGAAACTCGGAACTCCGGCAGCAGCGACAGTACCGGTTTGTCCAACAGCGCGCCAGGACGGAGTATTTTTATCGGGTCCTTTCCCTGTCCTTCCCCTTCGCCTCCTACTCATCCTTGTTCCCCTCCGTACGAATGGGATGCTCTGTTAGTCCGTGACGCATCCCGTTTTCCCATCGGCACAGTGTCCGGGTCGATCCATTGCCAGACGGAGGCGTGCGCTGGAGTCTCATGTTGAGATCGTTCCGCATCGTACTACTGGCCATTCGCTGGCTTGGCTCCCGGCCCTGTTTCTAGTCGAGATGTATCCTCTTTGCAAGGCTAGAGGCGGCATCGCCGCCCCGGCCCGTCTCGCT
>Ga0082335_1005416_pt1 | contig 17691 bp, 17 predicted proteins | sample Subgrocontami58m_FD_72375 | JGI IMG/M metagenome (GOLD analysis project Ga0082335, IMG submission 72375) | Subsurface groundwater microbial communities from S. Glens Falls, New York, USA - GMW37 contaminated, 5.8 m (SPADES assembly) (version 2) ... | reverse complement strand
TTGTCTTTCACAAGCACGGCGTAGTGGTAGCCCTGCTTGTTCAAGCGGGGCGAAAGCTCGATGCTTTCCTGCGGACACGCCTCAATGCACAATTCGCATCCTTTGCACGTTTCAATTTCAAGCTTGACTGTTCCTTTTGCCATTGATTCTCCTTTAATAATTAGGTGACCGTCACTTACCTGAGTATTCTCCGCGAAGTGACGGTCACCTAACACTTAACAAGTGAAATATTGTTCTCTTGCAAACTCTTCCAGCTCCGTGCGGAAGTTCGGATGCGCGATGCTAATCAACGCTTCAATTCTTTCACGCACCGTTTTGCCGTGCAAGTTCACCACACCGTACTCAGTTGCAACATAGTGCACGTCGCCGCGGCTGGTGGTAACGCCTGCGCCGTCGCGTAAGCGTGTCGTAATGCGCGAGATGGCGTTGTTCTTCGCAGTCGAGGGGAGCGCAATAATCGGTTTGCCACCCTCGCTCTTCGCCGCACCGCGGATGAAATCCACCTGTCCACCGAAGCCGCTGTAGAACTTGTACCCCATCGAATCGGCGCAGACTTGTCCCGTCAAATCAACTTCGATGGCGCTGTTGATGGCAACCATCTTCCTGTTCCGCGCAATCGTGAACGGGTCGTTCGTAAACTGTGTCGGACGAAACTCGAAGAACGGATTGTTGTCTATGTACTCGAACAACTCGTGCGAGCCAAGCACGAACGACGTCACGGTCTTTCCTTGCAGCAGTGTCTTCTTCTGATTGGTGATGACACCCGCTTCAATCAACGGGATAATACCGTCGCTCACCATTTCCGAATGAACGCCTAAATGTTTTCTATCGCCCAGAAACTTCACTACTGCATCAGGAATTCTTCCGATGCCGAGCTGCAGTGTTGCGCCATCATCAACAAGACTCGCGACGTGCTGACCAATCCTGCGATAGTTCTCCAGCTCTTCAGGCGTCTCGTCACCTTCCAACTGCGGCAGTTCGCGCAGCGGCGTGTCCACCTCAACGCAATAATCAATTTTGTTGATGTGAATGAACGAATCGCCAAGCGTGCGCGGCATGTTGGGATTGACTTGTGCTATGACGACCTTCGCAACATCCGTTGCTGCTCTTGTGCATTCGACACCAACGCCGAAGCTGCAGAAGCCATGCTCGTCGGGCGGCGAGACTTGTATCAACGCGACATCGACATGATAGTTCTTGCTGTAGATGAGCGAAGGAATCTCCGAGAGAAAAATCGGCGTGAAGTCCGCACGACCTTCGCACACTGCTTTGCGAACATTCTTGCCGATGAAGAACGCGTTGTGCCGGAAGTGCCCCTGCATCTCCGGGCGAACGTACGCCGCTTCGCTGACGCCGAGCAGGTGACAGACTTCCACATCAAACAACTCTTCGTAGCGCGCTACCATCGCATCCACCAACTGCTGCGGCACCGCGCATCCGGGATGGATGTACACGCGGTCGCCCGAGCGAATGACTGACACAGCTTCATCCGCGGTTACAAATTTCCTTTCGTACTTCGACTTTATTGTCGCTGAGACTGAACTGTAGTGCATTCGCTCTCCCTGTTTATCCTTTGCCTATTTCATCATTTCAAGATTTCATCATTGTAACATTTCGAGTCATTGGAAGAATTTTTAATTGATAATCATCAATGATGAAATGATGCAATGCTCAAATGTTGCATTCACGTTGTCGCATCCAGCGAAAGCGCCAAGTCTTTGATAATGTCACTAGGTTTCTCAAGCCCGATCGCCAGCCGAATTCCTCCGGGATTAAGCCCCTTCGCCATCTGTTCCTCCGGCGGTATTGCGGAGTGTGTCATGGAACCGGGATGCTCAATGAGTGTTCTAATGTTCCCGAGACTTACCGCCAATGTTATGCAGTACGCGTTCTTCGCGACATAGTTGATGAAACGTTCCGCACGCACAAGCGCGTCGTGCAGCGAGTCCCCCTTCATCACGAAGTAGAGCATTGCGCCCGGCGCAAAATTACCGTCGTAGTCAATCATTTGTCGTCGAGCAAGTTCTGCTTGGTTAAACGTGGGAAGTCCCGGATAATGCACACACTCAATCTCCGGACGCGTTGACAAGAACTCGGCAACCTTTTGTGCGGTTGTTTGCATCTGTCGCATGCGCACCGCGAGCGACGGCAATCCTTGCACGAGCACGGGCCACGCACTCTTCGCGGGTAGCACGCTGCCGAAATCTTTTCTGTAGAGCATCAAGCGATCATAGCTCCACTGGGGACCAATCACCACGCCGCCGATGTCGGTGCCGAAGCCGCCAATCGCTTTCGTCAGCGAGTGGACGACGAAATCAAAGCCGAGCGTAATCGGTCGCTGGCAGAACGGCGTCGCGAATGTGCTGTCAACAACCGTGTAGATGCGCTCCTCCTCCGAGCGATGCTTGTTTATCTCTTTCACAATGTCCGCCACAGCTTTCAAGTCAATCAACCGTAATGTTGGATTCACCGGCGACTCGACGTATACGACTCGTGTATTGTTCGTGATATGTCGTCGTAGCTCGTTGGGATTTGTCAGGTCGATGAACTTAGAGGAGATCTTGAGGCGGGGATACCAGTTTGTGAGCAGCGAGTAGGTACAACCGTACAGCGTTTTATGAGCAATGACCTCGCTTCCTGTTCCCGTAAGAATGCCGAGCACGCCAGAGATTGCTGCCATGCCGCTTGCGAATGTCACGCCAATGTCACCACGCTCTGCGTAGGCGAGATTTTCTTCCAGCATATCTTTGTTCGGCTCGCCGAGTCTGTCGTACACGTAGATTGGTGCTTTACTCTTAACGGTCAACTCATCACTCGAATGAGCGAACTCTGCAAAGCCTTGCGCACCACGCGCAGCCGAGTCGAGCCGGAACGTTGCCGACGCGGAAATCGGCGGCAGCAGATGATGACTGTAATCCCATCGCGGGTCCTGCGACTGCCCGTAGATGAGATGGGCTTCGATGGAGTAGCCGTCTTTTTCTTCTGCTTCGGAATTGTTTTTCATTGTCTTCGCCTTTCGTTCCTCGTTGAATCTATTCATTGACCATTCACAATTCACCGTTCACAATTCATAATTCTTTCCTTGGGCTTGCCTGAACGTTTTTCGTCTCAGCTTCTATTGCCACGAGCTTTAGCTCGTGGAAAGCAACCTCCCAAAATCCTTGAGGCTTTAGCCCACACACGCAAGCAGTAATGGGCTGAAGCCCTGCCGGTGTCAGGGCATCAATCAACCACGACCTAAAGGTCGTGGCAATACGTGCTACCCTTTCTTCACCGCATACCGTATCATCATTTACAATTCACAATTCATCATTCACAATTCTCAATTCTTTCCTTGGGTTTACCTGAGCATTCTCCGCGAAGTGACGGTCACCTACCTCAAAGAGTGTGAACTATGCAATCCTCAACCGGCCGTCGCGGACTCAGCGCCGGCTTCTCCAACGAATAACCGATGCGTAATAAAAGCTGAGGCAACGAATTCATTCCGAGAATCTCTTGCAACTCAAAACGTGCTCCCGGAATCTCAATCGGCATATTGAAGAAGCTGAATTGTAAACCGTCGCGCGTGAGAGTTAACAGCACACGTTCAAGCACTTCGCCGACAGCAAGCCACGTCGGCACCGAATCTTCTCCGCACAACACGCACAGCGCCGGCGCTTCAATGCACAGTCGCTCATCATGCTTCGCACGGAAACCGCCCATGTCAATGGTCTTCACTGCCCACGGCGCAAGTGTAGACGCTACGTCGCTGATGCCGAACGCTGCGCCAGGCATGCCATCAGGCTTGAGCGTTTTGTTAGGGCGTAACCACTCACCGAGTTCTTTCCTGAACTTCGGGTCAGCTTGTTGCAGTCGCTCCGCGTTTGCAACGAGATGCGCTACTTGAGAATTCTTTTTTGGATCCGTGGAAATGAAAAGCGATGCTTCGGTACCTTCGCCCAAGTAGCAGAGACGTGTAAGCACGGCATCCGGAACACGCGCCATCAAGAACGGATGACGATTTGTATGCCGCTTCGAAATCGCGTAGAAGAGTTTTTCGAACGATTCAGCAGCCGGCTTGCGAGGCAGCGTTTGATTCAGCGTTACGAATGCAACCGGCATCTCGCTGTCCCCGCTGAAGTTGTAATCCACACGGCACTCAAAACCGAAATGCATTGCGGCGGTACGGAGATTCATGATCGCTGCGCCGACGCCCATCAACAACTCACGATGGTTCGGGTCTGCTACGGGCAATCGTCGCCTGTAATCTGCATAGACCGCAATGCTATTTTCGAACAAGCGAAATTTCCACGGTTGAGTGTTATGGCTTGATGGCGCAAGAATAGCGTAACGCAGCAGGAACGTAAACTGCTCTTCCAACGAGCCATCAAGAGGAAATTTCTCTCTGTCTACTTCATACGGAGTTGTCAGGGGATCAAACACTCGTGGTTCCATCTCACGCTCGGCATCAACTTCGATAGCTTCCATTGTCTTCATCCTGCAGTAGTACTTCTCCTGTATCCTCGTCTCCCGTTCGTATTGCATCGACGGGGCAATCCTCCTTCGCCTCCAACACAAGCTCTTCCTCCTCTGAGTCCACCGGCTGCTTGCCAATGTAGTATGTGTTCGTCGGTTTATCGAACTCAAAATTATCCGGCGCGACAGCCGCGCAGTACGCGCAGCCGTCGCACTCGTCCGTTGTATAATACTTGCCGGGTACATTGTTCGGCAATTTTGTTGATTCGTCCATTTCTATTACACCTCCTTTGCGCGTTTGAAGATTGCGAGAATAAAACCGGCTATCATAACGACCGTTCCACCCCACAGAAGATTGATATATGGCTTAATACTCGCTTCAACCACCAACGTCTCGGGCGCCGGCGCTGAAGCATCTGTTCGCTGTACTTTAACAGTAATCGTTGATTTACTTCCCCCCATCCCGACATTCATCGAAACCAATTGTATATGTCCATTGATAAGCTTGGACGGTGATGATTCGTACGTTGGCTCGCCATTCGTGCCGTAGCGCGCAACGGGCGTGATGGTCTCGCTCGTTGCGCCGTCCGTGAGTTCGAGAACGGAGCCGATTACCATCCCTTGTCCGCCGCTCATCATCGCATCGTTGTCCGAAGGTCTACGACCTCGTAGAGGACTCCTTACGGAGGAGTGTACATTCATGTCGAACTTCACAAACTTTACTTTTACTCCGCTCAACGAGTCGAGTCTGCGACCGAGCGAAACAGTCTCGCCTTTCGGAATCGTGTACGTTTCATGTTCAGCATGACTTTCAGGCTGGTCGAGTGAGACGGGCGAGATATAGAAATCTTTTGTGAGGAACGAAGCAATGTCGGGGTTACGCATCAAGCCTTGTTCCCCTGCATCAAACATGATCGGCGCAAGCTGGAATTTCTTTCCATCTTTTTCAGCAACAACATTGAAGGCAAACTTGCCGTCGTGTGTGGGTTGATAACCGATATACGTGAGATTGTAGCCAAGCGCTTGCTGCGGAATGTTGAGTTCGAGTGAGAGATGTTTCGTGCTGCTGTACTTTCCTGTTGCGATGATACCGAGAAACATGATCGCCATACCAATATGCGCAAACTTCCCACCGAGTAAGCGAAAGTCACCCTTCACGGTTCTCAATCCGATTTCAAGATTGACGAAGAACGCAAATGCCGACGAGAAGACGAACGCAGCCATCAACCACTCTCTCACACCAACAAACCACAGCACGGCTGTGATGATGACCGATGCCACGAGAGCATTGAGTGAGCGCTTCAACATTGATTTCCAATCATCAACTCCCCATTGCGTGAAGAGACTGAAGCCTATGAGCAGGCCAATACCGATTGCGATGGGTAGATTCGTTCGGTCATAGAATGACGGTTCCACCGTCGTCTTAGAAGCAATAGGAAGACTTGTCCCGAATAAAATCACTGCCGCACTGAGAAGCAACACAATTGTGCCTGCGCCAAGAGCAGTTTCCCTGCTGATGAATTCTGATTCGGCATTCTGCGGCTTCAGTTCTTTGCGTCGCGAATACATCAAACCAAATCCCAACACAGTGATGAACGCGAGAAATGCAACAAGCAGCCAATATACAGTAGCGCCCGGATCAACAAACGAATGCACGGATGACTCGCCAAGAATTCCGCTGCGCGTCAGGAACGTGCTATACACAACAAGGAAAAATGAAATGATGGCAAGGAAGAAATTTGTGCGGACAAACTTTTGGGAGCGGCGTTGGGCGAGGAGAGTATGTATAAGTGCCACGCTGGTAATCCAAGGAACAAGGGATGAGTTTTCGACAGGGTCCCATCCCCAGTATCCACCCCAGCCCAGAACGCCGTATGCCCAATATGCGCCGAGCATCAAACCCAAACCGAGCGCACATGAGGCAAACAGAATCCACGGAAATGCTTGTGCAACCCATTCTTGAAAATCTCTTCTCCACAAACCTGCAACCGCAAAACTAAACGGCACCGCCATCGCCGCAAAGCCGACGAACAACACAGGGGGATGAATCACCATCCAAAAATTTTGTAACAACGGATTTAAGCCGCGGCCATCAGCGGGAATTTGGCTCGCCGGAAGATTCGGGAACATGTCCCACACATATTTGAACGGCGACTTCGCAATCAATAAAAGAATCAGGAGCGATTGCACCGCCATGAACACTCCCATCACGAACGGCTCGCTCTTCCGCTTCGCTGTGTACGGCGAAAGCCACAGCGCAATAAGCGACGAGCAGAGTGCCCAGAACATGAAGCTTCCTTCCTGTCCAGCGTAGAAAGTTGAAATCAAAAAGTGAAACGGAAGAGACTTATCACTGTAGCTGTAAACGTAGCCGTTAGAGAAGTCGTGCTGAAGAATGAGGGTGAGGAGAAGAACTGATGCAACAACTATGCTTGCCACACTCAGCTTTAGCCACACGCGCGCAGGGTAGAGTACATAGCGTTTGCGGTTGGCATTACGATAGTAGTTGAGAGTCGCTGCCAGCGAAGTGACAAACGCAACGACAGTTATCCAGAAACCAAGAACAGTCATGAAACCTCCTAAAGATGAACACACCTTCAAGAGGTCAACACGTGTGCCACCAAAGGAGAAGAACTATTGCCGAAAGCGAACGCTATTCGACACTTTTCGGCTTGTTTAATTCTCCAACAGCCTCAAAATTCCGATTCGTGAGAATGAATTTGCAGGAGTGATAATGGGGATAGACTAACGTTTAATCATCTTATCAGGACTCTGTCGACAATCGAAAACGTCTTCTATTCACCAATCCTCAGACTCTCCTTCTAAATCTTCCTGCGAAGTAACCCTTCCTGCTTTTATATCTTCTTCGGATTGATTGATACGCTCGTTGAATTCGGAGAAGCTCATCGGTTTTATGTCGCGTCCAAGTTCTGCCAACAAAAAATCCTCAACAGCTTGCAGTGTTCCCTCATCGGAAATATCGTCTATCATCCGATGAAGGTGTTGTTCAACCTCGTCGGTGTCCATTGCAATTTCCCCAAAAATGTGAAAGCAGAAGGGTGCATTCCTCTGGACCAAACTCATTCGAAAGGGAAAGCAACGTCAATTCAGCGCACCTGCGCCGTACACGCACGCGTGCAGTGCGCGTAGGGCCAGAGCGAACAAGCTTTCACAACACGGATTTCTTTCGGACTGAACACCGAGGAGACAGCAGCAATGTTCGGAGAGAGCGCAATGGTTGCTTGCTGTTGCTTTTCGGGACACGTTACAAGCTTGCCGCGGCTGTAGCGTTGGTAGGTATTGATGATGGTAGGAATCGCAACAGTGATTGCGATGAAGTTGATGAGGAAGCTGAGGATAAAAAGAAAAACTATCATCGTCGTACTCTCGCAGATGGTCTCCCCTACGGGGTCGTAGACCACCTCTCAGGTGTGCCTGCACGCCGAAGTGCGGCGTTACGGCACGCAGGCGTGGCGCTGGAAGGTCTACGACCTCGTAGAGGTGGAGACCATCTCGCAAGTTATGTAAACCATCTGCTGGCAGCGAGATGCGCCCGCCGCTGCGTATCTTCAATCACTTCCACAATTAACGGGAAGTAGCGGTCGAGTGCGCATTCCACCTGCTCACGCACGAGACATTCACCGAGCTTCGATTGATTTTTGCACGTGCTGCAGACGGTCTTGCGAAGCTGCTCTTCATACGGCACAATCGAGTGGCTGTACACGGAGTTGATGACTTCGAGTATTTTCGGGAAGTGCACTTTTATTGCACACTCTCCATCACTCGCAATGCTGCAGTTCCCCTTTCCGTCCCCTTCAAGACACTTTACACATATCTTTGACTGGAGCGCCTGCCAGTATTCTTCCTGTGTCGGCATTGGTCGAACTCCTTTTTCGGAGATGACCGTCACCTCGTCGAGCTTTCTCTTGGAGGTCTACGACCTCGTAGAGGTGACGGTCATCTACACTAACTCGCTGACGCGTTTTTCAGCGTAAATTTGAATGGAATTGAAACCCACACTTTCACGGGACCGTTGTTCATGACCGCGGGGGTGAAGACGAATCCCATCGCCGCCTTAACTGCTTCATCGTTGAACAACTCTGCAGTTGATTTGATAACAACCGCTTTCTTCGGCATTCCATCTTTATCGACGAGAATCTTTACCCACACGGTTCCTTCAAGGCCTGCGCGTATCGCCATGTCAGGATACTTCGGAATAACACGTTTCACAATCTGCGGCTGCTTCTCTACAGGAATGAATGCATCCATTCCGGGCTCATCTTCAATCTGAATGTCCTGTTGAATCTGCACGTTGCCCGATGCGTCTCCGGTTTGTTCAAGCGCGGGCGAAGGTGTTGCGCTGAGTTCTGCTTGTGTTGCAATCGTCTGATCTGCCGTTGCCTCGGCATCAGGCACCGGTACAGGAACACCAATTGATGGCTTCACACTTGCAGCAACACTTAAAGCCGGCGGCGGTGGCACTGCAGAAATAGATGGCGGCGGACCGAGGTCGCTGTATTTCAGAATTCGGACTGATACGGTTGGAATGTCTTCTTCCTCAGTCAAATACTTTGCAGCGTAGTATGAACCGATAACCGCAGCGTGAATCGCGACGGAGATAATCATCCCCTTTACAAAATTCTTCTGAAAGGCTTTCTTCAGCTCAGGGCGACCATACTGAACGGCTGATGGTTCGAGTGTCGCCGATGTTGATGTTTCATCGTTCATGGAATCGTCTCCTTACGTTCGCCAACCATCTCATCGTGACTGATAATCGCATCTTATGTAGAGTACAACACTAATGCCAGACAACACCACGCAGTTTGGGCGGAAAATCTGTGAATTACGGGAGCGAGGATGATGAATTTCTCAATCCTGAGAATTGAGGAGTGGACAATGAGAAGAGAGAACCGCGCAGAAAAACAACCTGCCCTCCGGAAATGAAATTCCGAGGCAAAGAAGGTCTACGACCTCGTAGAGGAGCAGCGATAATGTGCGTTAGAAACTATACGCTGCTGCAACGAGGAGTAAGAACAAGAACGGCAACACAACGGCAGCAAGACCAAATTGAATTCTCATTTTGCATTCTCAGGTGATTGGTGTGTTTAGCATTTCAACAGTTAGTAAGACAATTCACATGCCATTGGGGTCAATCACATTTCAGAACCGATTGGAAGATAATTCCATTCATCACAACCTGTCCTTCCCAAATCTGAGAAGATCTGCCTCTGGAATTCCCAAATATGAAATGTCCCGCCCACTGATGTGAACAGGACATTTCAAATCCTCTGTAGAGCGGAATGCCATTCCGCTCTACAAGGCTTCCTAATAATCCCTCTCCTGCCCAAACACGTTTAGCTTGCCATTGATGTGCTTTGTCGGATCAAGAATTTTTCCTGTCGCATCTACGACACCTGAATGGCAAGCAGAACACGAAGTTGATTGCGGATGTGTGCCACCCTCCGATGCCGTCTTCGGTAATGCCTTTTCCAGGGTAGTCGGCTTCGTAACATCTCCGTGACACGTGCCGCATGCCATTTGCGCACCTGAGGCATCAGTCCAAACGGGCGCAAAGGTCGGATTGCCGTTCTTGAAATTGCCGTGGCAATACGTTGATGCACATGTAAACTGAGATGCATTGTACGTCGGGTTCGGCGTGAACAGTGCGAGCGTTGAATCCCAATCTGCGGTTCCGCGTTCGTTCGTCACTGTGCGTGCAAGCGGATTGTTCATCACTACTTCTGCATTTGGTGTTCCATCAATGTGCCCTGCGGCGTAGATTGGACCGGGCACCACGTGGCATTCGTTACAAAACATTGCCGAGGCAAGCGTACTTCCCAAGAAATGGATTTGATGCGCCCCGACTCCACGAAAAGTCTTTGCCGTGTTGCCGCTCAAGTCACGCGGCGGTGCGGGGTTCGTCGTGCCGTGACACGTTGCGCAATTCTCAGGTCCGCCGGCCTGGTTGTGACATGTGGTGCACGATGTCGGAACTTTCCCTCCGGCATACGTTGCACCGTGACACGACTGGCACGGTCGCATATCCCAATTTGCCGCGGCAATTTTCTTGCCATGAAACTTCAGCGATGTTCTGTCAACCCAGCCGCGTCCGTGTATGCTTCCGCCTGTCGCTTTGTGACAGGTTATGCACGACACCTTCGAGTTTCCGCCATTGTAATTTTGACCGTGACATTTAAGGCACGACGCCACGTCGCTGTTGGCAAACGTTCCGTGAAAGTTAGTTGATGCAGTGTCAATCCAACTCGGAAGATGTACCTGCACGCCCGGTGCTACAGGGAGCGGTAAACCGTCCTTGAGGTCAGTGCAGCCGCTCCAAAGAACGACTGCACTTATTATGATTGTGAGAAAACTAATTCGCGTTTTCATATTCGTCACCACGTTAAGGTGTTCTCAATGCCTGCAACGAAGAGTTCAATATATCTTGTGCGTACTTCGTGTTGTGAATTCCCTTGCTCTGCTCGTGCTCGACAAAGTAGTAGTTGTACAATGCACCGGCTTTATATGCAGGCGCAATCTTCAACGGCCGCGAGCTGCTGGCGTTCACAAGCAACGAGCTCGTCAACCATCCCTTGCCGATGAGCAGCGTCTCGAGAACATGCAGCGAGTCTTCAATCGGTTTCTGAGCAGCTTTGTAAGACGTAGTAGTAATCTGACCGCCATGGCATCCCGTTACGTTGCAGCCCACAAGGTGGAAGAGCGTATCACCAGCCTCACTATAGTAACGGATGTTCATGGTGTGACCGCCGGCTTTCCCTGTTCCTGAACTCGGAGGATAGGATTGTTCGGGCATATGGCAAAGCGGGCAGCCTTTCCCCTTAATCGTTGCATTCGTTGTATGGTTCGAGTTTCCCCGATATGTGTAGCCTTGGAATTCGAATCCTCCTTTGCCCATGAGCATCTGGCCTTGCACACCATAATGTGGATACCATCGGCTCGACGTAATACTGATCGTATCGGTTACTGCTGTCTTCGTCGGATCAGGCTTCGGGCTCATCGGAGAATACGTGCGTGTCTGATGGCACCTCACACACAGATTCCCTCGCCCATAGTCAAACTGTGCATCCGGTACACCGGCGATGAACGACGCGATAGTTACAGGGGTTGAGTCGCGCAAACTGAAGTTGCCGCGTGCATGCGGCGAGTGACAGGCAAAGCATCCCGGCGGGCTGGGACGAAGTTGTGCAGTTACCGTCTGACCGCTCCATCGTTGCAGGAAGCCTTCTGTCGTATGGCAGGCGGCACAATCCGGACCGTTACGCTCAATATCCCCACCGAGAGCATGCTTGGATTGTGCCCACTGGTATTTGCGCCCAGCGACAAAGTTTGTTGTATCCTGTCCCGGTGTGTGGCAGGTTCCGCATTTAATATCTGGCGCGAAGCCTTCAAGATTAAATACACTGCTTACGCCGTCCTGCCCATCTTTTCCAGGCGCGCCAGCGGGTCCTTCGCATCCAAAGAAAAGATATGCGGCAATGAGGACGACACCTGACATTGCGAATGGTACTTGATTCTTTTTCATTGTTGTTGCCTCCTTGTTTCGAAATTTATTTTCGGCTATTCTAAAAGCTCTACGCTCTCTGCTCTAAGCTCTCCGCTCTTCTATCGAACTCTTCCTGTTTCCGTATGGCACGTCATACATGTTGGGTCTTTTCCTTCAACATCGTGGCAACTGATGCAGCTTTCCATGTCACGCTTTGCCTCTTCAGCGTGCAAGCCGCCGCCTGAACCGCGTCCGAGCGTTGTGAATCCTGGAACACTGTGCGATGCAGGCTTGAACTTCAACTGCGTAATGTTACCGCCTGCTTCATGGCATTGCGCGCAGAAGGTTTGCACGGAGTGACACGATTGGCAATCTGCTTGCTTCGCCTTTGCATCAATGCCGTGTGTGAAACGATAGTTCAACTCATGCACGTTCTGCAATAATGTCTGCTTCGGCGAATCTTTGGTTGATGTCTTGTGCGATGGCTCTGCCGTTAAATCTTTTTGACGTCCGAACGCATACGACTTCAGCTCAGGATTCAAATGGCATTGCTGGCAGAATGTTTCTGTGTGGCATGTTTGGCAATCAGTAGTCAGGGAACCGAGCCGTGTCAGATCGCGATGGTTGCGTGTGAAGTCAGAGCGTTGATGGTCAATCGGAAGAAGCGTTGTGAAATTGGTGTGGCAAGATTCACAGGTGTTTGTTGCCTTCTTGTCGTTGTGGCATGTGTTGCACGTGGTCATTGAAGGCATGTTCGCAGCCGTCACCATATCAACTTCATCTACACCGGCATGGCAGTTCATGCACTCAACACCTTCCATCGCGTTGTGCCGCTCGTGTGAGAAAATAATCTCACGTTTTGCAGGTGCAACGGAGAGAATGTTTGAAGGGTCGTTGTGGCAGTAACCACATTTCTTTTGCTCTGCATCGTTTACCTGCTCTTCATGACACGTACTGCACGCCTCATGGTTGGCGGCAAGATTATCTGACGCAAGCTTGCTCGTCTTTGCAGCAGTATGACACACTGCGCAATCCGTCACTCCCGCTTCCGTTATATGGAACTTATGCGAGAACGTGATGGAGCGTGCATGCTCATCAATCACCGGTGTCGGCGTGCTTTCTGCTTTCAGAGGAAATTTGCCTGACAGGAAGATGATACCAAGCCCGACGGCAAGAGCGACAATAAGAATTATGTATCGGCGTATCATGGAAGTTTCCTTTTCAATCATTCTATCGCCACTCCCGAAGGGATGCCTTCGGCAAAAGAACCAAAGGACACAAAGGTTTCACGAACTGGTATTTGGGTTTCTCTCTCACCGTTCATAAGTTTTCCTTCGTGACACCTTAGTGTCTTAGTGTCTTCGTGGCGAATCCTTTTAGAGCTGCGTTGTAAACCAGAAATTCACTTTCGCAAACAAGCGCACATCATTCTGCACAATCTTGTTGCGCAGCCACTGTCCCTGTACATCGAACGACAACTGCGTCATCGGTCGAAGCGTTGCGCCGAGTGTTCCGGCAATTCCTTCTTCGCGTTTACTTGCATCATCCAATCGATATGTCATGTACGCCAGTCCCACAGAGGGCATGAACAAATTGTCGAACAATGGGTACGTTACCTGAATGCTTGCATTATCAAGCTCGCCGGCATAACCATTGCTTCCACGATAGCTGAAGCTCGCGTAGCGATGTACTATGCCGAACGTGTAACGGAAGCTTTCATCGCCTGAATACTTCACGTACGCACCACGAACGAACGCCCGAACATCGGGGAAAAGAATGTAATCAGCGCCAAGCTCGAACTCACTCACCGCTTTCAAATCGAACACCGAGAAGAACGAATTGTACAACAGCCGCGGCTCGCGATGAATGAAATCCGCGCTGATGCTCAAATCATCAAATACACCGAGACGAACGCCGAGTTGCTCCCGCTGAGTTTTTTTGTAATTCAAATCATAATCATAGCGAACGTACAGCCTCTCGGAACCGACGTTGTAGGAAACATCGCCGCTCACATATTGTTCTTTTGCATTGTCAGGAACGATATACACTTGAATCGGGTTGAGCAGCGAATCTTCCCGCGCCGCCCAGTAGCCAACGCGCTCGCGCTGACGATTCATGTAACTCACGCCGATGCGCGCATTCTCGATTGCACTTACAACCAACTGTCCGCCGACAGTGAAGTTGTTCTTCAGCTTCTTCCAATCCTTCAGCTCGTACTCAATCGGCGTTGTTTGTCCGCCGTACGCTGTGAACTTGAATTTGTTCTCGGCAAAACGCAACGTCAGCAAGCCGCCGTCAATTGTTCCATTGCCAACGCCGGCAAAGTACGGCAAGCGACCAAGGGATAGGTCTGCTGTGCTGAAAATGTTCTTCCACTGACCGTACAAATAGTAGAAGCGATAGTCTGGTTTTTCATCCAACTTCTTCTGTAACATGCCGGCAACCTGGAAGTGCGTATGAATGCTAACGTCGGATTGTGTTACATCAAGAAGTACCGATTGAAATCCACGCACGAATTTTTTCGAGACGTTCACCGTATCAAACTTCTCGAACGTGTAGACGGAGCCAATCAGACGACCGTTAATAACCTGCGACGGCGCCGAGGTGTGAAGCGCCATCGCAGTTATCGCAAGGAGGAGTGCGAGTGGAATAATCTTTTTCATCATCATCTCAATAGTTGTTGAGATACAATCTGCTTGCAATTTGGCAACCAGCGTGCCACAAGATTGAACCGAGAAAGTGGTGAAAACAGGTACAGGAACGCATCTCACTACACGCTTACTGCTTTGGTTTCCGAATTTTGAGAGTACGATTCCCAATTCTGAGCGAACGAAGAGAGCGAATGCCGAAGGAGTCCTTCGGACCTTCGGGAGAATCTGAGTCATTGACGTTACGCAAGCAAGCGCTTTCTCGAGTTGTCAAAACCCTCACCCTAAATCCCTCTCCCAAAGGGAGAGGGACTTTGTTGAATCTCCACTCTTTCCTCCCCTTCTCCTTTTGGCCTACGGCTCGTAGAGGAGAAGGGGCTGGTCAACGACTCGTAGAGGGGATGAGGGCTTTATTGAGATCAATAGCGGTTTTCGTTTTGCGTAACATCAGTGAGTCATTGAATCGGCAAAAAAGATTCGTCGTCCAGCGCAAAAAGCTGGCGGCACTTCGAATCGTGGCATCCTTGCGATTCGCTTCCTTCCACATCTCCCCGATGTCTTCAGGATGTTTGGACTCAATGCCGGCAACATTCAGTGATATAGGCATCAGGTCGTTGCCTTGATACAAAATGGTCTAACAGCTACCGCAAACTATTTCTTTGTAAAGCATCCAGGGCTTCGCGTCACGGGTTGCCCGCCCGCCATACCCGAGCTTCGATGGCAGGCTCGCCTAAGCCGAAGGCGTCGGCGAGCAGGCAGGAACCGACCATGACGACTACGAATTTACTTCTTTGCTGGCTTGCCATGCTCGATCTTTGCCCACATCTCAGCAAACTTGAAACCTTTGAATGACGGGCTTTCGGAGTTATGGCACGTGACGCACAGTTTTTCGTTCTTCTCAAGTTTCACTAATCCCGCTTCCATTGCCTTCTTCTTCGACGCCTCATCCTTCTTGCTGTGGATTGCCACGAAGCCGGACGCCGCGCCATGGCAAGATTCGCACGTTACGCCCTCTTCTTTCTTGAACGTTGCATCAACGTTCTTTGCAATGCCGCCGCCAGCGACGTGGCACTTCAAGCATTCCGGCGCCTCGCTCGGGGCAACTTTCAGTCCCTTCTCTTTGGCGATCTTTTTTGCCTCTTCGCCAAGTAACGTCTGATATGCTTTTGCGTGCTTGCTCTTCTCCCACACGGTGTATGCAAGCCCGCCTAACTTCTCAGTCTTGTGACACGCCATGCACTTTTTTGCGCCGACGAATTTGTTTTCCGCCTGACTGACGAACGATACGACGAGCAAGCAGATCAAGATGCCGGCGAATACGCGTAGACGATTCATTGATGTTCTCCTTATGTTAGATGTTTTGTGGATTAGATGCTTTCTTGAGTTGCTGATTGCGCTCAATGCGTTGAATGAACAGGTATAATGAAACTGCTAAAACTGTAATAATCAAGGTCGCAACACCGAGCCCGATCCGACGGAAGTAGTATTCATCAATTGCTTGCCGTCCCTCTTCGGTCACCAGGGCTGTTGTACTCAACCCCTTGTCGATGGTTTCGCGGAACTTCTGCTCGTTGAACGAGTGAACCATCGTTCTCGCTTGCAGCCGTGCTTGCCGTGCGTCGCGCAGTTTGAACTTCGCTTCTGCAATTTCCATTCCCTTCTGTTCCGCTTCGTCAATCAGCGTGCGCGCATGCTTCTCGGTCGATTCCAGACTATCCGTGAGTTGACGCATCGCTCCAGCCGCATGAAATCCTTTCGGTTTCTCCGTCTCGCTATGACAGCGGCTGCACACGGCTTCCGGCGACGTGCCAAGAAGTTCAGTGGTTGCCGCAACAATTTCATGGTTTCCGTGACACGTTTCGCACTCAGGAAGCCGCAACTCATCAAACGCTTTCTTATGCGGACTCGATGAGAACAAATCGGCATTCAGTGCGTGACAGGTACCGCACACTTTTGAAATGGATTCAACTCCCGGCGGTGTTGCCCCGTGGTTGCCATGACAGTTGTTACACGCAGGTGCGCCGACATCATGTTTCTTCAGCAGGGCAATGCCATGGACGCTTTTTGAAAACTTCTCGAACTGATCTGTGGGGATTTTGTATTCCTTCATGTATTCAGCATTGCTGTGGCAGGCGCTGCAGGTCGCCGGCAAGTTTGTTGCATACACTTTTGATTTGACATCTTTCGCGGAACGAATGTCGTGACTGCCATGGCAGCTTGCACACTCCGCCGTCTTCGGATCGCCTTTTGCATTCAACATCCCATGAACGCTCGTCCGGTATTTTTCCATCTGATCGATGGGCAATGATGGGTTGTACGTTCTCATGAATGTTGCGTTCGCATGGCACTTCGCGCATGTCTTGACCACATTGAGAGGGAAAACGGGTGAGGACGGGTTCTTCACTGAGACAATGCCGTGGGCGTTATGGCACGTGGTGCATTGCGTTATATGTTCCCTCCCCGATACAGAGAGTTTGGCATGCACGCTTGTCTGCAATGTTTCCCATTGGTTTATGGGCAATGCCGAGCCAAATGATTTCATCTTCTCAGAATCAGAGTGACACTTTGCACACGCCTTGGAGATGTCATCGCCTTTCGGCACACCGATGAAGCCGGCGGCTTTGTCCATTGCCCGTTCCATGTCCTCTGACTTCGGATTGCCGCCATGACAGTCAGAGCAGGAAACGCCTTTCGTAAAATGGACATCGCGCTTGAACAACGTTGAAGCTTTGTCGCTCAATGCTTCATGACAGGTAAAGCAGTTGTCTGCGGCGAGCGAGAACTCTGCGAAGAAGAGTGTAAGCGCAAAAGAGAGGATCATCTGATTCAAAGCATGCCTGAACATGCAGTAGCTGAATTTCTTCGTGAAGCCTTGGTGCCTTCGTGTCTTCGTGGCAAGATTCTCAAGCTTCAGAGTTGAGAAAGGCGCTTTCATATGGAACGGATTCATAAGATCCACCCGAGGATAGTAAAGAGAATGACATAGCCGACGACAAAGAGTCCGATATAGTTGACTACGCGATTTTGTTCCCCTCGAGAGCTTTTTCTATCCCAGAACGGAATCACCATCCAAAGCAGCCCTGCAAT
>Ga0082335_1005415_pt1 | contig 17691 bp, 16 predicted proteins | sample Subgrocontami58m_FD_72375 | JGI IMG/M metagenome (GOLD analysis project Ga0082335, IMG submission 72375) | Subsurface groundwater microbial communities from S. Glens Falls, New York, USA - GMW37 contaminated, 5.8 m (SPADES assembly) (version 2) ... | reverse complement strand
AATGACTGACCCATCCACCCAGCACACCGCAGCACCCCGACGACGGCCGACATTTCGCGAGCATTTATCAAATGAGGCACGCACCCCATTACGCGAGCACTTTAGATGAGTCTCGTCGCCAGGTTGACCAGGTAGGAGCACGACCCTAGAGTTGGCGTTAGCACTCTCACCCTGAGTCTGCCAGCGAAATTACCTCATCGACCCCCGCGACGGCGACGAGGTGGTGCTGGCAGGGCAAGTCCGAAGAGTCAATGTCGAAGGAAAGGTCAAGCATGGCCATCGCCATTAAGCCGCTCGAAGACCGTATCGTGGTCAAAGCGAATGCGGCAGAGCAGACCACCGCGTCGGGTCTGGTTATTCCAGATACCGCCAAGGAGAAGCCACAGGAGGGCACCGTCCTCTCTGTCGGCCCAGGTCGATTTGAAGACGGTCAACGCCTACCGCTTGACGTAAAGGTCGGGGATACCGTCATTTACAGCAAGTACGGCGGGACTGAAGTTAAGTACGACGGTGTGGAGTATCTCATTCTCTCGGCTCGCGACGTGCTCGCGATTCTCGAGAAGTAGAGCTATAACGACCGGGTCGTCTCGGCTGTGCAGTTAGCGCCGCGATGACCCGGTCGTTCACTTTTGTTACAACCATGATTTATACGCGTCTGACAAGCCTGCAAGGAATCGCAAATGTCTAAAAGTCTCGCATTCGGCCATAGTGCACGCCACGCAATCGAGCATGGAGTAGATGCGCTTGCCAACGCAGTGAAGGTGACGCTTGGACCTAGAGGTCGCAACGTCGTTATCGATAAGAAATTTGGCGCTCCAACCATCACCAATGATGGCGTGACGATCGCCCGCGAGATCGAGTTAAGTGATGCTGCCGCAAATCTCGGCGCCCAACTCGTGAAAGAAGTTGCTACTAAAACCAATGACGTTGCCGGAGACGGCACCACCACCGCAACAGTGCTCGCACAAGCGATGATTCATGAGGGTCTTCGTAATCTTGCAGCCGGAGCCTCCCCAATGGGAATCAAGCGGGGCATGGAAGCCGCGGTCGAGAAACTGACGGAAGAGTTAGCCCGGGTAGCCACGCCAGTCAACGAGAAGTCTCAGATTGCCGACGTTGCCACGATTTCAGCGCAGGATCGCTCAATCGGAGACTTGATCGCGGAGGCCATGGATAAGGTCGGCAAAGACGGCGTCATCACTGTCGAAGAAGCAAACACGACGGGTTTGGAATTGGAATTCACGGAAGGCATGCAATTCGATAAGGGTTACATTTCGCCATATTTCGTGACTGATGCTGAGCGTATGGAGACAGTCCTAGAAGATGCCTTCATTCTGATTTCGCAGAACAAAATTTCGGCGCTTGGCGATCTGCTTCCAATTTTAGAGAAGGTCGCTGCTGCTGGAAAGCCGCTTCTCATCATCGCCGAAGACGTTGACGGCGAGGCGCTATCCACTCTCGTTGTAAACCGTATGCGCGGGCTGTTTACTTCGGTCGCTGTTAAAGCGCCAGGTTTTGGTGACCGTCGCAAAGCGAGCCTGCAAGACATCGCGATCTTGACCGGCGCTCAGGTTATCGCGCCCGAAGTTGGTCTCAAATTAGAAGACGTCACCCTTGAATCACTTGGTAAGGCGCGACGCATCGTGGTCACCAAAGAGACGACGACAATCGTTGACGGCGAGGGCGAAGCGAGTGCAGTGTCAGCAAGAGTTAGCGAAATCCGTGCTGAGATAGAACGGACAGATTCAGACTGGGATCGCGAGAAGTTGCAGGAGCGCCTGGCCAAACTTGCCGGTGGCGTCTGCATAATTCGGGTCGGCGCCTACACCGAAGTCGAAATGAAAGAGCGGAAACACCGGCTTGAAGATGCCATTTCTGCGACTCGAGCTGCGGTCGAAGAGGGCATAGTCGCCGGAGGTGGCGCGGCGTTGGTGCATGCTGCCGACATACTGGCTGACGATCTTGGTCGAACGGATGACGAAGCAATTGGCGTTCGATTGGTGGCTAAGGCGGCCGCCGAACCATTGCGCTGGATCGCTGAGAATGGTGGTCTCGAGGGTTATGTAGTTGTGGCAAACGTTCGTGCGATGGGTAGTGACGAAGGTTTCAATGCGGCCACTGGCATTTACGAAAACTTGATCAAGGCCGGCATCATCGATCCGGTCAAGGTCACTCGCTCAGCGTTAGCCAATGCTGCTTCGATTGCCGCCATGCTACTTACCACCGAGGTGTCGGTCGTCGAACGACCAGAGGCCAAGGTCGAATCTCAGGGCGGTTCTCAAGGCCACTCTCACGGTCCTGGTGGCCACAGCCACTAAGCCTTGCTTGATGACGGCTTAGTCGGTGTCTCCGACGGCAAGAGTCAGTGAATTGCATGTCAACGCCGGTAGGAGGGTTGTCTCCCAACTGAGGGAGTTGATAATGGAATGTGCCCAAAAAGTTCGCATCCGGTGTGGCGGTAATAGCGATAGCGATATCTCTCGCCGCTATAGCCATTGCGCCCTCCGTAGCGAAAGTTGGTCCGCAGACCAGGCCTAATTTGAAGGCCCGCCTCGCTGCATGCGGCTCGTTGCCGATCGGAAGTACAACGCACGTTGTAAACACGACTCGAATGTTTATCAATCTTCCGAAAGATATTTATCCAAAGATCAAATTGCAGATTACGCCTCGTGGGGCCATGGCTATCTACGTCTCTAATGCGGGTCGGTATGGCTACGCCTTCGACGCTCGAGGAAGGCCGAATTGCTGGTCGACATATTTTGAATTCGAGTTGACCGCCGATAACCAGAGGCAGACTGGAACGGTTGATATCGGCTCGAAAAGCGGAATCAAGGGCCTACCCAACTACCTAATTCATATCCAAGTAATGGCGAATCCAGCCGATGTCATACCGCCATCAGCAGCGAATGTTCATGGTCAAGTGCTCCTGGGACCAACGTGCCCCGTCGAGCGGATTCCGCCCGATCCTGCGTGTGCGCCCAAGCCCTATGTCACTACGGTGGACGTGTTCACCGCGCGTGATACGGCACACCCATACAGGACACAGAGGACTAATGTTTCTGGTGCTTTCAATTTTATTCTTGGTCCTGGCGCGTATGTGCTCCGAGCGCAGAGCGGTTCCCCTTACCCGCGTTGTACTGATTTGCCAATCGAGGTAACTGCTGGAGTGCCGCAAAGAGTGATATTGAATTGCGATACCGGCATTCGATAGACAGAGAAAATGTATGGTCCTCATATGGATCTAATGACGCTCTCGATTGACTGTGGCGGTCTTGGCATCAAAGCCTCGATTCTTGATACCCAGGGAACGATGCACGTCCACCCGATTCATATCCCTACTCCCTATCCGCTTTCACCGGCGCGCTTCGTCGACACCCTGGTCGAGGTAGCCAAGACGCTACCTAAGGCTCAACGGGCAACGGTTGGTATGCCAGGCATGATCCGTCACGGAGTCGTGGTGGCGACTCCACATTACATAACTGCAAAAGGTCCTCGAAGCAGAATCGAACCGGAACTCAAAGCAGCATGGGCTGGATTCGATGTGCAGAGCGCATTGAATAGCGCCCTCGGGCTGCCGACGCTGGTGCTAAATGATGCTGAGGTTCATGGGGCAGGGGTGGTTGCGGGATCTGGCTTTGAAGTCGTACTCACGCTGGGCACTGGTCTTGGCTGCGCAGTATTCGACGGTGGTCATCTCGCTCCGCACATAGAGCTGTCGCACGCACCGGTTCGTCGGATGACTACGTATGACACGTGGATCGGCGAACATGAGCGTCGTCGATTGGGCGATGCATTCTGGACTCGTCGCGTCCGCACGATGGTTGAGGAACTCCGCCCTGTCTTTCTCTGGGATCGCCTCTACTTAGGTGGTGGAAATGCACATCGAATCAGAGCAGAGCACATTAAGCGCTTGGGTGATGACATCGTGGTAGTGCCGAATGCCGCTGGAATAGCCGGGGGAGTACGTGCGTGGGCTCTCGTTCGAATATGAACGTGCAGCCATCTCGCTTGGCTTGATGACGAGTTACCTGCAACGCCAAAGGCGAAACGCCCGAAATTCCGGCTAGGAGGCGATAGTCAGGCGCTTGCCAATCAACTTCTCGCGCTCATCTTCACCGAGGCCACCCCAAATGCCGTAGGGCTCGCGATTGGCTAGAGCGTAGGCGCGGCATTGAGCGATTACCGGGCAGGTGGCGCAGACTGCTTTCGCCGCATCTTCGCGATTTCGACGGCGTGGTCCGCGTTCGCCCTCGGGATGAAAGAACATTTCGGAGGGCATAGAGCGACACGCTCCATGCGACTGCCAATTCCAACGATCTGAACTTGACCCAGGGAACCTGGACACCTCTGCCATCTGGGACCTCCGCGTAGCGCGTTGAGTGGGCACTGGGTAGAACAATGGATCGATGTTGGATATTTCGCGGCCCTCATGGGGTCGATCTGACTCCACCTCCGCCGGGCCTGGCGAAGGGGGGTACTGCGTTGGCAGCTACTTGTTGGTGGACGTGACTTCAGTGGTTTTGGTGGCTTCACAACCGCATTCTTTGCACATGGACTTCTCCTCCCTCAACTCTGGGGGCGTCGGTGCTCCCGGTTGTCCTCCTGTGTAACGGACAGTAGATTTGATGTTAGAACCGGGTAGGTCTTTCGTCAAGAAATTCGTCCGTAAGAGTCCGTAAGAGAGGGCGTGACCGTGAGCAGTGATGATTTCCAGGCTCAGGTCGTCAGCGTCGCGGCGCTCGGTGATCCCATCCGACGGGTCCTATACGAATACGTGATCAAGGAGTTGGCGCCGGTAAGCCGCGACCAGGCGGCAGCGGGTGTCCAGGTTGCCCGCCACATCGCCAAGTTCCACCTCGACAAACTCGAAGACGAGGGGCTCCTAGAAGTGGAGTTCAGCCGTCCATCAGGGCGTCGGGGCCCGGGCGCCGGACGACCGACTAAGTTCTACCGTCGTTCCTCCCGTCAATTCACCGTGAGTCTCCCCGAACGACGTTACGACCTCGCCGGTCATCTACTCGCCCACGCCATCACCACCTCGAAAGATGGAGGCATACCAGTGGCGGAGGCACTCTGCGAGTCGGCACGATCGTTCGGTCAGACCTTAGCCGAGGAGGTAAATCCGCGGATCGGGGCTTGCGCGAGCCAGGTGGTGGTGACAGAAGCTCTGGTTGAAGTGCTGGCTAATCACGGCTACGAGCCGCGGATAGATGGAGACGGTATCAAGTTAGCCAACTGCCCATTCCATAATCTGGCGCGGGAATATCCAGCTCTGGTCTGCGGCATGTGCAAGGACCTCATTCAAGGTCTGCTTGCAGCGCTGCCGACCAAGTTAGAGGCGCACCTCGATCCGGCGCCTGAGTGGTGCTGCATCACACTGGTCATGACAGGCGATGAGCACGTAGGTTTGCCTCCCAGGTACGCTCCTGGTTATGACGAATGAGTGGCCTGAGAAGGTTCTGATGATGGGCCTCACTTATGATGACGTCCTTCTCTTGCCGGATGCCAGCGATGTCGTCCCCAGCGAGGTCGATACGACTACCCGCCTATCCAGGAACATCGTGCTAAAGATCCCGCTGATCTCCTCGGCCATGGATACGGTCACCGAATCCCGAATGGCGATTGCGATGGCCAGACAGGGGGGCCTTGGAATCGTGCACCGGAATCTTTCAGTAGAGGATCAATGCAGTCACGTTGACATGGTTAAGCGAAGTGAGGCGGGCATGGTTACCCAGCCTGTCACCATCAGTCCGACGGCATCGCTGGCCGAGATGGATGCGCTCTGTCATCGCTTCCGCATATCGGGATTGCCGGTAGTCGAAGGTGATGGAGTGTTAGTCGGAATCGTGACCAATCGTGACCTCAGATTTGAGCACGACTTCTCTCGGAAAGTGTATGAAGTAATGACTCCGATGCCGTTAGTGGTTGGTCGTGTTGGCATCTCACCAGACGAAGCGATGGAATTGTTACGCGCCAAGAAAGTAGAGAAACTTCCACTAATTGACGAGCAAGGACGACTCAAAGGACTTATCACAGTAAAGGATTTCACCAAAGCTGATAAGTATCCGAATGCCACGAAGGATTCTTCAGGTCGCTTGGTCGTCGGCGCTGCCGTAGGCGTTGGCGAAAATGGTTTCAAGCGAGCCATGGCCCTTGTGGAAGCAGGTGTCGATGTCCTGATCGTTGATACCGCTCACGGTCATCAACGAGCCGTTCTTGATGCCGTTCGTAGCATCAAGGCCAATGCAGCAGGAATCGATGTCATAGGTGGAAATGTCGCCACCAAGTCGGGAGCACAAGCGCTGATCGATGCCGGCGCTGATGCAGTGAAAGTTGGAGTAGGGCCGGGATCAATCTGCACTACGCGAGTCGTCGCTGGCGTCGGAGTCCCACAAGTGACTGCGATCTTAGAAGCATCCCAGGCGGCGCGCGTCGCGGGTGTCCCAGTGATTGGTGATGGGGGATTGCAGTATTCGGGCGACATCGCAAAAGCAATCGTCGCCGGTGCTGAGAGTGTCATGATCGGTTCGCTCTTGGCTGGCTGCGAAGAATCACCAGGCGAGCTCATCTTCATAAATGGTAAGCAGTACAAGTCTTATCGCGGCATGGGATCCCTTGGTGCAATGCAGACGCGTGGTGACGTCAAGTCCTATTCCAAAGACCGGTATTTCCAGGACGATGTGCTCTCTGAAGATAAACTCGTTCCTGAAGGTGTCGAAGGACAAGTGCCATTCCGTGGGCCAGTCGGCGCAGTCGTTCATCAACTGGTTGGTGGCCTACGTTCAGCGATGGGTTATGCAGGAGCAGGGACTATCGCTGACTTAATAGCGCGCGGCAGATTTGTGCAGATAACGGCTGCTGGCTTGCAAGAGAGTCATCCGCATGACATTCAACTGACGGCGGAAGCGCCGAACTACCACAGTCGTTAATAGCGAAAGGATCAATCGTGTCTGACATTGAGATCGGTCGGAGTAAACGCGCCCGAGCCGCTTACTCCTTCGATGATGTTGCCATTGTGCCAAGTCGCCGTACACGCGATCCGAAGGACGTCTCGATAAGTTGGCAGATCGATGCATACAAACTTGCGCTGCCTATGCTTGCGGCGCCAATGGACTCTGTCGTTTCGCCAGATACGGCGATTGAGATTGGTAAATTGGGTGCCATCGGGGTGCTAAATCTCGAAGGGCTGTGGACTAGATATGCCAACCCACTTCCGCTACTTGAAGAAATTTCGCAACTTCCTGATGAGGGCGCAACCGTACGGATGCAGGAGATCTATAGTGCGCCAATCCAACCCGAGTTGATAAAGGAGCGGATTTCATACATCCGAGCCTCAGGGGTAACCGTAGCCGCCGCGCTCTCACCTCAACGTACAGCCGAGTATCACGAAGCCGTTGTAAAAGCGGGCGTCGATCTCTTCGTAATTCGCGGCACGACAGTGAGTGCGGAACACGTGGGAAATGGAGTAGCGCCCCTTAACCTCAAAGAGTTCATCTATGAACTTGACGTCCCAGTCGTGGTTGGCGGTGTTGCCACTCACTCCGCAGCTCTCCACTTGATGCGTTCGGGCGCGGCAGGCGTCCTCGTAGGCTTCGGTGGCGGCGCAGCGCACACGACGCGTTCAGTTCTCGGCGTCGCTGTGCCAATGGCATCAGCGGTTGCCGACGTTGCAGCCGCCAGACGCGACTACATGGATGAATCTGGTGGGCGCTATGTTCACGTCATAGCTGATGGCTCGGTGGGACTAAGTGGCGATATCGCAAAGGCAATCGCCTGCGGTGCGGATGCTGTGATGATGGGTTCCCCACTCGCACGGGCAACGCAGGCGCCGGGCCGAGGTTGGCACTGGGGTGGCGAAGCACATCACGCTGAGTTGCCGAGGGGAGAACGAGTGCACGTCGGCACGGTCGGCACCCTGAGTGAAATCCTCACTGGGCCTTCACGATCAGCGGACGGATCGATGAACCTCTTCGGCGCTTTAAAACGTGCAATGGCTACGACCGGCTATTCGGAACTGAAAGAGTTCCAACGAGTAGAGGTAGTTGTCCAGGGTCGCTGAGGGCTTTCAACTGATTAACGAGATGCAATATTCGGCTTTGCTGGATGGGCAATCCCGAGTGGACCTACGGCTAATGCTTGTAGGATCTGCGCTGTTACCGCAGCAACAGCTTTGCTCGACTTGGATGGAAGATGCCCCCAGTTGCAGGCATCATCGATTGCGCAGGCCCATCCATCAGTGCTGGCATCGATTACTCCAGATTTTTTTGCGCTCGTGTAGTAGGTCATACCGACTCTTATGCTTACCTTCTTTATTCGCACAATGGCCGAAGTTAGAAATTGCACTGCGGGTCCCGGACCAGCGTCGGGAGAATCAACTTCCTTGCCAACGACGCCGTCGATTAGTTGATTGGTAGTAAGTCCAGTTCCGGCGAATGGCCAAGCTCGTGCATCCAGAACCTTGTAGTCGCTCTTGACACCAAGTCCTGCGTACTGAACTCCAAAGAGCAGAGATTCAGGTCGCGGGATTACGCCGTCTCGCCAACGGTTGGTACGCATGATCGGGTCATTCAAATATGGGTCGGAAGTGTCACGCCACACTGCGACCCTTCTTCCGTTGCCCTCTAATCTGGTGCGCCAATAGCCCGCATTGGCACCGAAACTTGCGATGTTGACTCCAGTCGCACGAGCCAACTCGACCCCATTGCGCATGGCGGTGGTCCAGTATTCGCCGTGCCCCCCAAAGATAATTGAACGATGGCGACGAACCTGCTCTGGATTGTTGTTTAGATCAATGTCCGTTGCGTAAGACAGATCTAGCCCAAGTTTCTCCGCCAATTTAATTAGGCCGAATTCGTGAATCAAGTATTGATCGGCGCCATTGCCGTCATACGGTCGATCAAATGAGACGACTCTCGACCGAGCTTGGGCTGACCCATCGACACCTCGGTAAAGCGATGCCCCGCCCCAGTGGTTGTAGGCCTCTGCAGTAAGGACCGATGAGACCGCCAGGATTGGCGCCGTTGATAAGTCATCCCTGATCGTCAACGGCGCATAGGTGGCTTTCCAGCCGTCATTCAATTTAGCTAGATACTGCCCCGGCGGAAAGGCAGAGGTGATTTGCAGATTGACTGAGACCGGCCATGGGGTTGAAATCGTGTGGGCCGGATCGGCGGTGATGTTGACCTGTGGCCGAAATGGAATCGAGGGAGTCGTGGTCGACCAGATAAGTCTGGCACCCAGACCTTGATAGAAACCGGTGCGGTAAAGCTCAACTTTAACTGGCCTCCCGCGTCCAGAAAGGTGGAGGCCGACGCGGCCTCCACAGGCGACGCTCACCTGGTCGAACCAACCGCTGACGGGCGGGAGTTGGGTGATTAGTCGGGTTGCAATCGGGATCGGCCGGTGGACTTTGCCATCGCCGGCAAAACCCGGAATTACTTTATGCTGCCATGCGCTGGTTCCTCTGTGGGCGTTCTCTCTGGCAACCCAACCTGGAGTACGATCCAGGTTGGCACAGGAAGTTGTTGCCCCGCTTGTCGCGTGGGCGGGTGTACCCAATGCGGTCATGAGCAGTGCGGTCGCCGCAGCGATCACTTGAATTCGCACCACTGCCCCCAGCCATGATCTTTACGTGTTATTCAACCAGGGTTTCGGACGGAAGATGATCAACCTGGCGGTCCCTGTCTAGGCAGCCAGATATCCTTGGCCGGTGACGACGGATAGCCGACTACATGACCTGGTTTTAGTCGTCGACTTTGGTGCTCAGTACGCCCAATTGATTGCCCGCCGGGTGCGCGAAGCTGGGGTCTACAGTGAAATAGTCTCCTCAAAGCTCACCGTCGTTGAAATGATGGACAGAGGCCCAACCGCCATCATTCTCTCTGGCGGTCCGGCAAGCGTTTACGCGGCTGGCGCCCCACGTGTAGCCCGCGAACTCTTCGTCCAGGGAGTTCCGGTCTTTGGCATTTGCTACGGTTTTCAAGCAATGGCTCTTGCTCTCGGCGGGAGTGTTGCCCAGACAGGATTATCTGAGTTTGGTCGTACCGAATTGGAGGTCCTGCGCCCTTCATCCTCGCTATTTGCAGACCTTCCACTCCGACAGAGCGTCTGGATGAGTCATGGTGACAGCGTCCAAAGCGCCCCGCCAAATTTTGAAGTCACGGCAGCAACCGCCGGTGCTCCCGTAGCCGCTTTCGAAGATGTCGCAAGTGGTCATGCCGGGGTGCAATTCCATCCTGAAGTGCTGCACACCGAGCACGGACAGGAGATTCTTCGTCGATGGCTGATCGAAGTCGCTAAATGCCGTCCTACGTGGAATATGACCAGTGTCGCTGATGAACAGATCGCTCTGATCAAGCAACAAGTTGGCCATAAGCGGGTCATTTGCGGTCTATCTGGAGGTGTCGATTCTGCGGTGGCGGCAGCCTTGGTTCAACGCGCTATTGGCGATCAACTCACTTGCGTATTCGTTGATCACGGCCTTCTTCGCGAAGGCGAAGTTGAACAGGTCGAACGCGATTTCGTTGCTGCTACTGGCGTTACCCTGATTACGGTTGATGCCCGCGAACGCTTTTTAGATGAACTTGCGGGTATAAGCGATCCCGAGAAAAAGCGGAAGATCATAGGTCGCGAATTTATTCGTGTGTTTGAAGACACCGCTAGGCAAATTATCGCATCAAGTGATTCAGGCGAAGACACCGTTGAGTTCTTAGTGCAAGGAACGCTTTATCCCGATGTAGTAGAATCTGGCGGCGGTAGCGGAACAGCAAATATCAAAAGTCATCACAATGTGGGTGGCCTGCCAGACGATCTGCAATTCAAACTCGTTGAGCCACTGCGCGCTCTTTTTAAAGATGAAGTTCGCAAGATCGGACTTGAACTTGGGCTTCCCGAAGAGATCGTGTGGCGCCAACCTTTTCCTGGGCCAGGTCTTGCGATTCGTATTATCGGTCCGGTTGATCAGGATCGACTTGCGATTCTTCGACAAGCTGATGCCATCGTTCGAAATGAGCTAAGAGCCGCCGGATTGGATCGTGAGATATGGCAGTGCCCAGTCGTTCTCCTTGCCGCAGTGCGAAGTGTTGGCGTTCAGGGGGATGGTCGCACTTATGGGCACCCAGTCGTTCTGCGCCCAGTTTCAAGTGAAGATGCGATGACTGCTGACTGGTCACGCTTGCCGTACGACGTATTGGCGCGAATCTCGACGCGCATCACCAACGAGGTCAGGGAAGTAAATCGAGTTGTCCTGGACATCACGAGCAAGCCACCGGGGACCATCGAGTGGGAGTAGCTCATGCCGAGCGGTGGCTTCGCTCACCCCGAGCGGTGGCTTCGCTCACCCCGAGCGGTGGCTTCGCTCACCCCGAGCGGTGGCTTCGCTGGCGATCGAGTGGTAGTAGCTCGGCTCTGCATAAATAGTGCAAACCGGACAGGATGAGCGCAGAGTCACATTTTTCTTGAGCGTAACTCGTTCCAAATTAAAAATAGTTTGGCCATTTGCTGAGAAAACTATTGCTTTCGGCTGCCAGGAGATCTAACCTCGCGCCACTTACTAAATTATGTAAAGAAAGTAAGAGGGCCATGCGGGGGAGCACAAGTCAGGTTCTTCGAGCAATCGCTACATATGGACCGGTCTCGCGTGCCCAATTGGCTAGAGACCTGGCCCTGAGTGGTCCGACACTGACCCAAGCAACCAAGTTCTTGCTCGGTCGCGGCCTAATCGCTGAATTAGATCAAACTCCATCAACGGGGGGCCGACCTGCGACGCTTCTGGGGCTGGTGGCAGACGCGGGCAAGGTGATTGGTCTCAAGCTCTCCGTGGACCGCGTCGTCGGTGTCTGCGTAAATCTGGAATCCCAAATCGAGTGGGGTTTTGAGGAAGCCTTTGAAAGCCGGGGCAATCAGGCGATTGCTCAGTTAACGACTCTCTTGAAACGTCAGACTAAGAAAGTCAAGGGTCAATTGCTTGGAATCGGAATCGGAATTCCGGGCGTCGTTTCGCCAACGGATTCAAGTACTGCGGATTCAATCATGCTGGGTTGGTCCAACGTCAATGTTGGACATGAAATTTCCGAGTCTCTCTCAACTCCGGTTCTGCTCGAAAATGATGTGAACACTCTGGCAATCGCCGAAAGTCTTTTCGGTCGTGGTCGGGATGCTAGCAATTTTCTTACGGTGACCCTCGGTCGAGGAATTGGTCTTGGGATCGTGATTAATGGGGAACTTTATTCGGGTTCTCATGGTGCGGGTGAAATTGGTCACGTGACGTCGATTCTAAATGGACCCAAATGTGAATGCGGTAAAGAGGGCTGCCTGGAAGCCGTTGCGTCGAATCCAGCAATCGTCGCCAAAGCCATCAAATCTGGGCTTCTCGCGCACGGCAGCACTATGAACGGGCTGCTTGGACTGGCACGCAAAGAACCACTCTTCGCAGAACAATGTTTCAAGGAGCCTGCAGAGTTACTTGGAGTCGCACTTGCAAATGTGATCAATATATTTGGCCCCGAACTCGTTCTCTTTGCTGGAGAAGGTGTTGAAGCCTGGGAATTGTGGGAGCCATGGTTGAAGAAATCTCTTGCCACTCATGTCGTTTCTTCAATGAAAAAGTACACGTTAGAAGTTGATCAATGGGACGATTCTAAATGGGCCCTTGGTGCAACTGCCTTGATCCTTCAGGCGTCTTTGGGCGATAGCGGCGTGGAGAATCCAATTTCACGCGAGGTTCAACAGCGTCTTCAAGTCTCGCCGCGGACCGATCGGCGAGTTTCATGACGAAGCGAAATTCAACAGCAGTTGCGGCGCTCTTTGTGGCACCCAGTTTTATTCCAATTGCCTCCTTCTTCATCCTCCCAATGTTCGGGGCCTTCTACGTAAGTTTCCACAACTGGGATCTGCTCAGCCCAGCCAAATGGGTTGGTATCAAGAATTTCACGATGCTTCTTCACGACAGAACGTTTTACCACTCGTTGAAAAACACCCTAATCTTCATCGCGGGCTATCTCCCACTTGTGTACATACTGGGGTTGGGCGCCGCATTGCTGCTGAATCGCAAATTCAAAGGCAATTCTTTTTTTCGAGCGATCTACTTCTTACCGACTGTAACCAGTTGGGTCGTGGTTGCCCTCCTCTGGAAGTGGATACTCAACCCGCAAGGCGGACTTGTAAATTCCGCTCTCCATACAATTGGAATCACGGGACCAGGCTGGTGGACAAGCAAGAGTTGGGCGATGGTCTCAGTAATCTTGCCATCAGCGTGGAAAGATCTTGGACTTGTAATGCTGATCCTGCTCGCAGGATTGCAGTCCATACCGAACGACTTAAAAGAGGCCGCGGCGCTCGATGGGGCGACGCGATTCCAGATCTTTCGTCGCATCACTATGCCACTCCTGACTCCGGCGACATTCTTCGTGCTGGTGGTCAGCCTGATCAATAATTTTCAGGTCTTCGATCAGATTTATCTGATGACGAGTGGTGGCCCCGAAGGTGCGACAGAAGTTATTGTCCAACAGATCTATAAGAATTCTTTCGACTACGGTCGGATGGGTTACGCCTCAGCGATGAGCCTGGTTCTTTTCATCATCATCATGACCTTCACACTCATCCAAATTCGGCTACAGAAACGTTGGGTGCATTATGCCTAAGAGTTTCTCGCGAATTGGAATCTATTTGGGCGGCCTGGTTATGGCTTTCCCGTTCCTCTGGATGGCCAGTTCTTCGCTGAAGAATGATGTCGAAGCCTTTGCTACTCCACCAACTCTTTGGCCACACAAGCCAACGACTATCAATTATCATCATGCATTCGCGCTCGCCGATTTTCCTCGGCTCTTCCTAAATAGCCTCATCGTTTCCGTCGCTGCTACTTTGCTTCAGGTCTTTACTTCTGGACTTGCTGGCTATGCGTTCGCTCGAATCCAATTTCGCGGGAAGAACATTCTCTTCCTCATGTACTTAGCGACCATGATGGTGCCACTGCAGGTTATCGTCGTCCCCTTATTCCTTGAGATGAGAGCCCTAAATCTCATCGATTCATACTGGGCTCTCATTCTTCCTTCTATAGCCACTGCATTTGGCGTATTTCTGATTCGGCAAGCAATGCTAACGATTCCTAAAGAACTTGAAGAAGCCGCCGTTCTCGATGGTGCAAATCACTGGAAAATTTTCCGCCATGTCGCAGTTCCCCTCTGCGGGCCAAGTTTTGCAACCCTGGGAATTCTCTCATTTCTGGCTACTTGGAACTCATTCTTATGGCCTTTGATAGCGATTTATAGCCCAGAGAAAATGACTCTTCCCCTAGGTCTTGCCAATTTGCATGGAGAACATAACGCTGATTGGCCACTAATCATGGCTGGAACTACTCTCGCTGTGATTCCAGTGACGATTGTCTATTTCATACTCCAAAAACAGATCACTCAAAGTTTTCTCACAACGGGAATCAAATGAGAGAGAAATCCAAGCCTACCTCCGTTGGGGGAAGCGCCACCGTGCAGGACTTACCACATCGAAAAGGAGTAGTAATGCAAAGAAAGTCAACCAAGTTAGTTGCAAGCATCGCAACTGGCTTAATGTTGGTGGCATCAGGCTTGGTCGTCAACCAAGCCGCCGCTGCATCAAAAACAACGATCACATACTTCAACTTCACCTCCGTACCCGATCACGTAGCCGATGTAAAGAAGATGGTTGCGGCATTTGAAAAGAAAAACCCCGGCATTAAAGTGAATGTTCTGGGTGCGGCGTATGCCGATTACTTCACAAAGCTAAAGACACGGGTTGTTGCCAATCAAGCACCTGATGTCTTTGATCTCAACTACGAGAACTTCATCACCTATGCACAAGCAGGCACTCTGCTCGATCTCAATGCCGTGTCTAAGAAAGACAAATCATTCAAGAAGTCAGATTATTATGGCAAGGCGTATGACGTTTTCTCTCTTGCAGGCAAGCAATTCGGCCTCCCTGCCTCGTTCTCCACAACCGTCCTCGCCTACAACGCAGACCTCTTTAAGAGCGCAGGAGTGGCGCTGCCAAACTCATCATGGGACTGGAGCGATGAAGAGGCCGCGAGTGCTCAACTGAAAGCCAAGCTTCCCGCTGGTACCTTTGCTGACTTCCAACCGGTTCAATTCTGGGAATTCTACAAAGTCCTTGGTGCAGCAGGTGGAAAGTTCCTGAGCGCCGATAAGAAGAAGGCACTTTTCAACAAGCAGCCAGGGGTTAATGCCTTGAATTGGCTCATCGGCAAGACCGCAAAGGGATATATGCCAACAAAGGCACAGCTGGGAACTGGCGACGAATCCGTGCTATTTAAGGCCGGGAAACTCGCCATGGTCCATACGGGAATCTGGCAGTTCGATGCATTCAAAAATGTACCGTTCAGTTGGGACATCGTGGTCGATCCAGGTGGCGTGACTCCAGGTAATCACTTCTTTGCCAATGCTCTTGTTGTCTCTTCCAAGACCAAGAAGGCCGCAGCTGCGTTTAAATGGGCAAAATTCATGACGAGCGATCCGACCGCCGTGAAGATCCGCGTAGATGCAGCCTGGGAACTACCCGCTACCTCGGCCAAGGCTCCACTGGCCGTTTACTTGGCCAAGAGGCCACCGGCAAACCGTGCCGCCGTCTTTGAAGCGCTGAAGAACCCAATCGTTCCACCAGTAATTCGTCAGCAGACTGAGCTCCAAGACACTGTGAACAAGTGGCTCGAGAAGGCTCAGAATGGAACTATCTCGGTTTCCGAGGCGTTGAATTCTGCGGCCACAGAAGTCAACGCTCTGCTGGCAAACGAATAAGTCCGTATTTCAAATAAATAGCTGGTGTTGCGGCCATCTCGGGGGTGGCCGCAACACCACTTAATGGATTGGGATCATGAAGAACAACGTTGAAACAAGCGCCCTACTGGATGTTTACCAAGCTAGTGTCAAAATCATCAAGAGCAACCAGTCACACACAGGTGCATACATAGCCAGTCCAAACTTCGGTGAATATCAATATTCATGGTTTCGAGATGGAGCCTTCATCGCCAATTCGATGGCTCTGATTAACGAAATCGAGAGCGCGAGGAAGTTTCATACCTGGGCCGGACGAGTCATCTCGCAGCGCGCTGGGAAAATTCAATCTCTGATCGAAAGGCATCAACGAGGCGAAAAAATCGAAGTGGAAGAACATCTCGACTGCCGTTACACGGTCGAAGGTGAGGAAGGAACCAAGTTTTGGACGAACCTTCAACTCGATGGATTTGGGACATGGCTATGGTCCCTAGATGAATTTCTGAAGATTAGTGGAACGCTGAATGATGAAGTGCGGATGGCTGCGGATCTCATCGCTGAATACATTTCTGAGTTCTGGGAAATCGAATCATTTGACTGGTGGGAAGAGAGTTTTGGACATCAGCATGTCTCAACCCTAGGAAGTATCGCTACCGGATTACTGAGGCATTCCCAGTGGGAATCGGCATCGCCAGGATTGCGATCGATCTCGCGTCGAGAATCGTTGAGAATAAAGGATCTCATCAGCGAAAGAGGGGTTGTAGATGGCAGATTGGCCAAATGGATCGGCGGAGAAGAGTTGGATTCCAGCCTCCTTTCAATTTTTGAGCCGTTTGAGTTTCTCGAAGTCAGAAGCAATGTCGCCCAAACGACGATCGCTGCCATCGCAACTAGATTAGGAACGTTTGGAACGTATCGCCACCCTGGTGACGACTATTATGGCGGAGGCAAATGGCCGCTTCTCTCATGTTTTCTTGGCCTCTGTTATGCAGAGCTCGGTGATGTCGAAGGAGCGACCGAGATACTGCGTTGGGTGGCCGGAATCGCCAATCCCATGCATGAATTACCGGAACAAGTCGGCAGCGAGTTGCTATATCCGTCAATGCGTCAGGTTTGGATTGAGAGGTGGGGGGAGCCCGCAATCCCGCTTCTGTGGTCCCACGCGATGTTCATCCAGTTATACGAGACGCTCCGTCGAGCCGGAGTAGAACTTTGATCCGGCACATACCAAGCGGCTTAGGTCATCCCTATCGGATCGAGCCTTTCCAACGCTTTCCGATCAATCCGATGGTCAGCGAACCTTGGACTTTGCGAGTCTGTACCGATGAATTGGTCAAGGCTGTTCAGGTGAAACTAAAAAATTCGAAGAACTCTTGGACAGCCGATTTATCCAGAAATGGTTATGCGAAAGCGATTGGCTCTGGTCCTTATGGAATGACTGCAAAAGAAGCCTCGCGCGATTCGCACCTTGAAGATGTGGCGGTTCGCTCTGGTGATTACCCAGATCAAATTTCCTGGTCGATTTCCATGCCGATCTTGATTGAATCTGAGACGTTGGAATACTCCTTTGAAACTGATCAGGGCGAAACAAGCGAGGTTTTCTCTTGTTCCTCGTGGTCCTGGAAGGATTCACCAGAGCGACGACTCAGCATCCACGGGGCGGCCGCGCTGTCGAAGCGCATCTCAGCGCCGAAGTGGCTGGTTGGTGCAACCGGTACCGCTTCGAAGATTAAGTTTTCGATCAAGTTGGAAGATGACGAACACGTTGTTGGCTTTGGTGAAAGATTCCACTCCGTTGACCAGCGGAACGAATTAGTTGACGCGGTCGTTTATGAGGAATACAAGGGTCAGGGTCATCGCACATATCTCCCATCGCCTTTTGCAATAGTGGTCGGAGGCCAATTCGGGTTTCACGTTAACACCTCGGCGCCTA
>Ga0082335_1005413_pt1 | contig 17702 bp, 14 predicted proteins | sample Subgrocontami58m_FD_72375 | JGI IMG/M metagenome (GOLD analysis project Ga0082335, IMG submission 72375) | Subsurface groundwater microbial communities from S. Glens Falls, New York, USA - GMW37 contaminated, 5.8 m (SPADES assembly) (version 2) ... | reverse complement strand
TGCGGCAAATATAAGAACGTCCGCTACAAAGGAATCACTGGCGATAAATGCGGCGTTGAAGTGACCCGATCTTCGGTGCGCCGCGAGCGCATGGGGCATATCGAGCTCGCCGCGCCGGTGGCGCACGTGTGGTACACACGCCGCGTGCCGTCGTATCTTGGCGTATTGCTCGACGTCTCTCGTCGAAATTTGGATCGCGTTCTTTACTTCGCGCAATATGTGGTCACGCACGTAGATGAAGAAGCGCGACAAAAAGCGTTGAAGCGACTCGAAGAGGATATTACACGCGAAGAGAAACGCCGCTTTGATGACATTAACGCCAAGATCGCCACGCTGAAAATCGGTCGCGAGAAAAGAGTCAGCGATCTCAAAGCGAAGATGGATGGCGTCAACGAAAAATACGAAGCCGACCTTGGCGAAAAGGTTGAGCCGTTGGTGAAGGAAGGTCAGAAGGTTCAAAAGTCGCTCGAAGAGAAGATGGACACCACCATCCGCAAAGAGATCGAGTTTGAGCCGACCCGCGACACGATTGCCGAAGAAGGCGAAACGATCTCGCGCAAACATTTAACCGCGCTCAACAAAGCCGTCCAAGCCAAGCTCAATGAAATTGAAGAGGGCATGAAGGAAAAGCGTGACATGAGGATTGACGCGCTGAAGATGGAGATCGAACAAGCGAAAGCCGAAGCGGAAGACGAGATCATTAAACTGCGCGACTCGCTCGAGGAAGTTTCCGAAGAAATTCGCAAGACCGTTGACAAAGATCACGAAGATTTGCTTGCCCTGCATCCGATGATGTTCGTCGGCGAGAGCAAGTATCGCGAGCTTAAACAAAAATACGGTCAGGTCTTCAAAGCCGATATGGGCGCGGAAGCGTTCTACGATATTTTGCGCGCGCTCGATCTCGACAAACTGGCTAAAGAGTTGTGGCACGAAATCCGCACGACAAAGTCGAAGCAAAAGAAGAAGAAGGCGATCAAACGACTCAAGGTCGTCGAAGCCTTACGCAAATCTAACAACCGTCCCGAATGGATGATCCTCACGGTGCTGCCGGTGATCCCGCCCGACCTGCGCCCGATGGTTCAACTGGACGGCGGACGTTTTGCCACATCCGATCTTAACGATCTCTATCGCCGCGTCATTAACCGCAACAACCGCCTCAAACGTTTGATCGATCTCGGCGCGCCGGACGTGATTGTGCGCAACGAGAAACGCATGTTGCAAGAAGCGGTTGACTCGTTGATTGACAACTCACAGCGCGGCAAGGCGCTCTCGCGTCGGGGTCGCCGCGAACTTAAGTCGTTGAGCGACATGCTCAAAGGCAAGAAGGGTCGCTTCCGCCGCAACTTGCTGGGCAAGCGCGTAGATTATTCAGGTCGCTCGGTGATCGTGGTCGGGGCAACGCTCAAACTGCATCAATGCGGTTTGCCGCGCGTGATGGCGCTGGAGTTGTTCCGCCCATTCGTGATCGCCAAGCTGGTCGAATACAATTTCGCTTCAAACGTCAAAGGCGCGAAACGAATCATCGAGAAAGAACGCCCCGAAGTATGGGAAGTGTTGGAAGAGGTGATCAAAGATCGTCCGGTTCTCCTCAACCGCGCCCCCACCCTGCATCGCTTGGGCATTCAAGCTTTCGAGCCGGTGTTGGTCGAGGGTAAAGCGATCCATTTGCATCCGTTGGTGTGTTCGGCTTTCAACGCCGACTTCGACGGCGACCAAATGGCGGTCCACATCCCACTCTCGCGGAAGGCGGTTGAAGAGGCGCGGGGGTTGATGCTCTCCACCAAGAATTTGCTGAAACCGGCTGACGGCGAACCCGTTGTGGGTCCATCAAAAGATATGGTCTTGGGTGTGTACTATCTCACCCTGATCCGCGATGGGCGCAAAGGCGAAGGACGAGCCTTTGCCGATCTGGATGAAGTTGAGATGGCGTATTCTTTGGGTCAAGTTGATATTCACGCCAAGATTAAACTCCATCTACCGACATACTACAACGAGCAGCATCTGCGCTTCGCCGATAACAAGCCACGCCGACGCTGGATTGAAACATCGGTCGGTCGTGTGCTATTCAACCGCATCATGCCCGACGAGATGCGGTTCGTCAATGTTCTGCTCGATAAAAACGGTTTGCAGAAATTGGTGACGCAGTGCTATCAAGTCGTGGGCAGTGATATCACCACGGATGTCGTTGATGAGATCAAGAGCATCGGTTTCAAATATGCAACACGATCTGGAACGACGATTGCGGTTTCTGATCTGCACGTCCCCGTCGAGAAAGCTCAAATCGTCGGCGCCACTGAAGAAGAAGTGGCGGATGTTGAAAAACAATTCCGACGCGGCTTGCTCACCGAACAAGAGCAAACAGATCGCATCATTGAGCTGTGGACGAAAGCGCGCGACGATGTCGCCGCCGCAGTGAAAGCGCATCTCGATCCTTTTGGGTCTTTGGCAGTCATGGCGAAGTCGGGCGCAACCAAAGGCGGTTTCGGTCCTATCGCCCAACTTGCCGGGATGCGCGGTTTGATGGCAGATCCTTCGGGACGCATTATTCCGTTGCCGATCCGCTCGAACTTCCGCGAAGGTCTGCGCGCACTCGAATACTTCATCTCGACTCACGGCGCGCGCAAAGGTTTAGCCGACACCGCGCTACGCACTGCCGACGCCGGCTACCTCACTCGCCGCTTGGTAGACGCCGCGCAAGATGTGATCGTCAATATGCTCGACTGCGGCACTGAGGGTGGACGATGGATCCGGCGCAAGGATGATGTGGCGGGTCAAAATATGTTCGAGCGCACGCTGGGGCGTGTCGCGGCGACGAAGGTGGTTGATCCAAAGACTGGCGAGTTGATCGTGAATCGTAATGAAGAGATCACTGAAGCGATTGCCACCCGGCTTAACGCCACGCCCGCCATTGAAGAAATTTTTGTGCGTTCACCGCTTAACTGTCAACAACGACGCGGCATCTGCATCTTATGTTATGGACGCGATCTGGGTCGTGGCACGTTGGTGGCTGTGGGTTCTGCCGTCGGCATCGTGGCGGCGCAATCCATCGGTGAGCCGGGCACACAGCTCACCCTTCGCACGTTCCACACCGGTGGTATCGCCTCTGGCGGCGACATCACATCCGGTTTGCCGCGCGTGGAAGAATTGTTTGAAGCGCGCAAGAAGCCGAAAGGCGAAGCCGTCGTCAGCGAGATTGATGGCAATTGCGAGATCATCCGCTCGGATAAAGGCGGCTTGAAGTTTGTCAAAGTGACGAACAGCGCGACGATCAAAGATGAATACGAAGTGCCGGGTAATTGGGCGATCAAGGTTGACGATGGCACGACGGTGTCCGATGGCACGTTGTTAGCGCAGCGCGGCGACAATAAAGTGATCGCCGAACATGGCGGCAAGATCAAGATCAAAGACACCAAGATCATCATCACTCGCGAGTTCTATGATGAGCGCGAGTATGAAATCCCAAGCAACTCTCGCATCTTGGTCACTGAAAAACAAGAAGTGCGAGCGGGCGAGTCGCTCACGGATGGTTCACAGAACCCGCATCGCATCTTACGCATCTTAGGACGCGAAGCGTGCGAGTTGTACTTGCTGACGGAAATGCAGCAAGTGTATCGTTCGCAAGGTCAGAACATCAACGACAAGCACTTTGAGGTGATCATCCACAAGATGCTGTCGCGAGCGCAGATCGTCAAGGCGGGTGACACCGATCTGCTGCCGGGCGAGTTGATTGATCGCGGCGCGTTCAAAGAACTTAACGAGAAGCTGATGGCGGAGGGCAAACAACCCGGGACCTCGGTGCCGGCGTTACTCGGCGTCACCCGCGCCTCGCTCGCCACCGATTCGTTCCTCTCGGCCTCGTCGTTCCAACACACGATCAAAGTGTTGGCAGGCGCGGCAATCGAGGGCAAGTCGGATGGTCTGTTCGGTTTGAAAGAGAACGTGATCATCGGCAAGTTGATCCCGGCTGGCACGGGTTATCTTGCTTATCAGAAAGTCACCGACGGGGAAGAAGTGAAGAGCATCGATCCGGCGGTGCTGCCTGAAGCGCCGTAAGTCAAAACAAGAAACCCGCTTTTTCGGAAAAAGCGGGTTTCTCTTTTAATCATCCACTATTTGCTCATGCCCTTCGGGGCAAGTGCCCAAAGTGTAATCGTAGAAGCCTTCGTCAAATTGAAGCGGACCCACATCCCAACAATTTTTACAATAGATTTTATTACAATCGCCGCAATAGAAGCCGATAAAGTCGGGATCGATTCGATCTGCCGCCGCATAATCGCCGCGCCACAACGCTTCAAAAAGTGATACCGTCTCCGCCGAATGACCGAACTTGATAATGTCACCGATAAACCCCGCCCGCTCCAAACGTTTGTCTTTTTTCCACATCCCTTCGCCCTCACCCGCTTCGTACAACGTGATGCGGGCGACAATGGCGCGACAACGATGACAATAGAGATCAACACTGCGTGACATAAAGATCAACGATCAAAGATCGCCTTGACGATCATGATGATCGCCACAATGATGATAAGCGCGATCAACAAACCGCCCAACGCGCCTAGAGATAATGAGGGGAAGCCGCCACCGCCGAGTGAGATCATAATTTCGTCACCCGCATCGCCACATCCCGATAGTCGGGATCGTCAGCATAGATTTTTTGGAATTCGCCAAAGGCTTTCGCCGTATTGCCTAAGCGGTGATACGACACCGCCCGCCAATACATTGCTTCGCGCAACAACAAGGGGCTGCGATTCTTTTTCTTTTTCAGGGCATCTGTAAAAACTTCCGCCGCCGCTTGTTGCAAACCCTTCTCCTGCATCGCTCGCCCATACCAAACTAAAGTTTCGAGAGTCACGTCGTCGGCGTTCTCGGTTTTCTTGGCGCAAGCGACTACTTCGTCCCACAAATCTTGACCGGCGTAGAGTTCGCACAACGAAAGAGTCAAAGGAGAGGCGTCCACATTCCGGTCAACTTCCTCGAGCAAACTGATCGCCTTATCCACTTCGTCATTGCCTTGATACAACTCCGCCAACAGTAGTGCCACCGCCAAACCATTCGCGGCGAGAGTCGCGCTGACGTTGGGTGTAATAGCGATCTCTAATCTCACATCATTCATATATTGAATCATCAACGGCGTTGGAAGTTTGACATCGTTTTTCAAAATGGGTTCGAGCAAGGCAATCGCCTTCGCGTTTTCGTTTTGACGCGCCAAGAGATAAGCCGCCATGATCGCCGCGCCGGGCTCATCCGCTGAAACTTTTTTAAAATGCCCAAGCGCAGTGGCGGCGTCCCCGTTGTGGAGGGCATTGAGTCCAGAGATGATTTCGTTTTCGAGAGGAGAAGTTGAGGAAGGGGATGAAGCGGTTGAAACGGGCAACGCAGAATCTTTAATCTTTGATCTTTTTTTCTTCTCATCCAATTTCTGCGTATAACTTAATCCCGTTCCCGGAATACCTACAGTCACACGATTGCCGCTTGTGCCGGTGGTGAAATGCGCGCCGGGGATGCCGACGCTAAAGCTGGCACCGCTCTTGCCAAGATTGACTTTGAAAAATTTTCCGAGCGAGATACGTTTGTTGAAACGGAAAGGCATAAAAACTTTAACCGCCGAGTTCGCGGAGAACGCAGAGGTATCAAAAAAAATCTCTGCGCTCTTTGCGCTCTCTGCGGTGAAATGCTCTTACTCTGTTTTCACTTCAGGCACATCGTCCTCTTCATTCGCGTGAATCGGCAATCGCCCACTGAGCCACACCGTCATCAAACTCACATCATCCATAGTCGCCGTGTAGTCAGGATACATTTCGCTGAAGGCTTTGTTGATCACTTCAAAGTCTTCACCCTTTTTCCACGTCGTTGAAAATCCGGGCAACTTAGATCGATCCGCCTCGGGCGGCAGCAACTCCCACTCACGAGACTTGAGCAAATCGTAAACTTTTTGTCGCAACTCTTTTTGAGTTTCCGCCCAAGCATTTAAGATCGCCGCCACAAGTTCGGGACTCTTTTCAAAGGCGGCAGCTATCGGGGCGATCTTCATTTGGGTTGGCGCTTGCACGCCGTTGCGGAAGCCCGGCACGCGCACCACCAATTTCGTCATCTTATCAATCGGCGCGCGAAAGGACGAAGGCAGAGTCGGCAATGCCGTAAGGGCTGTCCGCACCACCGCGAGACGATAGTCGGGGCGCATAAATTCGTTGAGGGCATGGAAGGGGATAAATTCAGTTTGTTCGTTAGTCATAGCGTGATTATAAAGGAAAGAGGGGAAATGGGTAAACAAGTAAACAGGTAAACAGGTAGACAGGGAACTAAAGGGAAGAGCGTAACGTCTTGATAGACAGGAACTGGTTAGTTTAAATCTCTTATCCGCTGATAAATGTTTTCTGCGCTCGAACTTTCTTCCGTTGATAAACGGAGATAACCTGAAAGTGAGAGAATGTTAGGGAGCGGATTAGAAAACCTCAACCATAAAATACTTCAAGGAGTTACACATGAACACACGATACAGATTAATCGCATTGATGCTCGTCACTCTCTTCGCCCTTACCGCTTGTTCGGGAGCGGTCACGAACCCGCCACAACCTAACACGATCAGCGTGAGTGGAACAGGAACGGCGAAGGGTTCTCCCGACATCGCCACCGTGAACATCGGCGTGATGACACGCAACGACGACCCAACCAAAGCCGTGAGCGAGAACAACGGCAAGATGAGCGCGATCATGAACGCGATGAAAGAGTTGGGCGTTGATGTGAAAGATATTCAAACCACAAATTTTTCGATCCGCGCCGAGCAGCAGTATGATCAGAAAGGCAAGATCACCAACGTCACTTACGTCGCCAACAACAGCGTGAGCATCACCGTGCGAGATTTGAACAAAGTTGGCGACGTGTTGGGCAAGTCAGTTTCAAGCGGCGCAAACAGCATCAACGGAGTCAACTTCGGCGTGAGCGACCCGGAGAAACTGCAAACGCAGGCGCGCGAGAAAGCGATGGCAAATGCTAAAGCCAAAGCGGATCAAATGGCGAAGGCGGCTGGCACTTCTATTGACAAGGTGATGGCGATCAGCGAAGTAAGTTACAACAGCCCATCGCCCCTGGCGCTCAACGCCGGCGTGGTGCGCGCACTCGATGTAGAGTCGGTGCCAGTTTCGGCGGGGCAGTTTGAGGTGAGTGTGCAGGTGAGTGTGGTATATATCATCAAGTGAGCAATGTCTATAAAAACTGATCTCCCCACCCTGCGAGAGCAGGAACTGGTGATCGCCGTCTTCGACCTCACCGGTTATTTCCGCTTCAGCCGCACGCGTCCCGAACGCGAAGTGATGAACTTGACCAGCGACTATTACGAATTCGTCGGCGACATCATCGCCGATGGCGGTGGCGTGGTAATCAAATTCATGGGCGACGCCGGACTGTTGGTATACCCCGTCGCCGAAGCAGATCGCGCCGTCAACAACTTACTCCAACTTAAACACGAGGGTAATGCTTGGCTCGCCAAACGCAAAGTGCCGTCCGAAAACATTGTCAAAGCCCACGTGGGCAAAGTGTTTTGCGGTCCGTTTGGCACGCGCACCGAAAAGCGTTTTGATATTTTCGGTTTGGCAGTGATGGATACATTCAATCTGGAGTCGCACGGGCTGGCGATCTCGCCTGAGTTGTTTCGCAAACTCAAACCGAACACGCGCAAAGCGTTCAAGAAACACACGCCACCTGTCACCTACATTCCGATGAAGGAACGGCATCGCTAAAGCTGTTGGTCGCCACGAAGACCTTCGTGGGTTCGTAAACCCCGAAGGTCTTCTTTTTGTTGACAAACCGTTTGACACCCTTCTCTGCGTATCGTAAACTGTAAAACACAATGCGAAATAGTTAGATTCTGTAGAATGCAAACGACTAAAGGCAATATGAGCAAACGGGAAAAGCGCAGGCAAGAAAATAAATCATCCGAAAGTTCATCGGGGTCTTTTTGGACTCGTCCATCTTTTTGGTGGGTTTCTATAATCGGTGCATTAATAGGCCTGATGCCTTTTATTTACACTACCTTTTTCGCAGCAAAAGGGGCGAATGTGTCTTCGCCAACTAACAATAGTTATATCTATTCAATTAGAGTCGAAGATGAAACAAGTGGAAAAATAATTGAGAGAGCTCAAGTTATTATAGAAATTGGAGGCGCAACTTACCTCACCTCCATATCTGATTCTTTAGGTATTGCGATAATTACAATCCCTGTAAGCAAAACAGATCAGTCCGCGTTATTGCGAGTCCAAGCTTCAGGCTACCAAACCCATAGCCGGAATATTGTTCTGGGTAGAGACAAACTTCCCGAGATCGTTCAATTGAAAAAAGAGATTGGAATTAATCCTACATCACCGCTTGTCTCTACTTCAACACGAATAGCTACGGCGGTACCAACCTTAACTTTATCCCCTTCAAAAGGCGCTTATAAACCCAACGGGAACTGTGATGAGGTTCCCCCACCTTGCACTTACACTGTAAGAGGAGGCGATGGCAATATTCTAATAGCCGAGAAGTTTTACAGTAATCGGATTTTTACATGGCTTCTCCTAGAATATAACAGGGCAGATGATGGGAATTATCAAGAATCTTTGGTACCTCGTATGAGCATTTTTATCCCAGAAAAAGATTCGCCACCTAAATTGGCATTTCCTTTATGTGCTCAGCCAGCAAACCCTCCTTGTCAATATAAGGCACTTGGAAATGATACTTATGAAATAATAGCTCAAGATTTTTATAAAAATACATCAATGGCGGATATGATCCGGAATGCGAATAAAGAATACGATCCGCTAAGCGATACACTGTTACACAAAAAAATTAGGGAAGGCACCACCCTAATAATGCCTAAAATACCTTAAAGTGATATTCATCTCAACATTATTATATGGCCGCCATCAAGGCGGCTTTTCTTTTCCCTCTTGGTATTTTTCTCTTTTTGAAATTTGGATTTTGAGGTTTGGGGTTTTGGGATTTGATATTCTGATTCCTCTGCTACAATCCTCGCACTTCACCCCACACAAAGAGATAACAGATGGAAACGCAAACTGACCTCACCGTTGGAACGATTCGCAAAATTGATATCGAACACGAAATGCAAACCGCGTACCTCTCGTACGCCATGAGTGTCATCGTCTCGCGCGCCATCCCCGATGCGCGCGATGGTTTAAAACCTGTGCAGCGCCGCATCCTCTACGCCATGCACGACATGGGCTTGCGCCCCGACACCGCTTACAAAAAATCGGCGCGCATTGTTGGCGAAGTGTTGGGCAAATATCATCCGCACGGTGACGCCGCCGTGTACGACACCATGGCGCGCATGGCACAAGATTTTTCCATGCGCGGCTTGCTGGTGGATGGTCAAGGAAATTTTGGTTCGATTGATGGCGACGCGCCCGCCGCGATGCGTTATACCGAAGCCCGCTTGCACAAGTTCGCGATGGAGTTGATCGCCGACATTGAAAAAGATACGGTGGATTTTAACGATAACTTCGACAGCACCCTCACCGAACCCACGGTGCTGCCGTCTGCCCTGCCCAACCTTTTAGTCAACGGGGCAACAGGCATCGCCGTTGGCATGGCAACTTCTATTCCGCCGCACAACTTAAACGAAATCGTTGACGCGTTGTTGCTCATGCTCAACCAGTGGACGAACCTCGACGACCTCACCATTGATGATCTGATGAAATACATTCAAGGTCCCGACTTCCCCACCGGCGGCATCATCTTGAAATCAACAGATGAAGAAGAGGGACTCGCCGCCGCTTACGGAAGCGGACGCGGCAAAGTGATCGTGCAAGCCAAAGTTCACGTTGAAGAAATGGAACGGGGGCGCAGCCGACTCATCGTCACCGAACTGCCTTATCAAACCAACAAGTCGTCATTGATCGAAAGAATCGCCGAACTCGCCCGCGATGGCAAACTCGAAGGGTTAGCCGACTTGCGCGATGAATCGGATCGACAGGGGATGCGGATCGTGATCGAACTTTCCAAGACCGCCGACCCCAACGCCCTCATCACCTCGCTCTTCAGACTCACGCCGATGCAATCCACTTTCGGCATCAACTTGCTGGCGTTAGTGGATAACGAACCACGCACGTTGACTCTTAAACAAGCGTTGCGCGTCTTTCTCGATCATCGCCTTGAAGTTATTAAACGCCGCAGTCAATTCGATCTGGCTCGCGCCAAAGAACGCGCTCATATCCTTGAAGGCTTGCTCATCGCCCTCAAGTTTTTGGATGAAGTGATTCGCATCATCCGCGCATCGCACGAAACCGATGATGCTCGCAAGAAGTTGATGAAGCGCTTCAAACTATCGCGCCTGCAAACCGATGCCATACTCGATATGCCGCTTCGCAAGATCGCCAGACTTGAGCAGAAGAAAATTGATGATGAGTATAAAGAGAAGAAAGCCATCATCAAGTTTCTCGAAGAGTTGTTGGCTTCACCCAAGAAGATGCGCGATGTAATTGCTGTAGAACTAAAAGAACTCAAAGGGAAATATGGAGATAAGCGGCGCACGCAGATCATGGATGCGGGCAAACGCACCACCACGTCCGACTCATTCCAAGCATCCGATTTGATTCCAGATGAAAAGATATGGGTCACCATCACGCAAAGCGGGCTTCTTTCGCGCACACCCAAACAACCCAAGCCCTCTAAAGATGATGCGCCTCTGGCTTTCGTTCAAGCTAACACCAAAGATTTAATTTACATCGTGACTCAAAAAGGACGTTCAGCGGCGATCTCGGCTTACTCGATTCCCGAAACTGAAGAGGCAACGAATGGCAACCCGTTCTCGTCTTTGAGCCCACTTGATTCCGCCGCGCGCGTGGTAACGATTGTTGCCATTCCGCATCAGGCGCGAGCGGCGACACAAAGCGATCAAGGTGATGACGCCAAGACGGCGTCCCCGTGTTTAGTGATGGCGACCGCGTTGGGCATGATCAAAAAGATCGCCGCCAGTGATCTGCCCGCACCCTCATCAAAGATCGGAGAAGTGATGAAGGTGAATGAGGATGACCGCATCATCGGGGCGAAGATGGCAAGCGGGCATGATGACCTGTTGTTGATCACGGCGATGGGGCAAAGTATCCGCTTCAAAGAAGATGAAGTGCGCGCCATGGGCAGCGGCGCGGCGGGCGTGCAGGCGATCAAATTGGCGAATGTGGGTGATGTGGTTGTTGCATTGAACGCCGTAGGGGCGATGCATGCATCGCCCTTACCAGAGATCATGATCATCACCGACAACGGTATGGGCAAGCGCGTCCCTCTCAAAGAATTTCCAACGCAAGGGCGTTACGGCATCGGCACGACGGCGATGGATTTAACGGGCAAAGCGAAAATTGTCAGCGCAACGATGGGTGAGGCGAGTGATAAAGTGATCGTCATCACATCCAAAGGCGCGCGCGCGATAAAGTTTGACGACGCGCCCAAGCGCAAACGCGCCATGCGCGGAGCGAGTGTCATTGAGTTGAAAAATGGTGATACAGTGACTACGCTTGTGCCGTTTATAAATCGTCTGCATGTTGAAGAACCGAAACCACCAAAGCAAAAGAAACCTGTGAGTAAACAATTGGCGCTTGACGTGAAAGTGCCGATGAAGAAAGATGTGAAGGGAAAGAGGAAAAAATAATATGCCCAAACGCAAACCACGCCAACAATCTAACGCCCCACTCCTCTTTGCCATCGTCGTCTTCATGCTCTTGTGTATCTGCGTCGTCGGCGGCGGTGTTGCGGCGTATAGCGCGGGTATGTTCGAGCAGCCTCTGCCCACACTCGCGCCGACTCTAACGAAGGTCGCAGTGATCGCTACAAAAGCGATCAACACGCCGACCAAAGCCGCATCACCGACAACTGCCCCAACAACGGTGGCGGCGACACCCGCGAATACGCTCGCGCCATCCGCCACCGCAAAACCGATCAGCGAAAACGTGGTGAGACTCAACGACACAATCGAAGGGCTCGCCCTCACCCAAGATAAAGCTGGCACGCTGCATCTTTTCTACAACTTGCTGGTGAAAGATATTCATCAGATCATGCAATACCAAAAAGGAGTCGGCGGAAAATGGAGCGGCGCGATCACTGTAGCGCAAGGTGATGTCTTCGTTCCTATTGCGCGCATTCATCCTGATAATAGTGTGTGTCTGTTCTGGTCGGGCTTGGGTTTGTTCAAAGCCTGCTTCATCAACAACACTTGGACGATCCCGCAAAAAATTTCAAACGATCTGTTTCCATCCAGCCCAGTGTTCGCGCCAGATGGATCGATTCACTTTCTTACTTCACCCAACGACACCATGTATAACGGAGTCGATCTGGATTTCCCGAACACCAACACCTTCGACAAATTTCTTGTCGTGGATTCGGCGGGGCGTGTTCACATCGTGAGCAAACAACTTAACGACAAGGGCGACATCATCCATCGCATCTCGGAAGACAAAGGCGCGTCGTGGAGTGACATCGCCATCATCACATCAGGCGACGAACTTCGCACGCTCGCCGCCGACTCGCAAGGGCGCGTTCATGCCTTGTTCAAAAATTCGTATCGTGTGTGGAGCAAAGACAAAGACTGGTCTGCGCCCGCATCGTTGAATATAGATTTTGAAGCGGGCAGCACCTCATTGGTAATTGACTCTAAAGGATCGGCGCACGTTCTCGCCCGCACCAGTTACCTGCGCCAAAACGCCAACGGCTCGTGGGCGCCGCCGATTCAAATTGCGGCAGGTGATGTGTTGATCAACGCTTCGACATCGCCGCAGTTATGGGTCGGCGCAGACGGCGCGCGCCACTTTGCTTGGGCAATGAAAGACAATACAATCATGTACAGTTTGTTGCCGTAATTTTGACTTGAAAGTAGAATGGATGTGAGAGGAGAACGCTATGTTAGTTGAACAATTCGCCAACCGCCTCAAAACCAATCCCGAACAGTTAGAGCGCGAAAGTCTTCGCTTCTATCTTAATCATCAACTGCGCGTAATCGAGACTGAACTCTTTGCTCTGGCGCGTCGCTACGGAGTCAAAACAGTTTTTGAACTAGACCAAGCTATTCAAGAAGGAAAGTTCAACGAGTCGCAAGCATTTGAAGAATACTTCCGCTTTGACTACCTCGAAAGTGAACGCGACACTTTGCAAGGATTGCTCGAACAGTTATGAGCGTCTCGCTTGAGGATCTGCGGCGTATTGCCGAGATCGAGTTCAGTGGTTTGATCACGGACAGCCAACTCCTCGAAGAAAAACTGCGACTGTTCTTGGACGATACAAGTTACATTGACCTTTGGCTATCACGTAAACTTCCTGACCGCTTTGGCTTTCATTGGGAACGAGGACATCTCGACAACACTTTTTATCGGTACGATAATTTCCCCGATCCAGCCTGGAAAAATGTGGCAACCTATCCGCGTCACTTCCACAACGGTTCACAAGAAAAAGTAGAAGCCGCGCCTTTTGATGCAGAAGAAATTGTTGAAGGCTTTCGCGGCTTTATGCGTTTTGTAGACACTAAAAGCAACGAGATATACGCCGAATCACGAATACGAAAAGTAACAAGAGAGCGCGGTAAAGATTGGGACACGATGTCCGAAGATGAGCGCGAGACATTTATAGATGATCTGGTACATGAGGATAGGAATATTGCAGAAGAGTGATAAATATGCCCACACCTTACGATCATAAAATCGGACTCATCTACTGGACGGGTCAATCAGTTGGCGAGAACTCTATTGAACAGCTCGCCCAAACGATCAAGAGTCAAATGCCCAACGCGCAAGCCGTCTTCGTCAAAACCGCCGACGGCGCAGACTGGCAGGGCAAGTACGATAAAAAGACTCAGATGGCGATCAACTCGTTCAACGATATCACCAAGTGGGTCAACGTTCTCAACAACTTCGGACTCGAATTTCATGCTTGGGTCGTCCTCAAAGGTCAAAACGTTAATGGCGAGGCAAACCGCGTGCGCGAGACATGCAACACAAGCGGAGTACGATCACTTCTGCTTGATGTGGAAAGCGGACCCGGCTACTTCTCAGGGGGCGCCGACTCGGCGCGCGACCTGATTCAAAAAATCCGCGCCGGCGTCGCTCCCGAATTTCATCTCGGTCTCAACTTCGACGCGCGCGGCGCGCACCCCAAACATATTTACATTGACGAGTGGCTGCCGCACGTTCAAAGTTTGCATCCGATGGTGTATCACAAAGACTTCGGCATTGACGTTGGCTCGGCGCTCGACAACATGTACGCCGCCATCGGCAACATCGGCAAACCAATCATCCCGATGCTGCAAGCCTACGGCGGCGCCAATCCCGATGACATCTTCAACGGCGCGAACAAAGCCATCAACGATCTCGGCTGTGTGGGCGTGACAATTTACAGACTCGGCACAATGGGATCGCGCGAGTATGAAGCGACACGCAGGATCACGTTCCCCGCAACGGTGACGCCGCCACCCAAAGCCGATCCTGATCCCGATCCAACTTTGGGCGGACGCGCCATCATCATCCGATCGGGCGATCAAGGTTACACCGACGGCGCATACATCCCAAATCCAAATTGGCAAACGTTTACTGACGCGCATGGTTGGAGCGCGAAATACAAACTGACATCGGCGAGCCAAGATGTGTATGCCGGTTACACGCCGCAGTTGCCATCGGCGAGGCGCTACAAGATCGAAGTGTTCATCCCCAACGACAACTCGGATGCCTCATCGGTTTTGTATTTTGTGGTGTTCTATCGTGACGGTCAACGCATCGAACAAAAAGTTTCGATTGATCAATCCATTTATTACAACGAATGGGTTTCGCTCGGCGTGTACGATCTTGACCCGTCGCAATTTGAATCAGGGCGAGTCAATCAAGTGGATTATTCCGATCAGCCGCCAGCAACTGTAGTCTTTAGCGCGGTGCGTTGGACTCCGAGTGAAGAGCAACCCGTTGTCCTCACCAACCCCGCCGATTACGGATTCGATTCTCCTATTGGCACAAATGAAGAACGACTCACGATGCAAATTTGGCCCGGCGGGTGGAAGGACGCCAACGGTTACGCTCGCTGGTATGGCGACAGCGCGGGCAACGGCGCGTATCACACCGGCGCAGATTTAAATCTCAACGAACCGCGTTGGAACATGGACGCGGGCGCGGCGGTCTATGCGATTGGATCGGGAGTTGTGACATGGGCAGCGCGGCGCGGTGATGTCTGGCGCAACATCATCATCATCGAACACGACCCGTTGCCCGACGGCACAAAAGTCTGTGCGCGTTACGCGCACATAGAAGACATGCTGGTCGCCGTCGGTGATCGCGTCGCGCGTGGGCAGCAGATCGCATCCGTCGGGCAAAGCGGCGGACCCGGCGCGAACTACCATTTACATTTCGACATCTCGACGACAAACATTCTCAAAGAGAACCCCGGACACTGGCCCGGCAAAGATGTGAACGGTGTGTATCAACATTACGTTGACCCGAAGGCGTTTTTAGAATCGCATCGACCGCCGAATAGGAGTTAAGCAAAGACCTTGAAGGTTTTAAAAAACCTCAAGGTCTCGCCCAGAAAGCGAGAGAAACATGAAACGCAAATCAATCTCTGAACCCAAAACAAAATTCACGAGCGTCTCTCATTCTCTAAGAGAAGCTCGTCCCATGCGAAAAACTTTTAAAGAACCGCCACGCAAGATCGCACGTAGAGAAAGTATGGCATATTCCAACACCGTTGCTCAAATGACTCGGGCTGAGTTCCGCGAGATGCTTGGCGCACTTATTGAAGAAAAGTTAGCCGAAATGCTTAGAGACCCCGATGAAGGACTGGAGTTTAAGGCATCGTTTAGAAACAGATTGATTAAGCAGAAGAAGGCAGTCGCCAAAGGCGAACGCGGTGAACTGTTTGACGATGTAATAAAACGACTCGGTTTAGCGCGTTGATAGAGGAAATCAATGTTCACCATTCGCATCTTGAAGCAAGCGACGAGAGAACTGGAAAAACTCGACAAGCCTGTTGCGCGCCGTATGACAGATCGAATCGAGTGGTTAGGTGAAAATGCGGAAAAGATTAAACCGAAAAGTTTGAAGGGTGAATTTACAGGATTATATAAACTCCGCGAAGGCGACTATCGAATCATTTACGAGATCATTCGCAAAGAGAAGGTCGTCGCAATTCATAGTGTCGGGCATCGTAAAGAAATCTACAAGAAGAAATAATGCACAACGGTTTCACTAAAGGATGATTTATGAAAGATGCTTTATGAATGTTTACGCCAATTCATAATTCATAATTCATAACTCATAATTCGAATGACAAAGCCAAACAAACCCGCCCCACCCATGTTGCCCGCAGGATCAGTCGGACGATGGCCTTTAGAAGCAACAGGCTATGGCGAAAATGTTTATGAAGCAAATCCGGGACGACCTTGGGTAGACTTCGCCGACGCCTACGGCAAACCTGTTCGCGCCAAACTTTCATCGCCCTCAAACGATGTCGCCGTTTCGTACTTCCCTGCCCTACCCGGTCCCGGACGATTCAGCGTTGAAGTTTTTATCCCGTCGCAAAACGCCGACAACCCGCAAGCCGATTATCACCTCAACTATTACGAGCGCGGCAAGTTATCTGATCTGCAAGTGACGATTGATCAAACGAAGTATTCCAACGAATGGGTCTCGCTCGGAGTCTTCGATCTCGATCCGCGCCGCACGCAAGATGGTCAAGTGAACATCACCGACTACAACCCCAATGGATCGTTCATGATGGCGTTCAGTGGCGTGCGTTGGGTTCCGCCTCTCGCCGTTGTGGTCAAGCCGCCACACGAAGGCAAATCGAATCAAGATGTGGTCAACGCCTTCATCGTCGTCGGCGCGAAGTTCAACGAGAAGTTCACCGATCTGGTTGCCGCCGCCGGGCTCAACGCCATCTTCAGTGATCGCAAAGCGGCGTATTCCGGACCCGCCATGACCGCCCTGCCCAACCTAAGCGCGGATCGCAAGAACGCGCTGAACGAAACGATGAAGATGTCATCGGATGCGTTAGCGAAAGCCGCCGTTGAAGCGAGCAAGCCTAAAATCGTTAAAGGAAAAGTGGATGGTCGTATATGGGGTGTGCACGGTTCGGCGGGCGCGGGTGTGCCACCACGCGGCATGTGGGATTTTTGGATCAACGAACTTAAGCAGATGGGGATGAAGTGGTACAAACAGTGCGACAACGGTGGCGCCGACTACGGCGACGGAACGACCTTCCGCTGGGTGCTGGCGCTGCGCGACGCCGGCATCACGCCCGTCATCCGTTATCAAAACCCGCGCATGTTTCCCAAACGACTCGAACCAAGTTTTTGGGACAAGATGAATGGCTATGTTAAAGAAGGAATCACCTTGGCAGAGATCGGCAATGAACCCAATTTGGCGTGGGAGTGGCAAGACGAAAGTTTTGTGAACTGGCACAACCCGGATTGTGTTCGCACGATTGCCGAAGTGTGGCTGCAAGACGCCGAAGAAGCAATACGACGCGGCGCGAAACCGGCGTGGTACGCTTTTGCTCCGACGGATTGGCAAGGCGGCACGAATCATCTTTACTCTGGTCCCAAGTTTCAAGAGTTGTGCTGGAAATACATCGGCACAAATGCCCGTGATCGCGCCCGAAGCATTTTCAAGAGCGGCGGCTGGGCGGCGGTTCACGTCGCGCTCTATGAATTTCCATTTGAACACGATCCGTTTAATCACGGAGTC
>Ga0082335_1005411_pt1 | contig 17711 bp, 19 predicted proteins | sample Subgrocontami58m_FD_72375 | JGI IMG/M metagenome (GOLD analysis project Ga0082335, IMG submission 72375) | Subsurface groundwater microbial communities from S. Glens Falls, New York, USA - GMW37 contaminated, 5.8 m (SPADES assembly) (version 2) ... | reverse complement strand
AAAAGCGGGAATCTATCGACCGTAGAATAATAGATTCCTGTTTTCACAGGAATGACAACATCAGGAATATGCTAGGATACTTAATGCGTTTGTATTAGTATAGCAAGGCGTATTAGAAGTTCTATAGAAGAGACCATTCCTTTAACTATCAGTCTTGGGCTGGCAACTTACCCGGAAGACGCTGAGACGAAAGAGGAACTAATACAAAATGCAGATAAGGCATTATACGAAGCAAAACATTTAGGCAAGAACATGGTATGTCTGTTTAATGAAGAGAAGAAATAAAAAATCCGCACATTTAACCTCCCTTTATGGCGCCCGTAAGGTAACTCTGTTAGCATGATGTAATTTCCCAATTGACTTCCAATGGTTTTTATGTTATTATTTGCTGTATGGCAAGAAAATCGCCTTCGGCGATGACTTACAATACGATTTTCAGTGGTATAGGCATGAAAGTATTTTTATACTTTCCTATACCATAAATAATTCTTTGAAAGGAGGAACAAAATATGGGACAGAGAGAATGGATTAAAAGGAGGCATTTTTTAGTAGATAAAAAATGCCAGTTTAGATTTTTGGGGAGTGTTATTATCCTCACAATATTTATTATGCTGCTCAGTGCAGTCATTACCTACTATATTTTGTATGCCCAAATGCAGAAATTTCTCACCACGATACCTGTGGATGTCCTGTATTCTGTCGCTTCTGTAATATGCCTTACGTCTCTATCTGTTTTACTTATATTATTGCCATTGGTCATACTCCTCGGTATATTTATGTCCCACAAGATAGCAGGGCCTATCATGAGGATGGAAAAACTATTAGAAGATGTAGGCGATGGTAATTTAAATATTCACATCAAATTGAGAAAAGGGGATGAATTGATAAGTCTGGCAAATGCCATAAACAGAATGGTTGATAAACTAAAGTCCCGGCAGATAAAATATGACAAGGGGGAAGAAAAGTGAAAGATAAAGGGTTTACCTTGGTTGAGTTGATTGTGGTCATTGCAATCATAGGTATTCTGCTTGCCTTGATTCTGCCAAGGCTTGAGGACGTCAGGAGTGATGCAAATATAAAGGTCTGCAAATGGAATATAAAGGTCATGGCAAACGTGATGTTAATCTATGAGATTAAGAATAATAGAAATTTAACCTGGCCTAATCATACACCGACCAATTTAAGAGACTGGGGTTATGTAGATGTTGTGCCGAGTTGTCCGAGTGAAGGTAATTATACCCTGGTCAATGAAAGTGCAAATGGGCCAGACAGGGCAAAATGTAGCATAGGTGGAGAGCACGTGTGGCCATAAATCTATGAGATATGTGATTGGATTTATAATAGGAATTGCCATGGCATCATTTGGCATTGTTTATGCCCAGATGATTGACAAGACAGTTGCCATAGTGAATGATGAGGTAATTACACAGTCTGAGATTAATAGTGTACTCGCCTCTTTGTATATTGAGTATAGAGGGATATATGAGGGTAAAGAACTGGTAGAGAAGATGGAAGAGGCTCGCAGGGATATTCTGAAACAATTGGTAGAGGACAAACTCGTTCTTCAGAAGGCGAAAATAGAGAATATTGAGGTATCAGATAAAGAGGTGCAGGAACGCATGGAAAAGGTTAGGGCAAAATTCCCTTCAGAAAAAGAGTTCCTTGATACATTAGAGAAAGAAGGCATCACAAAAAATAAATTAGAAGCAAGATACAGGGACCAAATCATGATGAGGAAACTATTTGAAAGGGATGTAATATCCGGGATAACTGTAAGCCCGACTGAAATTGTCAATTATTACCAGTCCCATTCAGATGATTTCAAAGAGCCTGAGGGTGTGAAGATAAAGGGATTGCTTATAAAGATAGAAAAAGGAAAAGAGGAGGCATTTAATCAAGCAGAGTGTTTAATGAATGAACTCAAATCAGGCAAAGATTTTGATAAATTATTGGATGAATATGCAAATGACCATGATATAACACTCATAGAACCTGATAATTTTATTAAAAGGAGTGAACTTAAAGACGATGTAGAAGAGGTAGTCTTTAATATGGAGGTTGGTGAGGTATCAAGAGAACCTCTTCTTATTAATCCGGGTTATTGTATATTTAAGGTGGTAGATAAAAATATAGGCAGGATAAGAGAATTCTCTGAGGCAGAGGCAAATATTCAAGATATAATATTTAAATCCAAAGTCCAGGAATCTCTCCGTAACTGGATGGATAAGATTAAGGAGGAGTCATATATCTCGCTCAATTAAAGTGGCTATTACGATAGGTGACCCATCCGGGATTGGGACTGAGGTGGTCATGAAGGCTCTATCAAATAGCGAGATACAGGGCCTTGGCTCTTTTTTAATCATAGGTGATTGGGGGGTAATTGATAAGGCAGGCTCTATTAAGGGGCTGGCTATTCCATCTCTTCATAGGATTACAAGAGATGATGAGATTGATACAGGCCATCCCGTGACATTATTTGACTTGAAAAATATCCGGAAAGGCTGGCAATATGGCAAGATTGACAGTAAATGTGGCTCAGCTGCTATCCAATACATTGATAAGGGTGTAGCCCTGATAAGAAAAGGGATTGCAGATGTATTGGTGACTGCGCCTATAAGTAAAGAGGCGATAAATCAGGCTGGAATACGTTACCCGGGCCATACAGAGTATCTGGCACACCTCACAAATACCAGGGATTTTGGCATGATGCTCGTTGGGGGTGAGTTAAAAGTATCTTTAGTAACACGCCATATCCCTTTGAAGAAGGTTCATATTACCATAACCGAATCAAGGATTTATAAGCTCATCAAATTGACTAATCAGGCATTGGTGGAATATTTTGGTGTCCCCATGCCGCGGATAGGGGTATGCAGCCTGAACCCACACTGTGGAGATGGCGGGGTATTTGGGAATGAGGAGGAAAGAATCATAGCACCTGCCATATTGAAGGCATCCGGAGATGGGATAAATGTGAAGGGCCCTATCAGTGCAGACATTATCTTTCACAAGGCGTATGTCAAGAAGGAATATGATGCTATTGTAGCGATGTATCATGACCAGGGCCTTGCGCCGCTTAAGATGGTAGCGTTTGAAAGAGGAGTTAATATAACGTTGGGGCTTCCTTTTGTCCGCACATCCCCTGACCATGGGACAGGATTTGACATAGCAGGTAAGGGACTTGCTGATGAGTCTTCAATGGAGGAGGCAATCAGGGTGGCAGTTGATATTGAAGGACGCAGGAGAAAGACGGGCGTCATAAATGTCGCCCCTACAGCACCTTAAAAAGGAATTTCCTATGAAAAATATAGATTTTACCAAAGCGGTTGGGAGTGGGAATGATTTTGTTATAATAGATAACAGGAAGAAAATTTGCCATGGCAATCTATCCCGTCTTGCTGAAGATATTTGCGATAGAAAGAATTCTATAGGTGCTGATGGGATGCTTCTCCTTGAGGATTCTAAGAAGGGTGACTTTAAGATGAGGATATTTAACCCGGATGGGAGCGAAGTAGACATGTGCGGGAATGGCGCAAGGTGCATTGCTGAGTTTGCCTGTAAGAAAAGAATTGCAGGTAAGAAGATGAAGATAGATACACGTGCAGGTATATTAGAGGCAGAGGTAATGGATAATAGTGTGAGGCTCAAGATGTCCAATCCCGGCCAGATTAGGTTAAGATTTAACCTGGATATAGGTGGAATGGAGTATGAGGTGAATTACATAAATACAGGTGTGCCGCACGTGGTCAGATTTGAAGAGGATGTGGATAGAGTAGATGTCAGGAAATTCGGTGCTATTATAAGATACCATAAGGAATTTTCACCCTCAGGGACGAATGCGAATTTTGTAGAGGTTGCCTCTGGTCATAAGATAAGGGTCAGGACATATGAAAGGGGTGTAGAGGATGAGACGCTCGCCTGTGGGACAGGTGCTACTGCATCTGCCATTATCGCGTCCATGTTAAAGGGGGTAAAGCCACCTGTAGAGGTAATTACTAAGGGGCAGGAGGTGTTAAGGATATATTTTAAGATAGATAAAGTAGAGGTCAAAGATGTCTATTTAGAAGGTGGGGCAAGGCTCGTATATGAGGGGAGAAAGTTATGATAAGGATTGTGGTAAGTGGTGCAGGTGGCAGGATGGGGATGAGGCTCTTATCATGTGCCATAGAGGATAAAGACCTGTCTGTATCTGGGGCATTAGAGAAAGAGGGACATCCTTCTATAGGTAAGGATGTGGGAGAGGCTTTAGGGCTTGGTAGAAAACTCACCTCAATAACTCATAACCTTAGAGAAATTGTAGGAGGCATGGATGTGCTTATAGAATTCACTGCGCCAGATGCTACAATGCGCCATTTAAAGATTATGGAAGAGGCAAGGAAGGCTATGGTGATTGGCACTACAGGGTTAAACCAGGATGAATTAATGGCAGTTGAAAAAGCAAGTCTTTCTATCCCTATAGTAATGGCACCTAATATGAGCATAGGTGTAAATCTCCTGTTCAATCTCGTGGGTGAGGTGGCAAAGGGATTAGGTAAAGGGTACGATGTAGAGATAGTAGAGGCGCACCATAGATTTAAAAAAGATGCACCGAGTGGGACAGCAAATAAACTTGCAGAGAAAATCGCCGCTGCATTGAACCGCGATTTGGCTCAGGTAGGGGTCTATGGCAGAAAAGGGCTGACAGGTGAAAGGCGCGATGAGGAGATAGGGATACATGCGGTAAGGGCAGGGGATATTGTAGGGGAACACACAGTGACATTTTGCGGGAATGGAGAGCGGATTGAAATCATACACAGGGCACATTCAAGGGATGCATTTGCTAAAGGGGCATTGAGGGCAGCGAAGTTTGTATTTGGAAAGCCTCCTCGTTTATATAGCATGGAGAATGTCTTATGGGGATCTTGATTGAGAAGTCTGAAAGATTAAAGAAACTCCCACCCTATCTATTTGCTGAGATAGACAAGGCTAAAAGAAAGGCTATTCAGGACGGGAAGGACATTATTGACTTAGGGGTTGGTGACCCTGATACGCCTACATTTCCACATATCGTCCAGGAGATGGGTAAGGCTATACAGGAGCCAAAGAATCACCGCTATGCCTTAGACGCTGGGATACTTGAGTTAAGAGAGACCATAGCACGATGGTATAAGGAGAGATTCAATGTGGAACTTGACCCTGGAACAGAGATTCTTCCATTGATAGGGTCTAAAGAGGGTATAGCCCATATTCCTCTTGCCTTTGTAAATCCGGGTGATGTGGTCCTTGTGCCTGACCCATGTTATCCGCCATATAAGTCAGGGACTATCTTTGCCGGGGGTGAGCCTTACATCATGCCCCTATTAGAGAAAAATGGATTCTTGCCGGACCTAAGAGAGATAGAGCCAGTAATTGCCAGAAAGGCAAAACTTATCTTTCTGAATTATCCCAATAATCCTACATCAGCAGTTGCAGACAGGAAATTTTTTGAAGATGTTGTAGATTTTGCTTTTAGTAACAACATAATAGTATGCCATGATGCAGCCTATTCAGAAATTTCTTATGATGGGTATAGGGCTATGAGTTTTTTAGAGGTAGAAGGTGCAAAAGAGGTTGGTATAGAATTCCATTCATTATCCAAGACATTCAATATGACAGGATGGAGGATAGGGTTTGCATGCGGGAATAGGCAGGTTATAGAGGCCCTTGCCAGTGTAAAGTCAAATATTGATTCAGGGATATTTCAGGCGATTCAGTATGCAGGTATAGCGGCTTTGAATAATTCATCTGGTGAACTCCTGAAGCGGTTATCTTCTATGTATCAGGAGAGGAGAGACATATTGGTAGATGGATTGAATTCCTTAGGGTGGAAGGTAACTAAGCCCAGGGCGACGTTCTATGTATGGCTCAGTGTGCCACCAGGCTCTAGCTCTACAAGCCTTTCAAAATTTCTTTTAGAAAAGGCTAATATAATCGTAACACCTGGTACAGGTTTTGGGGAGAATGGAGAAGGTTATATCAGGATGGCATTGACTGTCTCAAAAGAGCGTCTTAGGGAAGCGATTGGCAGGTTAAAAGGGTTGAAGACATGAGTGAAGTGCGCCTGCTTGAGATGGAATTATTCCGCATAAGAATAGATGAGAATAGGGCTGAGCAGGTTATATTGCTTAAAGAGAGGAATGGGGAGAGGACGCTTCCGATTATTATAGGGACAAATGAGGCAAATGCTATAAAGATAAAGATAACTGGCTCTCAGACCCAAAGGCCCCTTACCCATGACCTTTTGATAAATGCTATACATCAATTAGGCGGCAAGATAGAGAGGGTTATAGTAGATAAACTTCAGGATAATATATTTCATGCAAAACTGATAGTCAGAATGAATGAAAATGGGAAAATACACAAGATAGATGCCAGGCCCAGCGATGGCGTAGCTTTGGCTGTCCGGGCAGGTGCCCCTGTCTTTGTGGCAGAAGATATATTGGAAAAATTAGCATCAATTTAAATGGCAAAAGTAGAAGGGTTTGAATTTAAAAGAGGGAAGACAGGGTGTTTGCTCATCCATGGCTTTGGAGGAAGCCCATTAGAATTAAAGTGGCTTGGGGAGAGACTTGCTGAGAATGGCTATAGTGTCTTTGCACCCTTGTTACCTGGCCATGGGACTTCTCCTCATGATATGCTCAAGACCGGGTGGCGGGATTGGCATCATGCAGCAGAGGAAAGCCTCAACAGCCTAAAACGTATATGCGATAAGGTATTTGTCATCGGACTTTCCATGGGTGGGGCTATGGGCATCTCTCTGGCAAGTGACAATAGCCTTTCAGGGGTTGTTTCTCTGGCAGCCCCACTAATTATAAAAGACTGGCGTATCAGGTTCCTGCCTATCTTACGGTATATACTTAAGTATTACAAAGGTGTCCCATTAGATTTAAAGGATATTTCAAAAAGGGAAGAGATATTCTCATACGAAAAGGTGCCTGTGAGATGTATAGAAGAACTATTGACATTTCTTAAAGAGCTAAAAGAAAAGTTGCCAGATGTCCATATACCTGTCTTACTCATGCATGGGAAAGTAGACCATGTCGTCCATCCTGAAAATGCAGAGTTGATATACAATTTACTCGGCTCTCAGGACAAGAGGCTCATGTATCTTGACAATTCTTACCATATTCTAACTGTGGACTATGACAGAGGGATTGTCAGAGATGAGGTCTTAAAGTTTATCAGAAATGTATTAAAATAATTTAATAAGATAGGAATTTCCTTTTTGTCATTCCCCGGCTTGACCGGGGAATCTATAAGAAATACTACAAAATAATTGCTGGATTGTCCAATCAAGTTGGACAATGACAGTTCGCACCGTAGGGGCGTTAATTTATGAAGATATTATTAACCAACGATGACGGTATAAATTCTGAAGGGATATACAGCCTTTACGGACAGGCAAAGAAGCTCGGGGACGTTACCATAGTAGCCCCTGATGCAGAGCAGAGTGCAGTAGGCCATGCCATAACCCTTTCACAGCCCTTAAGGGTAAAGGAGATAATGCGTAACAGGCATTTTTATGGATATGCTGTAAATGGCACACCTGCGGATTGTGTCAAATTAGGTGTAAGGGCAATCCTGAAATCCAAGCCTGACATAATTGTATCTGGCATAAATTTAGGACCCAATTTAGGCACTGATGTAATATATTCAGGGACAGTCTCAGCAGCAACAGAAGGGACGATACTTGGCATACCATCATTTGCAATATCATTGGTTACGTATAAAAATCCGGATTATGAGTATGCGGCGAGTTTTGCCAGGAGGCTCATTCGTTTAATTGCCAGACAAGGACTGCCTCAGGATACCTTATTAAATGTAAATGTGCCAGCAGTTCCAAAAGATAAAATCAAGGGTGTTAAGATTACCCATCAGTCCAAATCCAGATTCATTGAGGTATTTGACAAGCGCAAGGACCCTCGTGAAAGGACATATTACTGGCTTACAGGAGAGATGTCCCGGATGGAAGGGGATGGCGAGGCTGATGACGTGGCTGTGAAAGAAAATTATATCTCCATAACCCCGATACATTTTGACATGACCGATTACGGATATTTAGGGGAATTGAAAAAATGGTTGACTTTATTATGATGGTATAGTATAAATTAAACATATGTTAATAGGTGTAATGTCGGATTCGCACGATAATCTGCCAAAGATTAAGAAGGCAGTTGATATATTTAATAAAAAGAATGTATCATTGGTAATACATGCAGGGGATTATGTCTCACCTTTCTCGCTAAATTTACTTGAGAATTTAAAGTGCCCATATAAAGGCATATTCGGAAATAACGATGGAGAAAAGGTGGGGCTTGCAAAGAAGTCTAATAATCGGATAAAGGAATCTCCTCAGGAACTAAAGATTGATAGCAAAAAGGTATTAGTCATTCATGACTTAAAGTCTTTAAGCCCTTCTCTTAAAAAGGCAAGATTTGATATTATAATCCATGGCCATACACATATACCTGAGATATCTAAAAATGGCTCCTGCCTAATGGTCAATCCAGGGGAGTGCTGCGGCTGGGTAAAAGGCAAAGCCTCTATCGCATTGATTGATACAGAAAAGATGTCAGCAGAGATTATAGAGTTTTAAGAAAATGAAGATAATAGGGCTTACAGGGACTAATGCATCAGGCAAGACAGAGGTGGCAGAATATCTGAAGCGTCAAGGTTTTGCATATTACTCCCTCTCTGATATATTGAGAGAGGAGGCTACAAGGCGCGGATTAGACCATTCAAGGCAAAGTTTGATAAAACTCGGGAATAGTTTGAGAAAAAAACATGGGGCAGGGATTCTGGCAAAGATGGTAAAAGAAAAGTTGAAAAGAGGGGCTTTTGTTATAGATAGTATCAGAAATCCAAAAGAGATAGAGGAGTTGAGGATGCCCCCAGCGGATTTTCTGCTTTTAGGTATAGATGCACCTGTGGAGATAAGGTTCAAGAGGGCACTCAAGCGAGGTAGGGCTGGCGAAGGTAAGACATTGGAGCAATTCATTGAGAATGAAAGACTTGAGAATTCTAAAAACAAGGAATCCCAGCAGCTCTCTAAGTGCCTCAAAATGGCAGATAAACTAATCATCAATGATGGGACTAAAAAAGAACTTTACAATGAATTAGTGTACTGCGTCCAACGCTTTTTTACATTGGTTTCTATGCCGTCATTCCCGCGAAAGCGGGAATCCAGAGCGAGAATGGATTCCCCGGTCAAGCCGGGGAATGACAAATTAAGGTGACAGCTCTGGACAGGCTGCGTGAAGCAATCTCGAAAAGGAAATTCCTATACATTCAAGATAAAGGAGACATATTTACCTTGAAACGACCCACATGGGATGAATATTTTATAAAACTGGCATTGCTTGTTGCAGAGAGGTCAACCTGCCTCAGGCACCACGTGGGTGCAGTTATAGTTAGAGACAAACATATCCTGACAACCGGCTATAATGGCGCACCGTCAGGGACTAAGGACTGTCTTGAATTAGGGTGTTTGAGAGACCAGATGCGCATACCTTCTGGCACCCGCCATGAGATATGCAGAGCGATTCACGCTGAACAGAATGCCATTATACAGGCAGGATTACACGGGGTGAATATAGAAAGGGCTACCATGTACTGCACCCATTCCCCATGCATATTGTGTGCCAAGATGTTAGCCAATGTTAGAATAAAAAGGCTTATTACATGTGGGGATTATGCAGACCAGTCTTTTAAAGAACTGTTTAAAGAGGTAGGGATAGAGTTTTTGAAGATTGAAAAACCAGAACTTATAATATCTACATTAGATTAAAATAGGCAAACATGCCTAATCCGAGATGGAGGTGAGATGATGAAGGCTTATGTTGACCCGGATGTTTGCACAGGATGCGAATTGTGCGTAGGGACATGTCCAGAGGTATTTGAGATGCGGGACTCTGTGGCATTTGCAAGACTCAACCCGGTGCCTCCTGAGTACGAAGCATCATGCAGAGATGCGGCAGAGGGTTGTCCTGTAGAGGCTATTAAAATAGAGGAATAATGGATACTGAGCTGACCCCGATGCTAAATCAGTATCTAAAGATTAAAAGAGAGTATAATGATGCCATACTCTTCTTTCGGTTAGGGGATTTCTATGAGATGTTCTTTGATGATGCAAAAGTTGCTTCTTCCCTACTAGGTATTACCCTTACATCCAGAGAAGGCGGGAAGGATACAAAGGTGCCAATGGCTGGGGTCCCCTACCATGCAGCAGATTCTTATGTAGACCGCCTGATAAAATCAGGTCATAAAGTGGCTATCTGCGAACAGGTGGAGGACCCAAAGTTCGCACGCGGCATAGTGAAGCGGGAGATAGTCCGCGTTGTTACCCCGGGCACTTCTATCAGCCCTACAATAGTACAAGATAAAGAGAATAATTTCCTCATATCTATCACCAAACATGGCAAGGATATTGGACTTGCAATTGCTGAGCTCTCAACAGGTGAATTTAAGATGACTCAAGTGGACAGCGTAGAAAGCCTTATCAGTGAACTTGCAAGAGTAAATCCTGTTGAGTGTCTCATCCCAAAGGCATTAGAGAAGGATGAGGAATTTATGAAAATGGTCAGCGGCAGCCTGCCAAAGGCAACCACCTTCTATGATGACTGGGTATTTGACTATAATACCGCCTACGAGGCTATGACGAGCCATTTTAAAGTCCAGACACTCGCAGGATTTGGATGTGAAGACCTCAAACCCGGCATATCTTCAGCCGGTGCCCTCCTACATTACCTTAAAGAGACGCAGAAGAATTCCCTACTGCATATCTCCAGAATATCAGGTTATTCTGTAACAGGATTTATGGTTATAGACAGTTCCTCACGGCGCAATTTAGAATTGACTAAAAGTTTGCGCGGGGACCAAAAAGGTCCGACGTTGTTTAAGGTCCTGGACCGGACTGTTACTGCTATGGGCGGGAGGCTATTAGGAATATGGCTCCATCAGCCTTTAATAGAGAAAGACAGGATAGATTATAGATTAGAGGCTGTCCATGAACTATTTTCTAAGGGTATTGTGAGGGACTGCCTGCAGGATGAATTGAAGAAATTCCATGATATTGAACGCATGGCAAGCAGGATAAGTCTCCAGAGTGCCAATGCACGAGAACTTATAATGTTGAAGAATTCCTTATCCCTTATACCGCGCATTAAAGAGATATTAGACTATTCAGAGTCTAAATATCTGAAGGATATAAGAGATGGTATGAAATGCATGGACGAGATTACCTCTATCATCTCCAGGGCAATAATAGATACCCCTCCAAATTCTATAAGAGAAGGAGGGTTTATCAGGGCAGGGTATAGTAAGGAATTAGACGAATTGAGGGAGTTTGCCAGTAATGCCAGGGGATGGCTTGCTGAATTTCAAAAGAAGGAGATAGAACGCACAGGTATAAGGGCGCTAAAGGTTAGATACAATAAGGTATTTGGCTATTATATTGAGGTAACCAAGCCAAACCTTAATCTTGTACCGGGCAATTATATCCGCAAACAAACATTGGTTAATGCAGAGCGGTTCATTACCCCTGAATTAAGTGAGTATGAATCTAAGATATTGAGCACGGATGAGAGAATCATGGAATTGGAATATGAGTTGTTCATGGAGATAAGCGATATTATCTGTGAAAATTTAAATACTATCATGGAGAATGCTAAGATAATTGCACAGTTGGACGTATTGGTATCCCTGGCGCATGTGGCTGTGAGGAATAATTATACAATGCCTCAGGTAGACGGGGGAAGTCTCATTCACATAGAGGATGGCAGGCACCCTGTCCTTGAGGAGGTAATGGTGAGTGGCAAATATGTCCCTAACGATACATTGTTAGATACTGAGGAAAATCAACTCTTAATCATTACAGGTCCTAATATGGCTGGGAAATCCACTTATATAAGGCAGGTTGCATTAATAGTATTGATGGCACAGATTGGGAGTTTCGTCCCTGCAAGGCGTGCTGTAGTCGGGCTCGCTGACAGGATATTTACCAGGGTTGGGGCATCAGATGACCTTGCAAGTGGTATGAGCACATTTATGGTAGAGATGAGTGAGGCTGCCAATATAGTGAACAATGCTACACCTCGCAGCCTGATTATATTGGATGAGATTGGAAGAGGCACAAGCACCTTTGATGGGCTAAGTATCGCATGGGCTATAGCAGAATATATAAACACCAATAAAACTCTCCGTGCAAGGACGCTATTTGCTACACATTATCATGAACTCACAGAGTTGGGCATGAGTAGTAGGGGGATAAAGAATTATAATATAGCAGTCAAAGAATGGAATGAGGATGTGATATTTCTGTATAAACTTGTTTCTGGTAGTTCTGACCACAGTTACGGTATACATGTTGCACGCCTTGCAGGATTGCCAGAAGTCGTAATAAAAAGGGCAAGAGAGATATTAAGTAATCTTGAATTAAATACTTTAGGGCCTGAGGGTAGCCGTGAACCATCCCTATTTGAGATAGATTCTGTTACTCCTATTCCTGTATTAGAGGAATTAAGAGAGTTGGACCTTGATAACATTACGCCATTAGAAGCATTAAACAAACTACATGAATTAAAGAGAAAACTTGTCCCCATGAAAATGGGGATATGAGCAGAGCAGTAGTTAGTGAAGTGAGGAAATTTTTTTGGGCAGGATAAAGATATTATCAGAGGATTTGGTAAATAAGATTAGTGCGGGTGAGGTTGTTGAAAGGCCTGCATCTATAGTAAAAGAACTCATAGAAAATTCATTGGATGCAGGAAGCAGCAGGCTCGTTATTGAGATAGAGAAAGGCGGCAGGAACCTGATACGCGTCTCAGACGATGGGAGCGGCATACTGAAGGATGACCTTATGCTTGTCTGCGAGAGGCATGCTACCAGTAAGGTCTATGAATTATCTGATTTAGAGAATGTTATGACCTTAGGGTTCAGGGGCGAGGCATTGGCAAGTATATCTGCCGTCTCTTACATGAAGATTACGAGTTGTCCTAAAGAGGAGATGGCAGGGTGGTGCCTTGAGATTGCTGGAGGAATAAATAAAAAACTTAAAACGGCAGGATGTCCCGTAGGCACAACTGTAGAGGTTATGCATATCTTTTTCAATACCCCTGTGCGGAAGAAATTCCTGAAGAGCATAGAGACTGAGATGATGCACATTACCAATATAACAGGCATAGAATCCATTGCCCATCCTGAAAAAGGGTTTAAATTATTACATAATGGGCGTGAACTCATCAATGCAGCACCTGCAAAAGAACCTGCAAAAGAACTTATAGAGCGTATCAGGGTAATATATGGGGCGGACCTGGCAGTAGAGTTGCTCCCTATAACATTTGAAGATGGGATTATAAAGGTCCATGGGTTCATTGCAAAGCCGTCATACAACAGGGCAGATAGGAGGCACCAGATATTCTTCATCAATAAACGTCCTATATATTCTCCTGCATTATGCCATGCACTTAGTGAGGCGTATAAAGGAACTCTACCTTCAAACCGTTACCCGGCAGGTATAATATTCATAGAGATGGACCCGACGTTAGTAGACGTTAATGTCCACCCAACCAAAAGAGAGGTCAGGTTTATAGAGGAGAATAGGATACATGACAGTATCGTGAAGTGTGTTGGGGATGCCTTAAAGAAGAGAGAATCTATTGGTGGCTTACTTAGAATAAAGGATTATAAGATAGAGCCTGAGGAAATGGAGATTAAGGATAAGGAAGATAGTGACAGGTCTCTTAGAATAAAAGAATCCATAGGCAGGTATCTTTCATCTAAGGATATATCTCAAGAGAAAATAGGTGATTTGTATCGTCCTCTTAGAAGCTATGCCCTTGCTAAGGGTGAGGGAAAGCCCATATTTTTGCAGGCAAAAGACCTGTACATCATTACACATGATGCAGATGGCATAGTGATAATAGACCAGCATGCAGCACATGAAAGGGTCCTATTTGAAGAATTCATGAAAAAAGGTGAAGGTGGCAGAGTAGAGTCACAGAGGTTGTTATTCCCCATAACATTAGAGGTATCAGCCCTCGCAGCGGCAGTATTAGAAAATGCCTTAAGGATATTTCATTCTATCGGGTTTGAGATAGAGCCTTTTGGCAAGAATACATTTATTGTCAATGCAGTGCCAGTTCTTTTAGAAAGGCACGATACAAAGACTTTGCTATTAGATACATTGGATGAACTTGCTGAAGATAGAAGAAATTTGGATAGTTTAAAAAATAAGGCAGAGGAGGCTATTATCCTATCAGCCTGCCACTCAGCAGTAAAGGCGAGTGATAGACTTAATGAAGAAGAGATAAGCGGACTTATAGAAAAGTTAAAGGCGACAGATTCCTTTTCCACGTGTCCCCATGGCCGCCCGGCTGTCTTTAGATTGACATGGGCAGAACTTGAAAAGAGATTTAAGAGGAAATGAGAAGATGGATACAGTGCAGGACGTAAGACCAGAATCGGAAAGGGAGGATTATGTAAGGCTATTTATCAGCGCCTTCCATAGTTCTCCTAACGCTATCTGTATAACGAGTATAAATAATAATATTGTAGCCATAAATAAGGCTGGGCTTAAGATGTTCGGCTACAATGAAATGGAGCTCATAGGCAAAGATGTAACTATCCTTCAGTCAAAGAATAACCTGCCAGGATTAAATGAGGAGATAACAAATAGCGCTTTAAAAGATGGATGGGAAGGAGAACTCCTCAATGTCCGTAAGAATAGCGAAGAATTCCCTGTGCACCTGGCAAAGTCAGCAGTAAAAAATGACAGGGGCCAGGTGATTGCATTCATAGGTATATCACGTGACGTAAGTGATGAGAGAAAGATGGAGGCGGAATTACGAAAGGCAAAGGAGGATAGCGATAACCTCCTTTCTGCATTAGATAAGGCTTACAGGAATCTTAAGGAAACACAGGATGAATTAATAAGAAGGGAAAGGGCATTAGCGGGTGGTGAGTTATCTGCACATATAGCACATGAGATAAGGAATCCGCTATCAATTATAGGCATGTCCATCCAGTATTTAGAGAGTAAGTTTGAGCCAAATGACCCGAGGAGGGAATTTACTGATGCAATAATTAAGAAGGTAGATAGGTTAGACAATATAACTAAGGAGTTAATTACCTTCGGCCGCCCATTAAAATTCAGGATGAAGAGGCACAATCTTAAACGCCTGCTCAGCAGGATATTGAGCCTTATCAAACCGAGATGTAAGGCACAAAAGATAACAGTCGTAAAAGATTATTGTGATGAATTGCAGGATGTCCTGATAGACGATGGCCATATGGAAGAGGTCTTTACGAATATAATAACCAATGCCCTTGACGTTATGTCAAAAGGTGGCAAACTCACTGTCAGGACAGAACTTGATGAGGCTCAGAAAAAAGCGGTTGTGAGAATCTCTAATACAGGACATGGGATACCTAAGAAAGACATGCCAAATCTATTCAAGCCCTTCTTTACAACGAAGAAACAAGGGACTGGTTTAGGTCTTGCTATATCCCACAGGATTGTAACTGAGCACAAAGGGACCATTTTGGTAGAGAGCAAGGCAAGGGGTAGGGATAAGGGGACGACGTTTATAATAAGGTTACCGGCATAATATGTCTAAGCATAAGATATTGATAATTGATGATGAGCCTGATATAGGCTGGATATTTTCCAAGGTGCTTGAGGATTCTAACTATGAGGTCTCTGTGGCAAAGACAGGCGAGGAAGGGGTTGTTAGAATACGGAAAGACCCTCCTGCTTTAGTATTTTTGGATGTGAAACTTCCAAAGATGGACGGGATTGAGACCCTGCGCCAGATAAGGACAACTCATAAGGACCTATTAGTCATCATGTTGACAGCCTATGAGACAGTTAAGACAGCGGTTGAGGCTATGAAATTGGGTGCATATGACTATCTTACCAAACCCGTCCCTAATGACAGGCTCAAGATAATCATAGAACATGCGCTCCAGACACGCTCTTTATCCTTAGAGGTTGGCTTACTCAAGGCAGAACTGCAAAAGGAGTGGAATATTGATAGCATAGTCGGGAACTCTCTCGGAATGCAGGAGGTCATCAATTCAGTAAGGAAGGTAGCAGGTTATGATATAACGGTTTTGATAAGGGGAGAAAGCGGCACAGGCAAGGAATTAATCGCCCGTGCCATCCATTATACAAGTCCACGAGCAAATAAACCATTTGTTGCTGTAGATTGTGCTACCTTACCAGAGGCACTGGTAGAGAGCGAATTGTTTGGATATGAGAAAGGGGCATTTACAGGGGCAGATTATCCAAAGTTAGGCAGGTTTGAAATGGCAAATGAAGGGACCATATTCTTAGATGAAATCGGGAATATGTCTCCCCATATACAGGTAAAACTTTTAAGGGTGCTTCAGGAAAGAGAGATAGAACACTTAGGTGGCAAGAAGCCGGTGAAGGTCAATGTCAGGGTAATAGCGGCTACAAATGTAGATTTAGAGAATGCAATACGCCATGGGAAATTCAGGGATGATTTATACCATCGCCTCAATGTATTTTCAATATTACTTCCTCCCCTTAGGGAGAGAGGAGACGATGTAGTCATCCTGAGTAAATATTTTTTGCAAAAGTTCAACAAGGAATTTGATAAGGATATAAAAGGCATATCCAAAAAAGTAATGGAGTTATTTAAAACCTACCAGTGGCCTGGTAATGCGAGAGAGTTAGAGAATACTATAAAGAGTGCCATTATTATGGCAGATAATGAGATTGAATTGTCCCATCTGCCAAATACCATCAGGAACCAGGGTGAAACGGCGGTAAGCCCTCCTTTAACAGGTTCTTTGAAAGAGATGGTAAAACATGTTACGGGAAAGGTGGAAAAGGATGCGATAGTAAAGGCTTTGAAAGAATCCCACTGGAATAAGAGAAAAACTGCAAGGAAACTCTCTATTGACTATAAGACGCTCTATAATAAGATTAACGAATACGGCATATTGATGGAAGATAAGGTGTAAAACTTGAGAAAACTGATATACGTTCCGATAGTTCATACCCAGGTAGATATGGGGTCTATGCAAGAGGCTGTAGAAAGTGAGTATATAAAAAGGTATGGCAAGGCAAAGTGGGCAAGACACATAAAGGCTATTGACAAGATGTGGGAAGGTATCAATAAAAAGTTAAAGGTATTGAAATTAGATTACAAAAGGGTGAAGATATACCAGGATGGGCTACCTGTCTGTGGCATGGAATTGGAGATTGTTAAAGAGATAGCCAATCGTGGCGGCAAGAACCATAAGATAGTCCTTGATCTTTTGGGGAAAGGGGCGACTTTAGAAGGGACAGAAGATACAAATCTCCTATTGAGTGAGTATAATTATATTAAGACTACAATTCAAGAAGGTAAAGATAGTAGGGGAAAGTCTCTGGAAAACTTAAAAGAGAAAGGGAAGGATATTCTCGCTTCAAGAGACAGATTTATAGCCAAAAGGATTAACGAGACATTAAATGACGGCTGGACAGGGATATGTTTCATTGGAGCAGGGCATAAGGTGGATAAATACCTGCCCAAGGACATAAAGGTCGCCTATTTAATTTAATAGTATAGGAATTTCCTTTTTGTCATTCCCCGGCTTGACCGGGGAATCCATAAGAAATACTACGAAATAATTGCTGGATTGTCCAATCAAGTTGGACAATGACAGTCCGCCCGTAGTGGCGTTAA
>Ga0082335_1005410_pt1 | contig 17712 bp, 16 predicted proteins | sample Subgrocontami58m_FD_72375 | JGI IMG/M metagenome (GOLD analysis project Ga0082335, IMG submission 72375) | Subsurface groundwater microbial communities from S. Glens Falls, New York, USA - GMW37 contaminated, 5.8 m (SPADES assembly) (version 2) ... | reverse complement strand
ACTACTGTGAATCGGTTGATGAATATTATGAAAAGTACTCGAAAAAAAAGTACGACATTATAATAATGGATGTATCGTTAAAGGGAACTAAGAATGGTCTGGAGTTAATAAGGGAGATAAAAGCAGCTCCAACTTTTACCGGGACTCCAATACTTTGTTTAACAGCACATGCACAAACTAAAATGAGGCAAACAGCAATAGAATCCGGTTCGGATCTTTTTATTACAAAGCCGGTTTCAAATAAAATACTTAAAGAAGCTGTTGCCTCAATAATTAAATAAATTAATCGGCTCAAAAAATTTTTCTGAAGAAAGGATGTAAAAAATATTTTTAAAATTCTAATAATTTGTAATAAAATAAGTTATATATGAAAATACTTAGGATTTTAAATTCTAAGATTCGTAATAAACTAATTTTTGGGTTTGTTTTTATTTCTCTTTTTGAAGGAATTGTCGGTTATATTGCTTTTAGTACAATTCGAGATATTCAAAGTGGTTATGGACGTATTTCTACAAAATCTTTACCTCTCATTCAGCATCTTGAGGAAATGAAATTTGCATGTCTTCGACTAATTTCTTCGGTTTCAGAATTTGCATATATCCAAACCGCAAGTAAAAATAAATCTCAATCTGCACAGGAAAAACAAGAAACCAATCTGATTCAGCAGTCATGTAATTCATGTCATAAATCGTTTTTACAATATCAATACTTAGTTAAAGAATCATTCCCGGGCGCAGTGAAGCAGATAAAAGAAATTAGTAAAGCAGGTAAATTGCTTAAAACAGCGGCGAACAAATTCATCGAAATAAATAAACATGGAACACTCGGCAGCGAAGCATTAGAGAAGAAAGAAGAAATGGAGATTAGTGAAATAAATTTCCTTAACACAGTTAACCAAGCTATAAGTTATACGAATATTAAATTGGAAGAAGAGAAAACGCAATTAGAATATACAATCTCGTCATCATTTAGAAACATCTTTGTTCTTAGCGGATTGGCTCTTTTTATAAGCGTTTTAATCGGAATTTTATATGCCCGTTCTATTTTAAACCCAATAACAAAACTTACACAGCAAACGGATCATTTCAGAAAAGGGAATCTAGAAACGGCAATAGATATTAAATCTACCGATGAAATTGGCGTTCTGGGAAAAAGTTTTTATGAAATGGCAAAAAGAATTAAACTGCTTGTTGCACAATTGGAAGATGAGATAAATACTACGAAACAAGTTGAGGAAGAGATTCAAAAACATAATGAACATCTTTTGAGAATCAATGCTGAAAAAGATAAATTTTTTACAATCATAGCCCATGATTTAAAAAATCCTTTTCATGGTTTAATGAGTTTGACAGAATTGATGGCAACAGGTGAAGAGGACTTTACTAAATCCGAAATAACCGAATACGGCAAATCTATTCATGAATCAGCCACAACTCTTTATAAGTTAGTGGAAAACTTATTAGAGTGGGCTCAAATTCAAAAAGGTTCAATAATTTTTATTCCCAAAGAAATCGAATTACAAAAAACTATTTCAAAATGTATTGAAACAGTAAAACAAAGTGCTATCCAAAAAGGAATTAAGATCATAAATGAAGTTACAGGAACACAAAAAGTTTATGCTGACGAAAAAATGATAAATACTGTTCTGAGAAATCTTTTAACGAATGCGGTAAAGTTCACGAGAAGGGATGGGAAAATTATTATAAGAACTAAAAAGATTGATAGTGAAACTGTAGAAATTTCTGTTAGTGATACTGGTGTGGGAATCTCTGAAGAAAATGTAAAGAATCTGTTCAAGATAGAAAGTTTAGTCAGTTCAAAAGGAACAGATGGCGAACAAAGCACGGGATTGGGATTATTGCTTTGTAAAGAGTTTATTGAAAAACATAACGGTAAGATTTGGGTTGAAAGCGAAGAAGGCAAAGGAAGTACTTTTGGTTTTAGTTTATCAGTAGGGAAGCCCTCATAAAAATGTTAACGGGGAGATCTTTTATCTTTAAAATCAACAAACTATATATTTATAAATTATTTTGCTTTTACTGCCAGACTAACTGATGTGGTAACTTTTGTAAAAGTTAACTCAATTCTTTTTGCAAATGTTTCCGTTGTTATGTTTTGAGTTAATGCAACACCTTCGATGTAATTCCCATGGAAAATATTAATATTATCTTCGTTGTATACATCAATTATTATTCTTCCTAAGGAATAACTACCAATTGCAATAACGATTTCCAAACTTTTAGAATTTAGAGTTAAAGCGTTATTGTAATTACCATCATAATTAAATGCCTTTAATGCATAGGTAAAGGAAGTTGATCCATTAACGATAGCCGGGGTGTTCTGTATTAGACCATCGCTTAAAGTAGGAGTAAATACTTCAACATTATTATTACAACCGGGGAAAAGAATCAATCCACATATTCCCAGAATTAAAAATGCTTTCGGGATTTTCATTTTATCCTCCTAAAAATCGTACCGGAGCTTTTGCAAACTCCGGTGATCAATTTATTTTATTTGTGCTAATCTTTTCGGCCCGGCATTAATAACTTCTTGTGGACAACCTTTTTCAAACAGCTTAAAGTTATCTTGGAAACGTGCTGCAAGTGCATCATACTTTTTCCAGTACTCATCTTTATTTCCCCAAGAATTTTCTGGGAATAAAACATCTTCAGGAACATCCGGGCAAGTCGTAGGAACTTCGTAACCGAACAATTTATCCTTACGATATTTAACCTTGTCTAATTTTCCTTCGAGAGCAGCATTTAAAAGATTTCTTGTATGGCGGATACTAATACGTTTACCAACGCCGAATCTTCCGCCGACCCAACCAGTGTTAACCAGCCAAACATTTACGTTGTGTTTTAACATTCTCTGTTTCAGCATTAGTGCATAATCCGAAGGATGACGAACCATAAAAGGCCCACCGAAACATGCAGAAAAAGTTATCTGCGGTTCAATGCCTAAACCAATCTCCGTTCCCGCAATCTTTGAAGTGTATCCGCTTATAAAATGATACTGTGCTTGTTCGGGATTTAATTTTGCAATTGGAGGCATAACTCCGGAAGCATCACAAGTTAAGAAAATCACATTCTTAGGATGTGTATGTACGTAACCTTCTTTAATTACATTCGGAATAAAATCAATCGGGTATGAAGCGCGAGTATTTTCCGTTATTGTATCATCATCAAGATCAACATTACGAGTTATCGGATCCCAAACAACATTTTCTAAAATTGTTCCAAATCTGCGTGTGGTTTCGTAAATCTGCGGTTCACTATCTGCAGAAAGACGAATAACTTTTGCATAACATCCGGCTTCAAAATTAAATACACCTTGATTACTCCAGCCATGTTCATCATCGCCGATAAGTTTGCGCTTTGGATCAGCCGACAAAGTTGTTTTACCGGTACCGCTTAAACCGAAGAACAATGCGGCATCACCTTTGTCGCCAACGTTTGCAGAGCAATGCATCGGAAGAACATCTTCATAAGTAAGTAAGAAATTCAAAACAGTGAAGACGGATTTTTTTATTTCACCAGCGTAAAGTGTGTTTGCAATAATAGCAGTTCTCTGATCGAAATTTACAATGATTGCTGTGTCTGTTCGCGTACCGTCAGTTATAGGATCAACTTTAAATCCTGGAACTGCAATAACGGTAAATTCAGGAACAAATTTTTTCAATTCGTCTTTATCATTCGTTGTTAAAAACATATTTCTTGCAAACAAACTATGCCATGCTTTTTCTGTAATGATACGAACAGGCATTTTATATTCCGGATCAGCACCAGCGTAACAATCCTGAACAAACAATTCTTCTCCTTGCGCCCAAGCTTGCAATCGTCCCATTAACTGAGACCACATTGCATGAGCATAAGGACGGTTGTAAGTTCCCCACCAAATATCTTTCGCTGTTGATTCTTCATGAACAACAAATTTATCTGCCGCTGCACGAGCGGTATGTTTTCCTGTATTTACAAGAAGAGGTCCGCTTTTAGCAATTCGGCCTTCATTCCTAAAAATGATTTCTTCATAAAGTGCTTCGTCAGGTAAATTCCAGAAAACACGATCAAGATTTGTTAGCCCTTGATTTTTTAATCTGAAATCAGAAGCAAGATCTAAAGCTTGCTTTGTTGCCGGTGTATTGAATTCTAAATATTTACTCATGACCAGTCCCTCACTAATTTTCTATCACCAATATAAAGTTCATTAGGCGAATTCAGATCGAGAGCCCATTTCATTCTTTCTACTCCTTCGGTTATATCTTTAATTGTTCCGCAGTAACTAATTCTTAAATGACCATCTAAACCAAATTCTTTTCCTGGAACTGTTAGCACCATAACTTTATCAATTAAGAATGAAGAAAGTTTTTGCGAATCTTTTTCGTAAGCAGAAAAATCTGCGAAACAATAAAACGTTCCATCAGGTACATTAACTTTAACACCATTAAAAGAACGAAGCTGTTCGATTAAAACATTACGGTTGTTTTCTAATGTCATTCGAAGACTTTCAACACCTGATTGAATTCCATTAAGCGCACCCGCTGCAGCCTTTTGAAGAAGTACGGAAGGTCCTGATGTTTGATGCCCTTGTATGTTCGACATTGCTTCAATAACTTTTTTATTTCCGACAGCCCAACCAATTCTAAATCCTGTCATTGCATATTGCTTTGATACTCCGTTAATTACGATGATCTTAGAATTCTCCACTGATTTTTTGGTGTAATCGTAAGCGCTGAACGGTTTTTTTCCATCGAAGATAAGACGATGATAAATATCATCCATGATCAAGTAAAGTTCTTTCTTCTCACAGAAATCAACTATATCGGAAATAAATTCCTCCGAATACATAGCACCCGAAGGATTATTCGGACTGTTAATTATTACAGCTCTTGTGTAAGAACCAATACGTTGTTCAATATCTTTTAGCCGCGGATAAAACGTTCCATCTTCAGGCAAAGCAGCAACTCCAATTGCCCCGCAGAGTTTTGCCATATCGGGATAACTAACCCAATAAGGAGCCGGATAAATTATTTCTTCTTGCGGATTTAAAATTGCCTGCATTGCTACCATGATAGATTGTTTAGCTCCACCCGATGCAATTACATTTTCAGGATTAACTTTACGATGATAAAATTCTTCCGTGTATCTAATAATTGCTTTCTTCAATTCTGGAATTCCATCTGCCGGAGTATAACGTACTTCTCCGGTATTAAGTGAATTTACAGCCGCTAACAGTGCGTCCATAGGAGCTCTGCTTTTTGGTTCACCACCGCCTAAATGTATTACCGGGTCTCCTTTTTCTCTTAAGATTGCCGCCTTTTCATTCAAAGCCAGGGTTGGGGAAGCTTTAATTGATCTTGCAATTTGACTCAGACTCATATTTATCCTGTTATTGATTATTTCTAAAGGTTGATTTTTACTAAAAAGAATATTTGGGTACGTAACTTATTGGCTATTGGTTAGATTTGCAAATGTATTTTGGTTTTGTTTCATTTTTCAATTCTTGATTTAATAATAATTTACTGTAAATTCATATCAGATAATAAGAACTAAATGGAGCTAATATGGAATGGACAATCATTTTTCTCAATCTTATGTATGCTGTAATTGGTGTGGTCTTGATGTTTGTTTCTTACAAGGTGTTTGATTTGTTATCACCTAAAATTAATTTTGAAGAAGAATTGAAGAAAGGAAATATTGCCGTAGCAATTTTTATTGCTGCTCTTTTTATTGCCATCGCTTTGATAATCGGAGGTTCATTAAATTGAAAGGAGTACTGTGTATTGTGCTAATCTTTTTTATGTGCGATCATATTTATTCTCAAAAACATTTTTCAAAGTATGATGACACTTTCCGAAAATACAGTAAAAGATTTTTCGGCCCCGGATTCGATTGGAAAATATTTAAAGCACAGGGAATAGCAGAAAGCGGTTTAACTCCCGATGCTGTTAGTCAGGTTGGAGCTAGAGGGTTAATGCAGTTAATGCCTTCTACCTTTCAAGAGATTCATAGTATTAATCCGGAATTTACGCAGATCGAAGATCCAGAATGGAATATTGGCGCCGGAATTTATTATGATAGAACTTTATACAAAGCTTGGAAAGAGATCGAAGCAGATTCTAATAAGCTGAATTTTACTTACGGAAGCTATAATGCAGGACGCGGAACAATTATTAAAGCTCAATCAAAAGCAAAAGATAATAGTCTAGATCATACTTCTTGGAAATCAATTACAAATGTTGCTAAGCAAGTACCAAGGTGGAAGTATGAGGAGACATTAAATTATGTAGAAAGAATTAATAACTTTCACGAGAAGCTGAATAAAAAGAAATAATTATCTTACTCTAATTTTTGCTATAATACCTTTATCGCCAACCATAAAACAACTGCCGTCTAATTTAGAAATACCAATGCTGTTAAAGCTACGCGAGTCAATACTGCGCCAAGTTATTCCATCATCCATTGAATAATCACTTCCGGATGTACCGGTGGTTATGTAAAATTTGAATTTGTCATTCCAGTTAACACAAGATCTAAAACCATTCGGTTGATTTAATTTTACAGATTGCCAGCTTAAACCACCGTCATCGCTTATTGAACAATTAGAATTTTTATCTTTATCGTTTTTATAATCTCCTCCAACAGCGATCCCGTTCAATTCATCCTTAAAACAAATTGAAAATACTCCGCATGACGAACTGCCGGCTTTGATCTGAGAATCGAAAGCTCTCCAATTTTCACCTCTATCTTCCGAAAGGAAAATTCTTGATTTCTCGCCACCGCCAGTACCAAACCAGACAAGATCTTTCCCGGCAACCGCTACTGATGTACCGCTTGCGGCAAAAGCTGCTTCACCATTTTGTGGAGAAGGAACATATAATGAAGGATATTGCTGCCAACTGTCGCCACCATCTTTAGTAACTACAATAAAAAATTTTCCATCAATAGGATCACTGATTGCAATACCGTTTTTTTCATCCCAGAAAGTCATTGAGTCAAAAAAAACTTTTGGATCTCTGTTCATATATTTTCTTTTCCATGATTTACCTCCATCAGTAGTTTTGAAAAAGAAAGCAGGTGCATCAGTGCACATTAAGATTGCAGTATTTTTATCAAATGCTTCAACATCACGAAAGTCGAGAGGTTCAAATCCTTTTACCTTTCCATCAATCCAGGTAATACCGCCATCAGTTGTTCTAAGAAATGTTCCATTTGCACCGCTTGCCCATGCGGTTAAAGAATCAACCACAGAAATACCGCGCAGAGAAGAATTGGTTTTAGATTTTTGTATTTCAAAAGAAAAAATTAATTCTTTCTTTTTCTCTACAACCACAACCGGTTTTTCTTCTTTTTGTTTAACGGTTTCTTGTTGAGAAGTACAAGAAAAAAACAATATGACCGTAAATAAAATTAAAAAAAATATTTTCATTCAACTCCTATCGTCTTGAATATTTGTGTCAATCATATATTAAATAAACGAAGCGGGGAATCATTTTAAATTAATAATTTCCCGCTTCATTCAAGAAAGTGAAAATAATTTCTCGATAAAACTATTCTTTTTTCTCTAGCAACTTACTTTCTAAATTCGATTTGATCTTCTTAACATTTGTAGCCAAATCTACCATCAAGAAAATCATTTCCAATAATAAACCTAAGAGCCACATGTATAAAACAAAGGAAAGAAATGTTATGAGCAGACCTAAAAGCAAGGACTTTAAACTGTATTTTGCTTCTGCTTTCATATTTTCAAGATTTGTCTTATTGCTGCCCACGTCACTATTATAATTGCTCTCTTGATACTTCAGGTTAGTGTATTCAGGCTGAATTACGTTCCGAAGATCGCCTACAGAAAAATTGGAATAATCTATATCGGCAAGTTTAATCGTAATCCAATTATCACCGTATTTCTTAAATGTGTTTCTAATGTTTTCGTCCGGTGTGTTGTATAAGAAATAATTTTCAAGATCTGTCCGTGTATATTCAATCGAACTTTTATCTGTAAGATAGTTTCTTGCGTCAAGGTAACTTTTCAAATCCTGGAAGGAAATATTGTTTGATAATTGTGCTGCGATAGTATTGTTCTCTTTTTCTGCTGCTGTTCTGTTCTTTCCTCTCTCATCATCAAAGTTTTTTATCAATTGGTCTTTTTTGGTGTTCCAATCATTATCTAATCTCTCTAAATTTGTTTTAGCAGATTGAAAAGTGCTATCCAATGAATGGATATACTTTTCTGTACCCTCAATCTGATCACGTAAATATTTTGGAGGCAAAAAAGAATTCCATGATGTAATTATGCCGGAACTGAGTATAAAAACCCCCATCAAAACCACAAACAATTCTGTGATTATTAAAATCTTGCTAAGCAAATATTGTTTTGACTCGGTTAATTCAGTGTCGCCTTTTTCTCCAAAGTGTGTAAGACTTATGAAGCAATTTTTGAAATATAGAAGCGGACTGTAAATAATAGATGCTATAATTCTGAGGATACCGAGAAAAGTATAACCGAACTTATCTTTTGTAAACCAATATGAAAATCCTGCTAAGATTAGAACGGCAATAATTAAAATCCAAACGATACTGATTTCGTACTGGTCAATTAGATCGAACATATAATACCTCTGCTTTTATTTTATAATTTATTTATTATCACTAAAGGAATTCGTTTTCTGTTCGATCTTACTAAAAATCAACTATTTCAATTTTTCTTTCTCGAATCAAAATAATGAAATAAAAAAGAAATACCTACCAATTGCTATGCTTGATATAAAACATATTAATATTTTCTAATAGAAAATTAGGTGGAACATTATCCTGCTATTTATTAAACCTCTTGGGAGTATATTTCATTAATCGTTATATTTTATATAAGTGTAATGATCATTAGGAAAAGTTAGGATTAAAAATCACTACGGATGAGTTCGATAATACTTCAAGAAAATTTCAATATTTATGGAGCGAGATACTATGAGAGAAATAATTAACTACCACTATAAGTTGGAATTATCCCGTGGGAATGAGATGGTCTTTGATATCCAACTTGATAAAGAAACTCTTGATCTTGTCGAAGTGCAATCCGATTACCCCTCATGGACTAAAAGGGGAGAGTTCGGATGTAAAAATTTAACATGCCCTCTAAATGATAGTGAAGCATGTCCAATTGCAAAAGTTGTGTACAAGCAGATTAATTCTTTTAAGAATATTGTTTCTACCGAACCAGTTAATGCAACTTTAACAACAGACGAGCGATCGTTCAATAAAAAATGTTCAATTCAAACAGCTGTTGCAAGTATTACGGGAATTCTAATGGCTACATGCGGCTGCCCGGTATTTAGCAAACTGAAACCAATGGTAAGATTTCATTTACCATTTGCATCCTTAGAAGAAACAGAGTACCGCGTATTTTCTATGTACTTATTAGCACAATTTCTCCGGGGAAGAAAAAAACTTAGTCAAGATCATAGCTTGCAAACTCTGAAAAAACTTTATGATGAAATACAGAATATTAATCTGCTGGCTGCACATAAAATTCAAGAGCTTGAAAGAAGCGATGCAACTATTAATGGATTGGTAATTCTCCACTCGTTTGGTCAATTAGTGACATTCAATTTGGAAGATAATGATTTGACTTCTCTGGAAAATTTATTTAGGGATTGGCTTATTTAATCTTTCTCTTAAACAATTACTATTGTTGGACTTTACTTTTCCTCTCCTATATAGCATTCAGATTTTTGAACTGATTGATGAAAAAATATTATGTTGATTAAGGATTATTAAAAAATAAAGTTACAATAAACTAAATCATTGTAAAGATTTTAACCGATTTGCTTTAATATTTTGTTAAGATCTAAAACTTTTCTCATTCTAATTTTTTTAATTTGTCAATTAATTTGGAGATACAGCCATGGAAGAAGATTCATATAATACTATCAAGAAGCTTTTAGCCAGCAATAATCCGGAAGAGTTACGCCGTGGGATGGAGTTGGTAAAGAAAGAAATTGCTAGAATCGGATCTTCTGAGGCAAGACCGTTGTTTGAAATGGTTTCCGCAATTTTTTATATAGATACATTAGATCTGCCTAATCTAGTTCCGATACTTGAAGAAGCTATTAGTTTAACTGTTGGTTTTGGCAAGTGGGTTGTTCCAGTGTTAATCGAAAATCTAGAAGCCGGTGATCTGAAAGCTCAAATGGTTATTAGTCATGTTTTAGGCCGAATAGGCGCTGACGCGATCCAACCGCTAATCACCGAGTATACATCTTCATCTGATCCGGATCGTCATACTTTTATATTGTATGCGCTGAGTAAAATTAAATCTCCCGCGATTGTGCAGGCTGCTCAATTGGCGCTTGATGCAACTCAATCATCCGATCGCGAGCTTCGTGATACTGCTACCCGCGCAATTGGTAAGTTTGCTGAGTCTATACCACCGCCACTGTTGCCTGAAACTCTACGAAAAGAATTCAGAGAAAAGTTGGAGATCAATCTCGCTGATCCAAATGCAAACATTCGCACAAAAGCTGTACGAAGTTTAGGTAAACTAGCTAAATATGGCCATCTAACAGCATCGGAGCGAGAGAAACTCCGGTTGGTATGTCAACATATATTAGGGACTGATGATTCTTATGATTGGGATCGAGCCTTTACCGTCCGCAAAGAAGCTGAAGAGGCACTAAAGTATGTTTGAAAATGTACAGTCAACTTAAAACAGACTCATTTACAGATATTTTATAATTGCCAAATATTTTAACATTTGCTAATTTGTATTTAGAGAAGATTAAATGTTGTAATCACTCTATGTAGTTTTAAAATAGCTTGGGAAGTATTAGTTTTTTTTTTTTATATTATATCCGAGTAAGATTTAGTGTTGTTAACAATATCTGCTTTATTAATACGGGAAACACATTGAAAAAAATCCAAATACTGCTTATTGAGGATAATAGACTTCTACGTGATGGCATTGCATCAATGCTCAAAAAGCAGGTTGATATGCATGTTGTTGCTACTATTGGTAATGGGGAAAACATTCTTGTGATGATGGATAAGCATAAACCAAATATCGTTCTTCTCGATCTCGGTTTACGAAATCAAAACAGTTTGCAAATTGTAAAATTAACTAAGCAGCATTTTCCTAAAACTAAAGTAATAGTGATGGATCTTATACCTCTTCAGGCAGATGTTTTTGAATTTGTTCAGGCAGGAGTATCAGGATTCATTCTAAAAGATGCAAATGTTGCAGAATTTTTTAAAACTATCCGGTCTGTTTATAAAGGTGCTCAAGTTTTACCACCTCATTTAACCGGCTCACTTTTTTCTCAAATTGTTGAACATGCAGTTAACGGATTCAAACCTTCCGCGATCGAAGAATCAGTTCGCATGACAAAACGCGAACGGCAAGTTATCGAATTGATTTCTGATGGTTCAACCAATAAAGAGATTGCCCAAAAACTTCACCTCTCGACCTACACAGTAAAGAGCCACGTCCATAACATTCTTGAAAAATTAGCGCTTAATACACGCGTGCAAATTGCAAAACACGCTAATCTTTCTAACGCTTACAAAACCGCAATAGACACTACTTCATTAATTGGCGAGTAATTCCCTCGCAGCTTCTCACCCAAAAGAAGTAATTCTTTTTTCATCCCTTTGCCCGATTGAACTGCAATACATTTAATTATATAATTATTATACACACACAATCTATTAACCCAGCTGCAAATTAAAGTGGTATTTACAGCTGGGTTTCTTAAAAAATGCTATTATAAGTGCACGGAGTTTTAGATAAGTGCTATTGGATAATCTATAGATCTAGTTCCTTTTTCATCCCTTTGGACTATATTTTTTTTTAACACTTTTTTTAAAATTTCATTGAAGTATAGAAATAAAACACAAAAATCCTCTCTAAGAGGGTGCACTAATTTATTAACAGATGGATCTTAGTGTTAGCGAAATTAGTTATGACTGATTTTACTAATTGTTGTAAAAAAATATAACGAAAGGAATAGCAATAACATTTTTGGAGATAAATCTTATGAAAAAAAAGATATTAAAATTTCAGAGAAAGACCCTTCCTAAATCCCCAACCAGTATTCAAGGATTGGACGAAATCACCGGCGGAGGATTACCGAAAGGAAGACCGACGCTTATATGCGGAGGTGCGGGTTGCGGAAAGACCCTTTTTGCAATGGAGTTTCTCGTTCGCGGTGCAACGATTTACAATGAACCTGGCGTTTTTATTTCGTTCGAGGAAACTGAAAAAGAACTCACTGCAAACGTTGCTTCGTTGGGGTTCGATTTGAATGGACTTATAGCACGAAAAAAGATTTGGCTTGAACATATTCACATTGAGCGAGGTGAAATTGACCAGAGCGGTGAATATGATTTAAAAGGTTTATTCGTCCGCATCCATAGTGCAATTGAAAACATTGGGGCTAAGCGTGTTGTACTGGATACTATTGAATCACTCTTTACAGCGCTGCCAAATGCTACTGTTGTACGCACAGAACTGCGCCGGTTATTTGGCTGGTTGAAAATGAAAGGTGTTACAACAATAGTAACCGGAGAAAAAGGAGATGGTACATTAACACGTCAGGGTTTGGAAGAGTACGTTTCCGATTGTGTCATTCTGCTCGATCACCGCGTGAACGATCAATCATCAATACGACGATTGCGTATTGTTAAATATCGCGGCTCAACGCACGGTACAAACGAATATCCTTTTTTAATTGATGAAGATGGTTTTTCTGTTCTGCCTGTTACTTCTCTTGGATTGAAGCACATTGCATCCAGCGAAAGAATTTCCACCGGTATTCCGCGTCTCGATACAATGCTCTCCGGTAAAGGTTACTTTCGCGGCAGTACTGTGCTTGTTTCAGGAACTGCCGGTACAGGCAAGACAAGCGTTGCGGCACAATTTGTTGAAGCAGCATGCAAGCGTGGGGAACGCGTTCTTTATTTTGCTTTCGAAGAATCCCCGAGTCAGTTTATGCGCAATATGTCTTCAATTGGAATACAGTTAGAACCGTGGGTGAAAAAAGGATTGCTCAACTTTCATGCAACACGTCCAACACTTCATGGGTTGGAACATCATCTGACGACTACAATCAAATTAATTAATAAAGTTAAACCGCACATAGTTGTTCTAGATCCAATTGATGCATTTGTAATTGGTGCGAACCAAACAGAAGTAAAAATAATGTTACTGCGTCTTGTGGATTTTTTGAAGATGAGGAATATCACTGCATTTTTCGCAAGTCTCTCGAGCGCTGGTGATAACCAGGAGCTTACGGATATGTCAATCTCATCACTAATAGATACATGGCTGCTTTTGCGTGATATTGAAATTGGTGGTGAGCGTAACAGAGGATTGTATGTTCTTAAATCGCGCGGTATGGCGCATTCTAATCAGATCCGTGAATTTATACTTACCGATCACGGAATTGAATTACTTGATGTCTATGTTGGTCCGGAAGGTGTATTAACCGGCTCGGCTCGATTATCACAAGAAGCGAAAAACGATGCAGAACAATTATTGCGTCAGCAAGAAATTGAACGCAAACAATTTGGTTTAGAGCTTAAACGTGCAGCAACGGATGCTCATATTGTAGTTTTACGCTCTGAATTTAAAGAAGATGAATCAGAAACACTTAAGATTATTGAGATGGAAAAATCAAAAAATGAAATGTTCACACAAGATCAGAAAAAAATGGCAAAGAGCAGAAAGGCAGATACATTTATAAAAAAAACAGTATAACTTGGAAAAAGGTTTATTAAAATTTTTTAGAAAGCCGAACAGTTGATGTTGAAAACTGATCAGTGAAAGAACAACCAAAATTGTAACGATGAAAGTACAGTAGGGTTTAGGTATGGGATACACAGCTGATTACTTACCGGACAAAAAAATTGTCAGCGTTAAAATGAAAGGAAGATTAAACTTTCAGATTGCAGAACAGTATTCAAGAGAAGCTGTAAAACTTGCTCATCAACATGATTGTGCAAAATTTTTATTCGACCACACAGAAACAACAATTCAAGGGGGGATTAACAAGCTTCACACAGATGGAGAAGAACTGCAGCAATTTGGATTTAAAAATACAGACCGAATTGCAATTGTAATTGCAAATCTTGGATTCGACTCCAATTCACTAGAATCCTTAAACCAAAATAGCCGTTGGAGTATCTTGAAATATTTTTGTGCAGATAATATTCAGGAAGCATTTGATTGGCTTTTGGAAATTTAACAAAAGTAAATGCTGCCCAATCCACATCTCTTAATCTTTATCGCTATGGATTAAATGTTTAGTAAGTGATCAATTACTGGATCCTCGAATAAAAGATGTAGTTCTTTTTTCATCCCTTTGCTCGATAGTATCCCACTACATGTAATCATATCTTTTATTTACAAGCATTAATCAAATACATGAATGACTTGTAAAATAAATTTAACAGGAGAATCATCATGAAAAAGTTTAGCATAGTATTTTTAATTCTAATTTTTGCTGTTTCCCTTTTTATTTGCAGCTGCAGTGCAAGCGGACAAGTTTCCACAAACAAGCAACAAAACGCAAAGACTGTCAATGTGAGCAAGTAAAAAAGTCTTCAATAAGTTAATGAATAACATACAAGAAATTATTTTTGAAGGAAAACTATCTTTTTAATCTGGCAGTAATTCACTGCGATTAGTTACTTAAAAAGATGTAGTTCTTTTTTCATTCCTTTGCTCGATAGTATCCGACTACTTGCAATTATATCTTTTATGTACAAGCATTAATCAAAAAGATGAATGACTCGGAAAATTAATTTAATAGGAGAATCACCATGAAAAAGTTAAACGCAATGTTTTTAATTCTAGTTTTTGCTGTATCTCTTTTTATTTGCAGTTGCAGTGCAAGCGGAGGAGTTTCGGTAGGTAAACAACAAAATGCAAAATCTGTAACATTAAGTAAGTAAAAAGTCATTGAAAATATTCCTAGAATAATTATTAGCTAAACGGTCTATTTAACAAGAGAAATTTAGATGTCTAATTTTGCAATTTATTTAATAGGAACTTTATTTGTAGCCGGAGGATTAGCTTGGGCAGCCTATAAATTAGGTGTTCAGCCAATTTGGATTGGTATAAGCGTCATTATAATAATTGGTTTAGGAATAATGGCTGCAGTATCAAAAACCAAGCAGAAAGAATAATCTACTACCGACAAATGAAAACAAAAACAATTATGAAAATGTGTTCTATAACTAATCCAGTTAGACTGTTAATATCATTAAGCTTATTATTTTTCTTTTCAAATATTATCAAATCAAAGCCGGCATTAGAACGCACTCCCAGAAGTTTAACGTATGCGTACTCTGATAACATCAGCATCAATTATGAAAAAATTGGTTATGGTGACAAAAAGATTGTACTCTTGCATGGATTCGGTACATCATTACATACGTGGGATGACATAAAGGGATTTTTCCCCAAGAATGAATTCACACTCTACCTTATTGACCTAAAAGGATTTGGCAATTCTTCTAAACCGGAGGATGATAAATATACAATTCAAGAACAATCAAAAATTGTCGAACAATTTATCAAGGACATTAATACAGATTCCTTATATCTCATCGGCCATTCTTTTGGTGGCGCTATTGCATTACTCACTCAAATATCATTAATAAATGAGAAAAGCAGAACAAGAATTAACAAATTGATTTTGATTGATTGTCTTGCTTATATGCAGGAGATGCCTGTATTTATGGAAAATTTGAGAATACCTCTTTTAAACAAATTAACATTTCTATTACCAAATAAATTCAGAGCAGAATACATTCTAAATAAAATCTTTTACAATAAAAAAATGATTAATGAAAAATTAATTAACAGGTATGCTGCTTTTTACAACGGAGACGATCTCAAGTACTCTTTTATTACATCTGCCAAGCAGATTGATCAAAATAGACATGAAAAAATAGTAGATGCTTACAAAAACATTCCGACACCATGCTTGATTTTATGGGGCAAAAATGACCCGGTAATATCTTTGGATAATGGTATCAAACTTAGTAAAGAATTGCTTAATGCAAGATTGGAAATAATTAATGAATGCGGACATGTTCCTCAAGAAGAAAAACCCCTGGTAACATTTAAAAAAATATATTCATTTATTAATAAGTAATTAATTGAACGGTGAATTGATTTGCTTGTAATTCTCTTACCCCATCTCACCTAAAAAGATGTAGTCCCTTTTTCATCCCTTTGGACGATTGAATTTTCGCACTAAATTGTTACATCTTCCGTTATATACATGGGTGTATTATGGCAAAGAAAGATAAAAAGGGAAAATCAGCTAATGATCTGTATCTCCCAAAAGTCAAATTGAAATCCGCAGATGAAGTAAGTGAATTCGCAGAGAATATAATTGACACTGTGAGGGAACCTTTACTAGTATTGGACAAAGAGTTAAGGGTAATTAAAGCCAGCTATTCATTCTATGATTTCTTCAAAGTAACTCCCGTTGAAACAATTGGAACGCTTATATACGATTTGGGAAATCAACAATGGAATATTCCTAAACTGAGAGAACTGCTTGAGACAATCCTTCCCGAAAAAACAACATTCGATAACTATGAAGTAGAGCACAACTTTTCTACAATTGGTAAACGCATCATGCTATTGAATGCCCGGCAAATTGAAAGAGCCTTTGGGAAAGAGAAAATAATTCTTCTTGCTATCGAGGATATCACAGAACGTAAGGGAATAGAAACCGGTCTGGAAAAAACCCGTAAAGAACTTGTGGTGATTAAAAAATCGGCAGATGAAGTAAGTGAATTTGCCGAAAACATAATCAACACTGTACGTGAACCTTTACTTTTATTAGATAAAGAGTTAAGAGTAGTAAAAGCCAGCCATTCATTCTATGATTTCTTCAAGGTAAGTTCCGATGAAACAATTGGAACGCTTATATATGATTTGGGAAATCACCAATGGAATATCCCAAAACTGAGAGAACTGCTTGAGACAATCCTTCCTGAAAAAACCACATTCGATAACTATGAAGTTGAACACAACTTTTACACAATCGGTAAACGTATCATGCTATTGAATGCCCGGCAAATTGAAAGAGCATTTGGGAAAGAGAAAATAATACTTCTTGCCATCGAGGACATCACCGAACGTAAAGAAATAGAAGCCGGTCTGGAAAAAACTCGTAAAGAACTTGCAGTAATTAAAATATCGGCAGATGAAGTAAGTGAATTTGCCGAAAACTTAATCAACACTGTGCGGGAACCTTTAATTGCACTGAATCAAGAGTTAAGAGTGGTAAAAGCCAGCCGTTCTTTCTATGAATTCTTCAAAGTAAATTCCGATGAAACAATTGGAACGCTTATATATGATCTGGGAAATCAACAATGGAATATTCCCAAACTGAGAGAACTGTTAGAGACAATTCTTCCTGAAAAAACAACATTCGATAACTATGAAGTAGAACACGATTTTTCTACAATTGGTAAACGTATCATGCTATTGAATGCCCGGCAAATTCAAAGAGGTACAGAAAAAGAACGAATAATTCTTCTTGCCATTGAGGACATCACCGGACGTAAAAAAATTGAGAACGAACTTTCAAAAGCAAAAGCAGAAGCCGAACGGGCAAATCTTGCAAAGAGTGAATTTCTTTCCCGTATGAGTCATGAACTTAGAACACCAATGAATTCGATTCTCGGCTTTGCACAA
>Ga0082335_1005408_pt1 | contig 17719 bp, 5 predicted proteins | sample Subgrocontami58m_FD_72375 | JGI IMG/M metagenome (GOLD analysis project Ga0082335, IMG submission 72375) | Subsurface groundwater microbial communities from S. Glens Falls, New York, USA - GMW37 contaminated, 5.8 m (SPADES assembly) (version 2) ... | reverse complement strand
TCTCCGAGCGCCTTGTCGGTCCGACCGTGCAGCCCGTACACGACGTTGCGCGTCTTCTGCGCAGTCGCACGCACCCGCTTCATGATCGCCTTCCGCGACTGGGCCGCCTGCTGCCACGCCGCCTTCGCTGCGAGCACTTGCGTGTTCGCGGCATCCAGGGCGTTGCGATCGGCGACCAGTGCTTCCCGGGTCTCAGTCGGAAGCGGATGAGTCGTCAGGTACTGATCGTCGCCATGAACCAGGTTCTTCACGAAGTCGAGCAGCATGACGGGCCTCACCGGTACTGGTGTCGACATTGCACGTTCTCCTTTCTCCATGCGAGCTACGAAAGAGGCCGAAAGACCCACTGCCTTCCGGTCCCCCCATCCAGGACGTCGCAGGCGCGTCCCGCACGTTGTCTTCCTTTCTCCTGCATGTGCTCGAGGGCCGGTCGGCACGTCGCCCCAGCAAGCTGGCCTCGCCAGTCGCAGTCACCCTCGTGCGGCGCGTCGCAGGTGCGCTCCGCACGAGATTAGCTTTCGCAACGCGAGTGCCAGGTTTCTCGAATCCCGCGGAATGGCTGGATCCCCTTGGCGCCCAGGTAAATCGCGCGGATCCGCCGCTATCGCCGATCTGCGCGAGTTTCGGGAATTCCACCGATCCCCCCTGTCGTCGAGGTGGAAAAACCACCACGACCGATGCGCACGGCACCTCGATCCGATCCGGCGAGCATGCCTCGCCAACCTGAGCAGCATGTTCCTCGGGTCCGGCGAGCGCCCTCGTTGGATCCACTCATCACCGTCGCCAGATTTGGCGATCATGGTGAACACCGCTGAGGGCACTTGTCGCGATCCTGCCGGCGGTGTCGTCGAACCTGCTCGGCATCGCCGGCGATCCTGGCGAGGACCCCCATCGCATCTGGACGACGCACGCGCCGGTCCTGACCTGCACGGTGAGCAGGTTCGACGCGCGCGCGCCCAGGATCGCTGAGCACGTCGATCGATCCTGGCCGCGCCGCGTGCGAGGTGGAAAAACCACCGGTGGGGTGGATCGACCATGCTCGCGAGATCCGCCGACCGGGCTCGGCACACCTGGAGACGCTGCTGCCCAGGTCTGTCGGCCATGCTGAGCCGGATCTCCGCCACTGCCGCCCCGGTCCGCCTCGACTGCGCGCCGGGATCGCCTACGGTGTCGGCCGCTCCTGCGCGTCCTGCGTCCCGATCGCTCGACACCGCTCTTCCCATCTGGCGACGTGCTCGCGCAGGGTCTGCGGGTGGACGTCCAGGATCCTCCCTGCCTCCGTCCAGTTCCGCTCGCACTGCAGCCACACGTGGCAGGCCCACTCGTCGGATCGTTCGCGCATGGTGCGCCGGTCCGCCCTCCCCGACCACCCGGCCGATCGAAAACGCAGGTCGGATGCGTGCAGCACGCCCTCGCGGGCGCGCACGAGCGCGGTGCGGACGGTGTGCTTCAGCTCGCGGATGTTCCCGGGCCACGGGTACTGGAGGAGCGCCGCCATCGCGCGATCGGAGACCTCCACTGCAGGCTTTCCCCGCCCGATCGTGCGCTGTTCGACGAGGGCCTTGACGATGCCGGGGATCTCCTCCGTCACCTCGCGCAGCGGCGGCATGACGAAGACGGCCTGGCGGAGGCGCATGAAGAGGTCCTCCCTCCATCGGTCCGTCTCCTTCTCGAGGCGCGCGAGGGGGACGTTCGTTGCGCAGACGAGTCGCACATTGACGGCCTCCGGCCTGGTGCCTCCTGCGCGTCGCACCTGCCGGTAGTCGACCGCGTGGCGGATGGCGCCCTGGAGCTCCCAGTCGAGGTCGGCGATCTCGTCGAGGAAGAGGGTCCCTCCCTTGGCCTCCTGGAAGACGCCGTCGGTCCTCGAGTCGGCGCCCGTGTAGGCCTCCTTCTCGTGACCGAAGAGGGTCCCGCGCATGATCGTGGACTGTTCGCTCGAGGCATCGAACGGGAGGAAGATCTTTCCCTTTCGGGGCGAGGCGTTATGGACCCCCTGGGCGATCATGGTCTTCCCGGTGCCGGTCTCGCCGGCGAGGAAGACGGTGATGTCGTCATCCGCGGCCGCCTCGGCAAGCTCGCCGAGGAGGTCCTGGTAGCGGCGCGACGCGGGGACGATTCCTTCGAGCGTGAGCACGCCCTTTCGGAAGAGGTTGGTCTTCGATTCGCACGCCATGGCGCATCCCTCCTGAAATGGGGTTGGCCATAGGTTGAGCAAGGGTCATGCCAGCTTCGTCGGAGCGCGGCGTGGTCGAAGAGGGGACGGACATCCTCGATCCTGTCCCGCAGCGTCGGCATCTGGATGGGCTGGGCGCGGATCCCCTTCGCGAGGCGGTCGTAGATGCCGCTGTAGCACTCGACCTCGGTCAGTGTGCGGGTGGAGGTGATGAGGACGCGGGCTTCGGTCTGTTGCGCGAGGCGATCGAGATGCTCCCACGAGTGGAGGGCCGGCTCGCGGACGACGAGGGTGCCTCCGCGGGCGTCGCGGATCGCCTGTTCGAGCTCGGGTGCGGAGGCGGAGGGGTAGACGATGCGGAACGGGGCGTCTGCGCGGTTGCTCGCGTGGTGGATGGCCTTGCAGACGGAGAGCTTGCCGGTGCCGATCTGTCCGAGGACGAGGGCGGCCTTGTCGCCCTCGGTGTCCTTGCGCGCCTTCCAGAGGAGCTTCATGAAGGCATCGTTCTGGGTCTGGAAGTCGTCCCAGGTCATGGTGAATTCCCTCGTGCCGCACATGGAGATATCGGCGATCGAGCGCGGTCGCCCATCGCACGTGCCGGGGACGACGGTTCCGCCACAGCGCTTTCTCTAGCGGCGAATGGGGATCTTGAGGCAAAGCCCCGTTCTACCGGGGAGGCGATCCGTCGTCGACAGGACAGCCGACGCGACGGCGATCCCTGCGAAATGGCCCTGGGAGGGCCCCGGATCGGTCCGGATTTCCCGTTCACGGATAGCGCGATTCAGTGATTGACACGCCGCTGCCGACTCAATAGTCTCCCGCGCACGCCTGAAAGGAAATGGGACCCCGCCCCCGAAGGGCGCGCGATGCCGGAGATGGAACGGTGGCTTGCCCCTGCCGAATCCTGATCGCGGTCTTCCTCGCCCTCGCCGGAACGGCGGGCGCTGCGGACACGGCGCGCGACCTGCGCGACCAGGCGCTCGCGGATCTTCGCGGCATCCAGACCGCCGCGCCGGTGCAGCAGCACGTCACGAACGCGATCCGCTCGCTCGAGCGCGACGCCAACGCCTTCACCGACGGCAACCACATCTCCGACGCGGGCGTCTACAATGGCCTGCGCTCGGCGGCCAACTCCTGCGCCGAGGGGGCGAAGGCGTCCCTGCAGCGCTCGGATCGCGCGATGGCAGACCGCCTGAAGGGCGACGCGGATCGCCTTGCGCGAGCCGCCCGCCTCCTCGCATCCACCGCGGCGGCGGACGTCCGCGCGAGGTCGTGGATCATCGACGTCAAGAGCGCGCGGCACCGCGACCGCCGCCTTGCGTCCAGCGATCAGGCCCTCGCGGCGGGGGATGCGGAGAACAGGACGAACGACAATTCCTTCCAGCGCTGGAACTTCGCATGGCCCCGGTTCGAAAACGCGATCGACCGGTGGAAGCAGGCGTGGAAGAAGGGGACGGAGGCGGCCGAGTTCCGGCTCGCGCTCGTCTCCGCGCAGGACTGGCCCGACCCGCTCAGCCCGAACGGAGACGGCCGAAACGACACGAACACCCTGACGATCGTGTACCGCATCCGGGTATGCGACGACGCGCACCAGATCCACTCGGAGTGGACGATTCGGACGGCCGCCGGGGCGGTCATCAGGACGCTCGCGTCGGACACGGCGGTTCCGGCCCGGCGCCGCGGCGACGGCGAGCGGTACCGCGAGGTGCGGGCAACCCTCGTCTGGGACGGACGAGACTCCGGGGGCCAAGCTGCCGCCGGTGGCACGTACCCGTACCAGGTGACAGCGGCCCTCCTCCCCCGGGATCATGACGAGGGGGGCGAGGACGGGGATCGGGAGGACGATGACGACGGGGATCGCGAGGATCGCGACCGCCCCCGGCCCGATCGAAACGCCTTGGAGAGGCCGGGGCCGGGGACGGTCACCATCGATCTCGAGCCTCCGGCGATCGCAGCTCTGGCACCTGCGCCAGGCGGCTTCCGGCGGGACGCGCGCCCGCAGGCCTCGGCAACGTGGAGTGACGCCTCGGGCATCGACCTCTCGAGCTTCCGCTTCTACCAGAATGGTCAGGACGTGACGCCCAACGCCGCGGCGACAGCGGGTGGATTCACCTTCACCCCCGTCCAGGACGTGCCCGAAGGAACGGTGACGCTACGAGTGGAGGTCCGCGACAACGCGGGCAACGTCGCGACGAGCGAGTGGCAGTACGTGGCGGATCGCTCCGGGCCCGCGATCACGCCGGCCCAGCCGACGGACGGGGCGTTCGTCGGGAGTCTCCGCCCGACGATCGCCGCTACGACTTCGGATCCTCTCTCTGGAGTCGACGCCTCGCTGTCGAGGCTGGTCGTCGATGGCGGGGACGTGACCGGGCAGGCGACGGTCACGGCGGGCGGCTTGACGTACACTCCGACGAGCGATCTTCGCGAGGGGAGGATCGCCGTGCAGGCGACGGCGACGGATCGCGCAGGGAATGTCTCCTCGGTGACGTGGAGCTTCACGATGGACGTCACGCCTCCGGCAATTGCGGAGCTCGTGCCCGCGCCCGATAGTGCGAGCCGCGATCCGCGGCAGCCGATGTCGGGCAGCCTCTCGGACCTGTCGGGCGTCGACCCCGGCTTGGTCCGAGTGACCTATGGCGGGCAGGACGTGACCGCGTCGAGCCAGGTGAGCGCGACCGGGTTCGCCTTCACGCCATCCGCCGATGTGCCGGAAGGGGCGGTCGCACTCACAGTGGAGGCGACGGACCGGGCGGGCAACCGGGCACGAAGGGAGTGGTCGTTCACCGCCGACCGGACCGCGCCCGAACTGGGGACGCCCTCCCCCGCGGACGGGGCCTACGTCGGGAACGCGCAGCCCACGGTGAGCGTCGCATTCGCGGACGCGCTTGCTGGGGTGGACGTGGCTTCGGTCTCCATCACGGTCCGCGGCGACGAGGTGACCCGCACCGCGACGGTCACGTCGAGCGGGGTGACGTATACCCCTCCGTTGCCGCTCACGGATGGGGCCCTGCCGATCCGCGTGGTCGTGAGGGACCTGGCCGGTAACGCCGCGCAGATCGAGTGGACGCCGCGGATCGACACGACGCCGCCGGAGTGGAGCGACGTTCGACCGGCGAACGCAATCACGACGGAGAACCGCCGGGAGCCCTTCGAGGCGGTCCCCACCGACGGAATCAGCGGAGTGGATCTGGCGAGCGTGCGAATCCGCGTAGACGGGCGCGACGTCACGACAGACCCCGGCGTCCGGATCCTGCCGGACCGCGTCACCTTCACGCCGGGAGCCGATTTCCTCGACGGTCCGCATCGGTATGAAGCGGACGTGTCCGATCGTCTCGGCAATGCAGCGCCTCGGATGACTGTGGATTTCACGGTCGCCTCTGCGGCCGCGCGGCTTGACCCGGCCCAGGGCGGGACGGATGCCGTGACAGACCGGAGCAGCCCGATCCTTGGGGCCTCGATCGAGATCCCCGGCGCTGCGCTCTCCGGTCGATCGACCGTAGCGATTCAGGACCCAGGGGAGGTCCTTCCGTTCCCACCGGACGAGGTCGCGGCGGGTCCCGCAGTCCTGATCACCTCCTCAGCGGGAGACTTCGTGGCCGACGTGACGATCCGGATTCCCTATGACCCCGCCATCTTCGCAAGCGCGGGGCTGACAGCGGAGGCCGCAGTACTATTCGTTCTTGAGGAAGGCACGGGCACATGGGTCCAGGTGCCGATTCAGTCGGTCGACACGACGAACCGCGTCGTCGTGGCGCTGCGAAGGAATCTGTCGGTCTTCCGCGTGGGGTACCTCCGTCCCGACGCGGCGCGATCTTCGGTGGTAGCGTTGCCATCCAGTCTTCCGGTGGACCAGACCGGTCTGATCGTCGTGACGCTGAGGACGGTCAACGGCGCACCGATCGGCGCCGGGCACACGGTCAGGGCGACGTTCGTCGCGGGCGGCGGCACGCTGGGGAGCGCCACCTCGCAGCAGGACGGCAGCTACGCCATCCCCCTCCAGCCCCCGCCCGAGGCAGGCTCAGCGGTAATCGAGGCATCCGCCGACGGGATCGCGATCAGCCAGCGGGCGAACGTGAGCTACGTCGGTGGCCGAGCCGCGACCTACCAACTAACGACCGCGCCGGCGAACACGATGGCAGGCAACGAGCTCTCGTTCACCCTGACGGCGCTCGATTCCTTCGGCAACAGGGCGACGGGTTACCAGGGCAGTGCAAGCCTGACCAGGAAGAGCGACACCCAGATGGAGCTGCTCCAGCAGGTAAGCGGAACGTGGACGCAGGTGGCGGCTCTCCAGTTCGGGTCTGGAGATGCCGGCGTCGTGGCCTTCCGCATCGCCTATCATCTTGCCGGATCGCAGTCGTTCAGAATCGAAGACGCCGCGAACGCGCTCTTCGCGGAGTCGACCGCTACCCTGGTGTCTGCCGCCAACGTGACCCTGCTCTCGGTCCGCGTGGACAATCTCATCGGTCTCGTGGGCACCCAGCTCCGCGAGCCCTTGACGGTCCAGGCGCAGGATCGGTTCGGGAATGGCGTTTCTGGCGTCGGGATCACCTTCGTCCTCCAGCCCACGCCGGGAGGAGGAGGAGGCATCGGGCTTGCCCAGCAGGATCTCGTGGTCACCCCCCTTTCCCAATTGCCCACGACCACGGATGTGAACGGGATGGCGTCCGTCTGGCTCACGTTCGGCGCCGCGGGGGCATACCTCGTCCGGGGGACGATCACGGGCACGGGCACGCCTGCGGACGGCACCCAGATCGGTTTGCGCGCCTCGGCGCAGAGCCCGCAATCAGTGGACTTTGTCTCGATCAGTGCGAGCGGCCCATTCCCGGTCCTCACGCCGGTTCGGCTGGTGATTTGGCTTCGCATCGGAGGCGCGAACGGTCAGGGCGTCCCCGGCCAGGCGGAACTGCTGGGCCTCCGCGCCGGCGGTCTCGGCGTGTCGTTCTCGCCGATCTCGGATCTCGGCACGGGCGAATACGACGTCGACGCGCTCCCGAGCACTCCGGGGACGACCGCCATGACGGCGGACTTCAACAGCGGCCAGGCTACCGCAACCACGAATGCCACTTGGTTCGGGGCGTCGCAAATGGTCGTCAACGTCACGCCCGCCGGCGATGTCACCCTCGGAAGCAACGCCACGTTCACGATCCGGCTGCTCGATGGGGGACAGGGGGTCTTCGGGCAGACTCCCGCCCTTCATGTGCAGTTGGTCACACCGGCCGCGGGGGTCAGCCCTTCGGCCTACTACATCGGCCCCGTCTCGCCGGGCGGCGGTGGGGACTACTCGGTCTTAGTGCGCGCCGCGGCTCCGGGGACCGCCACGTTCCAGGTGAGCTACGATTTCCTGCCCAACCCTCCGCCGACGTCGATCTCCTTCGTCGCCCGCAGCGAGGCCCCACCCTACGTCACGGGCGTCACGCCGCTCGATGGTGCGACGGGCGTGCCGCAGAATTCGGACATTCAGGTCACGTTCGATCGCGCGATGGACTCGAGGACGTTTACGCCCGGAGCGTTCGCCGTCTTCATGGCGGGCCAGAGCGACTTCCGGAGCGTCTCGTGGATCCGCCTTCCCTGGGATACCTACAACGCGGTGGGCGGAGAGACGCGCGTCGCGTGCGGGGACGTGGACGGCGACGGACGGGACGAGATCGTCGTAGGGACGGGGCCGTACCCGGCGAATGGCGGGTGGCTTGCGGTTTTCGAAGACGGCGTCCCCGACGCGGCCGCCTACGGCGGCGTACGGTTCCCCATCCGCGCATGGATCCGGTTGCCGTTCACGGACTACAACGCCGCGAACGGCGAGAGCCGCCCTGCCGTCGGCGACGTGGATGGGGATGGTCGCGCGGAGATCGTCGTCGGCCTGGGACCCGCCCCGATGACAGCGGGGAAGCTGGCCGTGTTCGACGACGGGAGCACGGGGTTCGCTTTCAAGCGATGGCTGCAGGTCAATTGGCCCCTCTACAACTCTTCCGGCGCGGCGGGGACCCGTCCCGCCGTCGGCGACTTTGACGGCGACGGCCTGGCCGAGGTCGCCATTGGGCTGGACCCCTACCCGTCGGCGGGGGGCTGGGTCGAGCTCAAGGACGACGCAGTCCACGGATATGCCCACCGCTCATGGGTGCAGTGCTTCGGCACGATTGCCGGATACGACCAGGCGAATGGCGAAACGCGACCGGCCGCGGGGGACGTCGACGGGGATCGCCGAGACGAACTTCTCGTCGGCATGGGCCGCTTCGCCGGCGGCCTGGGAGGCTTCGTCGAGATTCGAGACGACTTGGTAGGGCAGTCGAGTCTGCTCGCCAGGACGCTGGTGCCGGATGCAGGGTATTGCAGTGCAAACGGCGAGACCTGGCCTTCGGCGGGGGACGTAAACGGAGACGGCATCGCGGAGGTTGTCGTCGGGGTCGGTTCGTATCCCGCGAACGGCGGCTACGTCTACATCTTCGACAACGGGCGGATGGACGTGCCGCAACCCGCCCCGTTCCGGTTCCTCGCTTCCCGGCAGTTGATGTTCGCGGGGTACAACCTGGCGAACGGCGAGACCCGACCGGCCGTCGGCAACGTCGTCGGGTCACCGCCCGCGACCTCGGCACCGGCGCCGAACGCCCCGGGAAGGCACCAGATCGTGACGGCCCTCGGCTCGTATCCCAGCAACGGCGGGTGGCTGGAGGTCCGCGGAGCCACCACGTTCGAGAACGGCGGGCAGACGCCCATGGACCAACAACTCGTCCGCTGGACCCGGATCGCGTGGCAGGCCGCGGGGTACAACGCCGCGAACGGCGAAGAGTGGGCAGCGTGCGGCGACGTGGATGGGGACGGGGCGGACGAGACGGTGGTCGGACAGGGGCGTTACGGAACAAACGGCGGCTGGGCCGTCATTCTGGATGACGCGAAGGCTACGAGCAAGAGCCACGTATCGGGGTGGGACATCCCGGTGCTTGGATGGATCCGCCTGGAGTGGACGAACTACAACGCCCTCAACGGCGAGGTGCGGCCGGCCGTGGGGGATCTCGACGGGAACGGGAAGGCGGAGATCGTGCTCGGCATCGGTCCCTCGAACATCAGCAGGGGGTGGCTCGAGATCTTCGGCGACTCGTCGACCGGGTATGCATCCCGGGGATGGTTGCAGCTCGCCAATTCCAACTACAACAACGCGATTGGCGCCACGCGGCCCGCGATCGGCCACTTCACGGCGGGGCATGCGGGGCAGATCGCCGTGGGGCTCGACCGACCGACCGGGCAGGGCAGCACGACGGTCCCAGGCGGGGCGTGGATCCTCTTCGACGATGCCAACCACGCCTACGCGCAGACCACGCACTTCTTGAATTGGTCGGTCTACAACGCGGCCGTCGGGGAGACGCATCCTGCCGCCGGGGATGTGAACAGGGACGGGTTGGACGAGGTCATCCTGGGTCTTGGACGATACACTACCGCCGGCGGCTGGGTGGAGATCCAGGGCAACGGCGGCAACGGATTCGCGCACCAAGCGTGGCTTCGGGCTCCCAACACGAGCGACCCGTACTGGTCGCAGAACGGCGAGACCTGGCCGGCGTCGGGCGACCTCGACGGCGACGGCGCTGCGGAGGTGGTTGTCGGCCTCGGCACCTACACGGCGAACGGAGGAAGACTCTTCTTCTACGACAGTGCGTTGGGAGCGAACGGGGCCTACGCCTACCACGAGATGAGGCAGATCAACTTCCCCGCATACAACGCGGCGAACGGCGCGACCCGTCCCGCGATCGGCAGGGTGATTGCCACCCCCTCGGCATACTCGCCACCTGTCGGCGACTCGAGACAGGAGATCGTGACAGGGTTGGGGCCATACGCGCCGGCTGGCGGCTGGATCGAGGTCCGCGGACCGTCCGGCCCCATCGCGGGGACGGCCTCGTTCACACTGGACGCGCTCGGGCGCACGGTGGCCGTGTTCCACCCGGAGCAACAGCTCCTGGGCGGGGTCTCCTACGACGTGCGGGTCCAGGCGGCGACCCCTACGGACCTCTCGGGCAATCCCTTCGACCAGAGCGGCCACCCCGGGGACGACGGACGAGGAGACTTCGCCTCGAGCTTCACGGTCGATGGCTCCGACAGGTACCCTCCCACCGTGGTCCGCGTGTCTCCTGCGGGCGACGCCCAGAGGGTCTCCTCGCTGGTGGACATGGTGGTGGAGTTCTCGGAGGCCGTGACGGTGAGTCCCTCGTATTTCACGCTGCGGCGACTGAGTCCGAACCCGTCATCGGTCGCAGGGAGCGTGACCATGCAGGCGGGGGGCCGAGTCGCCGTGTTCCACCCCTCGACCCCCCTGACGACCGGGGGGACGTACGAAGTTCAGCTCCTTACGGGGATCACGGACCTCGGCGGCAACCGTCTCGCGACGACGTTCACGAGCAGCTTCACGGTCGTTGACTTGGCGACCCCAGTTCCCCCGATCTTCTCCGCTCCTCCTCCCCCGAGTGCGGGGCAGCGCTGGCGGTTCAACACGGTCCGGTTCAGCGGCGTCGCGGAACCGAATGGCACGATCGAGTTCCACACGGGCGGAATGGTCATCGCGAGGGGGAGCGTGTCCGCGTCCGGGAGCTTCGACCTCACGGTCCCGAGCGGGGCGAACGTGCTCACGGAGGGACCGCACTCCATCTACGCTGTCGTCATCACGAGCGGAGGCGTACAGAGCGCCCGCTCGGTCACAGTCGAGCTCTACATCGACACGGTCGCGCCGGCTCCCCCGCGGAACGTGACCGCGACGCCCGGCGACAGCTACGTCGACCTGGCGTGGGAGTCGAGCGCGGACGATGACGTCCTGGGCTACATCGTCAACCGCAGCACGGACCAGCAGAATTGGGTCGTGATCAATCCGCGTGACCCCAACAACGCATCGCGTGTCTTCCCACTCACGACGACACAGTTCCGCGATTCGACCGTGACGAACGGAACGACGTACTACTACCGCGTCCAGGCGACGGACACCGCGCAGCCGGAGCAATGATCTCGATGCGAGACGGACGGAGCACGATGACGAAGGGCGATCGGATTTGGCGAAACCTCTGCTCGCACTGGACGATGGGCGTCGCGGTCATTGCGGGCCTCGTGACGACCCACTTCATGATCTTCGCGACCTACATGACGACCAACGGCAGGCGTGCGGAGGCGCGGATGACCGCGCCCCTGCGCACGGAGGCGAAGGCATGTGACGGATCGAGCCTGCCCCCGCCCGGCCTTCCGTCGCCCGCGACGGAGGCCCAGATGTCCGCCGCGTTGAACGATGTCGCGGTGGCAAGCCTCGTGAACGCGCTCCAAGGCGCCGCGACGGACGGCCCCGGCGCGTACGTCGACGCCCTGCTCGTGAGGATCCGGAACTCCGGCGACGCCGGACGCAGGATCGTGCAGATTGCGCTGAGGACCGAGCAGCGTCCCGAGGTCCGCGCGGTGCTCATGAGGGCACTCGAATGACCGGCCCCCGCTCCCGCGTCAAGAGGGCCGCCCGGGCGGCCGTGGTCTCGCTCACGTTCGCCGTGCTGTGCCTCGGCCCGGCGAGGGGGGCTTCCACCCCTCCTCCGGCACCGCCGCAGTTCGCCGCAACCGAGCGCATCGACCAGACACCGGTCAACGTCTGGCCGCGGTGGACTCCGCGTCTCTCCATCGACCGGCAGGAGCTGAGCCCGCTGGAGTCGGCCGTCACGATCGACGCGTATGGAACGGCCCACTTCGTGTGGTCCCGGCTGAACGCGAATGGCAAGCGGGAGGTCGTGTACGCCAACGATCGCTGGGCGACGCGGCAGCTCAACGGCCTGAGCGAGCCGCGCGTCATCTCGCGCGGATCCATTTCAGGAGCTGGGAATCCCTGGATCCAGGCCGGACCTGGGGACACCGTCGCGGCGGTGTGGGAGGAGTACCGCCGGGTCACGAGCAGTAGCATCGGGGGCTCGCGGACGGACACCGTCTCTGACGTCGTGAGGTGTCTCATCGTGAGGAACCAGCCCCAGGCGGCGACCGCGGTGGAGCAAGGCACCTACGATTTCACCCCGAACCCGGCCGCGCCGCGTGGGACCGACATTCTGGTCAGGTGCTATGCGCCGAGTGTTGACCTGAGCGCCAGGGACACGCTCGGCATCTCTTACGTGAGGGAGCGGCAGGCTCGCAGGATCACTCCCGACGATTTCCCGGTCGATCCCCAGCGCACGACGAAGGTGCGGTATTATTCGCCGACCCAGGTCCCGCTGATCAGGACGATCCTTGCCTACGTCATTCCCGACGCACGGGAGCAGGTAGACCCGGACAACCAGGCGGAGGCATGGACACAGCTCAAGTTCGAGCCGCCGGACCCCACTCTCCTTAATGCGGACGGCACGCCGCACGTCGTGTGGGACATCTCTACGAACGACGCGGTCCAGCTTCGTCGCGTGCGCCACGGGGTTCGCAAGGTCGATGGCACCTGGGAAGTCTCGAACCCGAGCACCTTCGGCGTCGGCTCCCGCATGATCACCATCGCCTCGGCCGAGTTCGGGTCGGTGCACGTGGCGTGCTCCGGGGCCGGCGTGCTCTACACGACGTGGACGGGGGGCGCCTGGGGGGCGGAGGAGCCGCTCGCCTCCGCGGGAACTCCCAGGATGCTGCTCGATCACAAGCGGCGGCCGGTGATCCTGTGCAACGATTACTTGATCAAGCGCAACGGTGCCTGGACGACGCGCATCGTCGAGACCCCGCCAAGCGATGCGGCGATGGACGGGGACGGAAACGCCTGGGTGACCGAGGGGGGCTACTACCAGCACATGCAGGACCCGGACCTCGGCTCCCAGGACGGATTCGTTCAGATGGGGCTCGGGCCTGCCGCGGCCACCGTCGTCAACGGGAACCTGCACACGACGATCCCCCTCCTCTCGTCGAACGGCATCGGACTTAGCCTGCAGCTCGCCCTGGCCTACAACGGCCAGGACGCGACGCGGGGACCCGTCGGACAGGGGTGGCAGACGAACTATGACATGTACGTGACGATGGACACGGTCGCCGGCTCGGACCAGTTCGGGTATGCGGCGCTCGTGAGCTTCGGGGATGGGCGGAAGGTCTGGTTCCAACGCGCGTCCGACGACAACGCGGTCTTCCTCCCGCGAGAGGAGTTCGGGGACTTCTCCAAGCTCGTCTATCGGACCGTCATTTCGGTGGTCAATCCTCCTCCGAACTACCGGAGCACGCTCGGCTCCGGAGGGCCCGTGGTGATCGCAGGGGGCGGGGACGCCGATCGCATCCCGATCCTGTACTCGAAGCAGGGCACGCGCTTCACCTTCAACCAGAACGGGAAGCTGGTCGAGGTGATGGACCTCGCCTTGAACAAGCTGGCGCTGACGTACTCCGCGCAGATCCCCAACTCGGAGCTCCTGAGCAGCGTGGTGGACACCTCCCAACGGGGTCTGGGCTTCACCTATGACGCGGCGGGCCACATGAAGACCATCACGGGCCCCGGCGTCAGCGGCACGGCGAGGGACTTCACCCTCGCATACACCTCCACGGACGGCAAGGGCCAGCTTGCGAACGTGACGTTCGGCGCCGCGCCCGTTCCCCACGTCTGGAAGTTCGAATACTGCCCGCTCCAACCTCCGCTGAAGGGAACGCCCGACCCGCCGTCGCCGGACCAGAAGGAATTTGGCGATCCGCGGCACCTCGGAAGGGTCACGACGCCGGGTACGGTGATGGCGACGGGACAGAAGCCGGCCCCCACGCCCGTGGACACGGTCTACTTCTACCAGCCGGAGAGCCATCGCGCCCTCGGCTGCTGGCATGCAACCGTTCCCGGGCCGGACGCCTCGGCACCAGATGCCTCCTACGGCGCCTTCATCGTGTACAACGACGCGACCCTGCCGTACCCGACCGCCACGCTGTGGGATCGGAACGCGAACACGGGCAGCTTCCCGAGCGGAAAGCCAGTCGTCTCCTATGACCCAATCAAGTGCGTCGCGCCCCAGGTGGACTACCCGGCCACGGCGGACGAGCCCGCATCGCGACTCGTTCGGACGATTGGCCCGTACAGGAACGTGGACCTGGTCGTCGACCGAAGCGGCTACGTCAAGCAGATCCAGTACCATCGCGAGGGAACTCCGCAGACGGCGCGGGACTACGTTCGGGACAACGTGAAGAACGTGCGCTGTGCCGGCGGCGGACCGGATCCAGTGAAGGAGCTGCCGCAGCAGACGGGCACGGACTTCGAATACTACGGCAACCTGGAGCCGGAGTGCGGCGACGCGGAGCCGCCGATGGGCTCGATTGCCGGGTTTTCTCCGAACTTCCTCAAGAAGGTGACTTCGGCGGCCATCCTCGATGCTGGGCGACCCTGGACGGGCTACCGGTATGACCGCGGCACGCTGAGGCAGATCGACTATCCAGGAGGGAAGTTCGAGTCGTTCTCGATCGGGACGGGCGGCAGGGTCGATTCATGGACGGATGCGAATCAGAAGGTGACAGGCTACGGATACACGGGACCGACGGGGCTCCCGACGCAGATGACCCAGGGCGGTTCCAGCACGGGCGTCGCATACGACGACCTGGGATTCGTCGTGAAGAGGACGATCCCCAGCCTGGCGACGATCGATTACGTCAGAGACGGCCTCGATCGGATCGTCAAGGTCACCGGACTCGAGCACCATGGCGGCGGCCGCCCCGTCTGGGACATGGATTACGACCCCGACGGCCATCTGACGGTGACGATCGAACCGGGGGACAATGGCGTTCGCATCCGGATGGAGCAGGCGTGGGACGCCTTGGGACGGATCAAGCGCGTGGCGGATGCCACGAATCCATCATTCGGCCCCCTGGAACTCCGCTACGACGCGAACGGGAATCAGACCTACGCTACGGACTGGGCGCGAAATCCGACCACCGCGACGTACAACGGCAATGACAGGCTGAAGACGATGAGGCCCCCCGACGCATCTGACGGCGCCCCGAGCTTCACGTACGACCCCAACGGGCTGACCAAGACCGCCACGCTGGACAGTTCAACCTATGCGTTCGACTACGACTGCAGCAGCAACCGCGTTGGCACGACCTACCCGCAGGCCCAGAACCAGAACCGCGCCGATGTCTTCAACATGAACGAAGAGGTCTTCCTTTCGAGCTTCGAGATCACCGGAAGTCCCCTGCACGCGGGCGTCGGGTACACGAGGAACGCTCGCCTCCAGACGACAGCCGTGACGGCGCTCAAGTCGGAGGCCGCCCCCGATAACAACTCCTTCAACGGAGCGACGACCAACCTCTACCTCGGCAACGAGGGCGAGGTGAACACCGTCGTCGACCCCGCCGGCGTGAGCATGGGCCAGACCTACGACGATCGATACCTCACGAAGGATCAGTCGGACGGCCTGGGTCGGGTCGTCTACACGACGGGACACGACGCGGATGGCAATGTGGTCCGAACGGTGACTCCGGATCCCACGCGACCCGTGGGCGCCGACGCCTTGCCTGAATCGTCCGGAGGGTCGCAGGCGGGGGTTGTGGGGTCGATCGTGCAGGTGAAGAACGACCCGGCGGGGAACCCGTACGAGATCACGGCCGCCGACGGGACCAAGACCGAGGTCAGCTACAACGCGCGCGGCCAGGTGAAGACGGTGACGCGCCACCTCTGGAACCCGGTGACCCTCCAGCGCCATTCCGTCATCACCAGCTACTTCTACGACACGCGCGCCAGGCTCCAGTTCCGAGACGAGCAGAAGAGCGTGGGCGTCTTCCTCCGCTGGACCTACGGCTACACTGCGGCGAGCGGCGGATCGAACGACGACGTGACGTCCATGACGGACCCGATGGGCCGCCAGTACAGGATGGACTACGACGCCGCACACCGGATGAAGACGTACACCTACCCGGACGGTCGCTCGGAGAGGTTCGACTACAACGCGAAGGGGCTGCTCTGGCATCGCAGGCACCCGGGCGGGCTCCAGGAGACGTTCGTCTACGACCCGCGCGGACGTCGGACGGACATGAGTTGCGCGGTCGCGACCGTGCACTGGGAGCAGGACGAGGCGGATCGGCTGACGTTGGCGAGCCGCACCCAGAACGGCGTCACGGTGACGCAGAGGTTCGGGTATCGCGGCGACGACGACCCGGAGGGCACGCTCGGCCGGGTCCACAGCTCGACGACGACGCTGTCGGGAGGCGCCGCGGGAACGGTGCAGTCGATCAACTACACCTACCTTGCGAACGGGCAGCGAGACTCGATGGAGATCGCCACGCCCCAGGGAGGGACGCTGGAGTACGCGTACACCAGTCCCGAGGACAAGAGCGGCAAGCTCGGTCGGCTCTACGGCATCAATCGCGTGGCGAGTGGAGGGGGCAAGACCCGGATCGTGACCTACGTCTACGACGCCGGCGGGCGGGTCCGCTCGGAGACCTGTCCGGAGACCTTCCGGAGCGTCTTCCGCGACTACGACATCAAGGGACGGGTGAGGAGGATTCGGGGAGGGGGGATCGACGTCGAGTACACGTACGACACCCTGGATCGTCGGGTGAAGGTCGAGTACCACCACGTGCACGTGGTCTGGTTCTTCGACTACGACGACCTGGGACGGTTGACGCACGAGACCTGCACGGGGAACGCGCCGGGCTCCGCGCAGGCGCCGGCATCGGCGGTCGCCGCCCGGGGACCTGGCAACACGAGCCCTCTCAACCAGTGCGAGCTGGCGACGGCGATGCCGGGGGGCGGCGCGGTGCCGATCCCCGCATACGAGTACGCCTTCGACTTCGACGACGTCGGGAACCGCACGGCGAAGCGGTGGGTCTCGGGGTCGCAGGTCTTCGGCAACTGGAGGTACGAGTACAACGGCCCGACGAACTTCCTGACGGACGCCTACGGCCTCGGCGGGCGGCACATCGCGTACACGCCGGACGCGCGTGGCAACCAGAAGACGCGGACGGAGCAGTCGGTTCTCGAGGTGTACGACTTCGACGAGGGGAACCGGTTGACGTCGTACTTCCGCCAGGCGGGGGCGAGCGTCGAGGCGCTGGAGACCTACGTGTATGCGCCCGATGGGGAGCGGATTGCGGTCGTGGACACGTCGGACCCCAGCACGCGGGTGGAGAAGTGGTACGCCTTCGACGGGGCGGACGTCGTCGCGGACGTGGAGTGGACGAGTGCGAGCCCGAATCGGAATCTCAAGTCCACGTACGTCAACGGGCTGGGCGTGGACGACAAGATCGCGCGCTTCCAGGGAGGCAGCTCCTCCGCGGCGGCGTACTATCGGAGGGACGCGCTCGGCTCGATCATCACGACCACGGACGGCGGCGGGCAGGTCGTCAACGACTACGTGACGAACGCCTGGGGCGAGGACATCCTCCCGCGGCCGAAGGACAATGCGAACCGCTACGGCTTCGCCGGCCGCGAGAATGACGAGAAGAGCGGCAACATGCACTTCCGCGCCAGGGAATACGACCCCGCGTCGGGACGGTTCTTGCAGAATGACCCCATCCTAGGAAACAGGGCGAGCGAGGGCTACGCCTACGCCTCCGGCAACCCTCTTTCGTTCACCGACCCGTTTGGCCTAGACGATGAGCCGGGGTTCCTCAAGC